>Ga0181612_170634_pt1 | contig 17751 bp, 9 predicted proteins | sample HoacroProtozoa21_FD_119630 | JGI IMG/M metagenome (GOLD analysis project Ga0181612, IMG submission 119630) | Hoatzin crop microbial communities from Cojedes, Venezuel. Combined Assembly of Gp0051906, Gp0051904, Gp0051908 | reverse complement strand
TTCTTTGTGTTTGCAGGAAATAGCATCAATTATTCCTTCTAGATTTAATTACTGGAAGATGACTCTTATCTCAGATCTGGGTAGACTGAGTATCAGGGACAGTTTTATAGCATTGTACTAGACTCAGACTATAGTCTCTATACATCATAAATATTCCAATTTGATATCTAGGAACTGCACTCTTTAAATAATGCTGCAGAGAGATCCTTGAACATCATGCAAAGGCCAGACTCGCAGATGCCTGCAAAAGTTTGACCTGATCTCAGTGTGGCCTGGGAGTTATGTCATGATATTAAAATTCTGACCTGTGCATGCACGCTAAAAAACAAGTATACTGTGTCATGTATATGCACGTATGCTTTTGAAATTCTGTGAGTCTTAACTGCTGCTTGTTGGGAACATATAATTTTGTTCTAAACCTTGTCTCCATCCCCATGGGATAGTGGATTGGGACTTCAGAATATCTAGTAGACATTATTATTTATAAGGCTTAAAAGCAAGGACTCCTCCTTTCCCCAGTCTTATAGTACCCACAATAAATTTGTCTTCAATTTCCTTATAAAGGATTCCCAGACTATATACGGATCAGTGTCTTACAAAACTATATAATAATATTTCACAACTTCTGTTTTATGCTAAAAGGGGGTGGGAGAGAAGAAATTCAGCAGACGTCGGAGGAAAAAATCATCATTCAAAATTCAGAACAGCTAAATAGGTCATTCAAGTCTTATAATAATCTACAGCATCCAGGAGCAGGTGATCACATTGGTAGTCAGGAACAGAAATTAAGGATAAAGAATGCTGGCATTTTTTGCAGAGCCTATAGGTCTCATGAACACTGGATTGCCTCTAGCACACATGGTGCTCTATAGGGTAACCCTTAAATACTTTACCAAATGTATGAACGCAAAAATATGTGTGAGAATATGCAGAACAGCTCCACAGCCTTAAAATATCTGCATTTTAAGCCACTCAAATATAGCGGCTTAAATACTGCTTAGAATCCTTTAGATAGTACTGAAGGTAATGACTAGTCCTCTCACTGTGGCAACAACCACTTCTCTGACCACACTTTTGCATTAGCCAGTATTGGCTAATGAATCATGGTCGCTTCAGTCAGCCAGCTAAGGAATTAATTAAAAAGCTTCCTGCCTTACAGTCTGCACAAGGTAACTAATCCGCTGATTTCATTAGCAACTTTGTTCTACTCATAAAAGTATGGTAGCACACTCCCTGTACTCTCATCTGTAGCCATAAAAAGGTTGTCCATAGTGAGAGACTGTTTGGGGACATACAATGGAACTTTTCTCAGCTGATCCCAAAAGTACCTGCTGAGCCTTCTATTTTTTCCTAAGATGTTAAAACCTAGCAGATTGATAAGCGAGGCCCGAGGTTCACCTCCTCACCTTTCCTGTACCCTCAGACCTCAGCATAGATCCTAGAGTTCTCAGCCAGCCAGGGACCTACCTTAAGCATTTTACCAGTCTGCCAAAACCACAGCCTATTAAATTACCCATCAGGATTCCATGGGCTGCAGCGACGACACCAGCTCTCATCTCTTCTTCCAAGACTGCATCTATGGCACTATCACATCATAGCCTTTCCAGGTTATTTAGGAAAAGGCACACTATGTAGCAGAAGTAATTTTTCTTTCAGTGCCACACCTGCTCAGCTGTCTTGTGAAGATTTTATGTTCACTACCTCTGGAAACTGAGATGTGAAGCAAGAACCTCTATTTGCAGCTACTAAGTCATATGTAGCCAGCAACTGTGGGATTCAGAGTATTTACAGACACCCAGAAATGTTATCAGATAGATTGACACTATTGACAGTTTCTTTCAGAAATATCATTATGCAAGTTATTCAAACACAAATTAGAATTCAAGAAGAGACAATTATGACGAACATTGTTCTGAATATGCCCATTAATCTTTAGGATGAAATAAAAAATGATAAAACGTTATAGCAAAACAGAATGGGTAACAGTGGACAACACCAAGAAGACAGGGGGCTGCAAAGTCATAACCATTTTAATGCTATTGAAAGTTTCCTAGTTTTTGAGGATTGAAGGCAAAATAAAGCGTAATAAAAATCAGACTTTCATTAACAATCTGCTCCACAACATTACATTGGGACACAAGGAGTACAAGTCAGAGTAAACTTTATTCTTTTTAAACATTTAAAGTCATAAGATGAGTGAGGTTGCCTGCACAGGACATAGAAAGACTGCTTGGAGTTAGTAGGAATGCCCCTCAGCATACAAGCTCTGCAATGAGTAGGTGGAATTGAGACAGAGAAGATCACTCTATCTACTTTTCTGTAAAACTTTCCTTATCCCAAACAAGGCACATTAGAAGCAGGAGGCCTGCACTCTCCCTATCCACTTTCAGAGCAATTCTATGCTTAAGACACCAGCAGGAATGATTATGCTTAATGCTCCACAGTTTAGAGAGAAAGAAAAAAGAAGGCATGTTTTCTTGAGCACAATTCCCCATGCCTCTCATACACAGGGACAAGCAGAATGGCCTGAAGTAATTAATGTCACTGCATTTAAAGACTGCTGTATTGTCACCACTCTTACAGTGAGAGTTCTGAAACTTCTTTCTGCCCAAAGGGTTTCCTAGATCTAGAAAGGACTGAGCACAGCAGGAACCTGGCCAATAGCCAGGAGGCTTAAAGTGCTGTTTCAGTTCTAAACCCTAGCATTTAGTTTTGCTTGCCGCAATGCTGTAAAAATCTGCTTTAGCTGTGAAGTAACTTTCAACCTGTGAACTTTTACTCAAGCACCACAAGATGGCACCACAAGAAGCCACAAGACCTGCCTCATTATCAGAAACTATCATCTTGCTAATTCATATAATTAATAAAGCAATTCAGTAGGACTGTTTCTTTTTCAGGCAGTACTATAAAGATTACGAATGGATTTCTGCTCAGTGACTTTTCTATTCTTATAAAGCTGAGCAGCCAATGTTTAGACTGATCCATTTCAAACAGCTGTTTAATATTGTGCTGAAACAGACACAACATAAATCAATATTTTAAAAGGTGATCGGTGACCACAGGTATCCGATTTCAAGGTAATTTTAATCACATTTAGGAACCCTCATTTCACAGGCTGGTTCTTTCAACTTGTCCTGCATGATGCCTGCCCTGTTCCTTCCACACCACCATCAACACCCCTGCCTGCCCCAGTACCCTGCCTGGCATCCCACGACTCCCCCATTCCCACACACAGCTGCCCACCAAGTTGGCCTTCACTGCCTGATGCCTGCCACGGAGGTATGAGAGGAGGGTCACAAGCCCCTAATGAGAGAGACAGAAAGTAAGTTTCTAGGGTCCTTGGCAAGATAGGAGGGACTCCAGGACCCTAAAGGGAACAATGAGCAGTATTTTCTGATGTCAGTCTGGCCAAGACTCTGGCTGGAGGTTCCAGCCATCAAGTAGTTTTACTTTTCTGCCATAAGAAAGCTTTTAACTTTCTGACATCATGTCAGATACAGGAGTATCTATCCAATAGGCTAAGCAGCCAATACATCCCACCGTAGCACAGTCTGGTGCAGTGCACGCTCTCAGTCACACAACACGGAAGACTCCTCCCGTCTGTTAGACCCTCCCAGGTTGTTTTTCAAGCCCTTAAATAATGAAGTGCTTCCGGTCACTATAATTCACATCCCCTAGACTATAACGGTGTTTCACCTTCCTGCTTGCTATCAGGAACAATATTTCTAGGTTTCCCCTCTGGCATGAAAGGATGGTATTATGGCATGGCAAAAACTGCTTAGTGCACTTCTGTATTCAACCTCCAACAATCACCAAGGAAACAGCATTCAATCCAGAAACCATTAACACAATACCTAAAATAATACACCTCCAAGTAAGCTTTCTAAACCTGTACTTGTCTGAATAAATATGGTGCCTGTGCATTGCTCCCCACCATGTGTTCAGCTCTCAGCAGGCAAAAGGCTCCCAATGCTCTGATTTAAATGAAAGTGATTTTCTGACTGCTATCACATTGTAGTTTTTTTAAAATTCAGTGACATTAAGGTGCTCAGATATTTATTTTTCAATATCTCTTATTAATTTTGGATTTTTTTTCTGTAGTAAAATAATCACATGGTAATGCCAAGTCAAATCCTCTAGAAACATGAGCAAAATTAAATTGCTGGTACTCAAAACTGGGATGCTAGAGTCCAAGAGCTACTAAGAGAAAAACAGAGGAATCTTGGGGTCTTGGTCTGGCTAATGCCAGGAAAATGTCTGAAGGGATGAGACAGACAATTGTTTCTTCTGCCCTAAACTCACTCTGTCACACACACACTTCAATATCTGTCACAGGAAACAGGGGCAACAAAGCCATGATTCTCTTCCCCTCCCTAGAAGTCTGCTCCCCTGCCACAGCCTGCTTTACTTATGCCCGGGACTCATTCTGCACAAGAACAGTGGCCTTCCTACAGCCTGGTTAATGAGAAGAGAGTATCATATGAACAAGAAGGGCAAAATGGGAGGGAAAGGAAAGAGCTGCATCCTTCACTGAGAACAGTAAACACAGATCCTGCTAACCACCAATTTGGTTCAACAGTGTATAATCCTATATAAAATAACCAAAAGTTAAGACTTCAGCTCAAGCCTGAACCTGCCAAATTTGTATGTACTTTACTTAAGAATAAAGCCTTCAGCTTCAATTATTATTATCTGGGAAAACACACCATCAGGAATTTAGCCAAATACAATGATTGTTGTTTTGGGTTTGTTTTTTTTTTTAATTTCATCATTCTGCTACCACAACCTAACAAATAAGATCTGGGTTTCTTATTGAGATATATACAGGGGTGATACCTGTAAAGCTTCTTCTATAAGCTTCAGATCTGTTTCCTCATTAAAGGTCTGCAATACTGATTCCTACAGCAGTGAAATTTCTTTGCCAATTTGCAATCTGATCACAATCAGACTCCTACAGATCAGAGAGAAACTCCAACACCCTATATTCGGTGCAATAGTCACTCCATGCCCTAGAATAAAGATTCCATAGGACTGCTGAGAAAAAAATCCTTTTAAAAAAAGTGTTTAGAATCCCTAAAAGCAGTGAATATTGTAGATACAGTTGGGTCATAAAATGTTAAAACTGCAGCTGAAGGTGGCTATGGCTGTATGCATTCTTTTCAACCTCTTTTTCTTAAGCAATTTGACCTAAAAATTACTGCACTTGCAAAAAGAATATGGGTCAGACATCTCCAGCCTAAGACTTTATTTAGCAACCCAAATAAGACAGACTTTTCATCCATTATCCAAGTGTGCTGAATCGTTCTGCATCAACTTTATTGTGTTATCAATGCACACTGCCAGCAAGAATCAAATAAGTTGTACATTTCATATCATAGCTGTAGTTTGAAAACAATTAGCAGGTGCTGTTGTCTATGTGTGGATAATGCACAGTCCTGCCAAACTTACTGTTTCAGAAGAAATACACATTTTTTGAGAAGTCCTTCCTAAAATCCATCACAGACATATGCTTGCCCAGCCTCCTAGCATGGTTACAGAACATAATAGAATTAATGATCAATTTTTCAAGTGTCTGAAACACTGACTTTTCTATTTCTAGGTTTAACAAAATATGAACATGACAGATCAGTGAAACAAGCTACCTAGAAAAAAAAAACGCAATCATTCCTTGCACAAACTATTAATGGCAGCCTTTGTCCTTTAGACTCAAGTCATTCTTTAATATTTGGGTTGTATTATTTACATAAAAGTTTTTAAAAAATAAATGTTGTTATTGATATAATCCGTGTACATTTATTGTAAACACTGACAAGAAAGAAAACCAGCAGGCCTCCCAGCTCAGAAATTGCCAGGTTTGCCACTCAGCAAGTTGTGTTACTGAAGCTAGGTATCTCAGCTTTCTCTCCAGCACTTACATTCAGGAAGTATATGCAGTACCAAAGCACTCAAATGCAGTCAAATTAGATTTGGCTTTTCAAATCAATATTCAGATATGTTTCTTTGGTTTTCATTTTGGTTTGGATTTCAAAATTCAGTCAGCTCCTGATTAATAATGGTTTAAGAGAGTAATGTGCAGATAAGTGTCTCTTCAGCAACCTAAGATTATTGTTCTCCAAAACAGAAGTCCAAAAAAATCTGATAGATTTTTCCAAAATTTACCTTTTCTGTAGGTAAAGAGCAAACTATGAATTTCAAATTCATTGAAAACTTACTTTGCAGAAATGATTTCAGTGAAGTTCATTGAAACCTAGGTTTCCTGCCAGCTTTCTCATCTGACTGCTCAGAAGCCTATCAAGCCAGGTTGCTGAGGATACTACAGTTCCAAGGCTGGGGAGCCCAGCGTTTCCAGTATTTGCAGCTGCCTAGGCAGTCCATGCGTATGCTCTGGCTTTGACAGACAGTAACTCGAGACAGAAAGACCTGTAACCTGAAGAAACTCAACAACGAAAAAGGCTTTCCTTCTATGGCGAACTTCAAGCTTTGGGGGTTTCTTTTTTAAGAATGAAATGAAAATTCAAAACCAAAGTGTTCTTCGTCTCTCAGATAGTTTTGCTTCCATTCACACTGAACTCTTCTCCTACTTAACAACCCATGAGTCACAAGTAAATCCATACAGCTCTCTACTACTGCTCAGTGAGGAAGATGACAACACTTAGCGTGGTTCCTTCATTACAGCCACACACAGGCACCATATGAATTGGAATGAAACAGTCCTGGGCATGTCTCTGTAGTCTGTGCAAGACCAGAAAAAACAAACCATAATGAATCATATCAGATGCAGCCTCATGCTCCTTTTTCTAGTTTCTTCAACTTGTATCCTCATAGCAATATTTCTGCACTTTCGCTATCAACAGCATAACAGCAATCCCATTCAGACCCAGGAACTGCTCACATAAAAAAAAACCAGAAACCCTAGCTGGTTATGTATTAGTGGAATATATGACTTTGAATATATTGTCCATCAGGTCTCTCTCTTGTTTTGTCAACTCTTTTTTAATATGCCTAATCCATTTTGTTAAGTCTGTTAAGGTGGTGGTTTTTTTCTTCTTGAAAAACACTAGTCATACCCAGAAACTCCAAAGGCATATAGAAGGGTAATGCAATGACAAAAGTAATCTCCCACCAGCAGTAAGCAACAAAACCAACACCAGCCAAAGGGAAAGACAATGCTCCAGCATTAACACAGGCCTGTGCTGCTGTGCCATGAAATACCACCTCACACAGGGAGGGAGTCCTGAAGCACAGATTCAGAAGCAATTTGCAATCTGTGTACTTCAAGGTATCAATTTAATCAATCACTATGGCAGCAATAAGATCTTTTGCTTTAAATACCTCAGTTAATTTTGGACCTGTGCAGAAAAACATTTGGACAAGCACAAAAAAGGGGAGAGGAAGGGTACTCTGTCAAGACAGGTTATGTGCAGTAAAAACTTGACACAAGCACATACTATGCTCAGTTTGATGGCACTGAAGCACACAACTCCAAACTTAAGAGAACCAACTCTTCATTCTGTTCTAACCCACAGAAATTTAATTAAGCCATAGATTTAAGCACTTTAAACATGACTTGAGACATACTTTCAATGAGAAACAGCTTTTAGATACAGAAACTATTATCCCCAGTAACACAACTATTTAACAAGACCTAACCATGTAACCACAACCATGAATCTAACAAACCTAAAACCACATCCCTTAACACTTTTAAAAGAAACTATTAGAAGCTAAAGCTAGTCTACAGCTGGAATAATTCACAGATAAGACCTGCCTTTTATATTAGACATTGTGTTTTTTCCACTAGAAGGCTCAATACATCTTCTATCAGGACAGAGTCAGACTTACTACTCATGGTGGATGAAATGTAGACATATAACCAAGTTTTCCAACAGCACTTTGATAGATGCTGAAGGTCTCTGAAAGATACAACCTTCTTTTAAGCAAGGCAGATTTATAACCTGAAGTAACAGAATTGCTAGTCTTACCAGCACCCCTCTAGAAGAAAGAAATATAATTAGTTTAGAACATACGAGAAACACAAAGCTTTCAAGTTGTGTATTAGATGCTTTTGGGAAGGAAGAAAACCATGAAAACCACAAACAGAAGAAAAAGAGCATTTACTGCTAGAAGGGAAACAACAGCAGAATGTGTCACAGCACTTCCAGTTGAAGTGATTAGAAATAGCGAAGCCAAGTGCTTTCTTGTGGCAGCAGTGGTTACAATGGCTTGCTATGTTACCACCGTAAACAGTCCAAGGGAAAAAGCCATAGAATACAACAAAATAGCAATGCAGAGGATTCTGTAGCAACTTGAGCCCTCTCATGGGGCTTGCTAGAGCTTGGGTTCTGCACAATAGACCCACTAGTAAGCTAACCCTAAAAAGGTGGAAAAGAGCATGAGATCGCTTTGCCCCAGTACAAACAGGCTATTTGCAAAGACATTCCAGATCTGTAAATTGCTTAGCTAGCTCCAAATGTGAGCAGAGCATATGCATGTCTGTTTCAACCTTTCTGTATAGACATGCCACAGTATCTTTTAATTTCCAAGGCTCTGTACATTAACCACCATGGAATTCCAGGAGCCTAGCATTCAGCGTAGAAGCATAATGACAACTGCTAAATGTAGAATGGGAAATATTTCTTAAGAACTAGATAGATAAAACCACTACTTAACACTTAAGAGCTGCTGCAGACACGAAGAGGAAGTGTTCTTCCTGCTGGTATTATTCCCTAAATTGAAATATAAACCATTTAAAATTAAAAGCATTTCTATTTCTCAAATAGATACAAAATTCAGTAACACCGAACTGACATATAATGTTCACATATATGCAAAAATGATAGCTTTATGGATAAATAATATTTGTTAGTCCCTTCACAATTACCATAACCTTTTTTTTTAATCTCATGAGAATATAAATTTGAAGGAGTATGATATAGTTAGCATATAAACATTCACCAGAATTCCTCTAGTGTATCTTTCTAACAAAAAGCGTGGAAGCAAAAATCAAAGTCAACCAAGTAACACCTCACCAAATTACCACTCCTCATATGATAGTCTGGTGGCTAGTTGATTTCAATTTGTAATTTACTATTAGCTTAAAAATGCATATTTGCATATTTACACAATGAATTTAGCAGCGCTAATAGCTGGAGAACCAATCTAGAACTGATGATTACAGAAATAAATGCCCTTGAAGTCAGTGTAGAATGAAATCTTGCTGTTAAAAGTTTGTATGGTGTTTACAGTGTGGCTTCATGAACTCTTCAGAGAGAACACCAGGTAAAGCATTTCTTCTTAACCTCCCCTCTCATTCCCACTTTCTAATCAATCCCATCAATTACACTGCTACAGCTGTTGATTTCATTGTGGAACAAATTGATATGGATTAACAACAAGGCTGTAAAAAATGGCTGGGTTGGGTTTTTTCCTCTAAATCAGAATGATTTCCCTAATTTGCGTTGCCACAAGTGAGGAGGCTGACTGGGCCAGAACAAGGAACTAAGGGAAGGAAGAAACAGCATAGCAGGGGCTACACTTGCACTCTCTGCTTGTGAAACTATGGTTTGAGTGAATGTGTATGACTTCCTCAAACCTGATCGTTGTAACTGAGAGATTAGATCTTTTCTGTATTGCCCTTTGCAAATGAAGTTTACTTGGTTTTATTACTTTGCACAAATTAGTACTTAGAAAAGGCCAGATTCTCAGTAGGGATGTAACTAATTGTAATCACCCTTTGTCTGGCATCTCTGGAATTAGTGATTTACAGCAAGTGGGAATCTTCTCGGAGAAGACCGACTGTGTTGACACTACATGACACACAAGACCATTATCAAACCACCACAGAGTCTATATTAGTAAAGAGGAAGATCTCTGCTTTCTTGACTTCTTTATTCATTTGAGCTGTGTTCTCATTCAAACAAAATTATTATTGTAGGAGACGTACAGGGAAATTTGCAGATGACACTTTAAATTTAGTGGTAGAGGAAATTCATTAACAAATTACAGTAGTGCAGACTGCATGGAAACTTAAACAGATGGCCAGTCTGCAGGACCACAGGAAGGTATGAGACACTTAAAGGGCTCATTTGTAAAAGCCATTTTGAAAAGTCTGCTGTCTGCAGGACAACTAATACGCCAGTGAGAATTTCGTTTCATGATAAAATGCTTTTAACTGTATGTCCTTGCCTAGTTTTCTTTTGTGGATGGATTTCTGTAAAGTCAGACTGACCATAATAGAACAGTCATAACAAAGCAAGACTGGCTGTTCTGGGCAGATGATAGTAAATACAGTGCTACTGTGAGTCATTTTCCCCAGAAGTGATATGTGAAGCTCAATAAAGTTATTTCTCTGTCATTATTCTGGTGAAGAGGCACACATCACTAACTTGCGAACACAGGAATAGGGCAGTGAGTGGGGGAACACTATTCATAGAATCTTTTATTATCAGGACAAACTAGAGAGTGCATTCAAGTTGAGTTTGCATGGTCGCCTGTTAAAAATACTAACATTTTCCCTGTAACACGCCAATACTTGATCTGAGATCACTGACAGAAAACACAGATCTGGAGGCTCATTATGACATCTTTATAGTCCCTTTCCACAATACAGACGTCCCTTACATAAGTTAAAAAAAGGTGACTGTGCAACAGACAGGAAACAGGATTGCATATACTGGGATAGAAATCTGAATTTTGAAAAACCATAGTGGTATTTTAAATGGTAAAGTGAAGTTGAGTTACTCATGGTTTAACAAAACTCGGACTACTAGCTTTCTTGGACCACAGATCAATAAACAAGTACCTATACAGCTCACTGGGTAAGACCTCATTCAGAGAAAAGTAATTAAGACTGATACCCTGAAAAACTCAGGAACATATTCATTAGCCAAGAAACACTCTAGCAATGTCTCCACTATGAATTACCAGAGGACTAGTTTGCACCCGAAGCCTACCAGTTTGAGGGCTGACAGAAAACACAGTTATGTGTTTTCTCAACCTTCTTTCAAATTGTGGAATGGCTGAGCTGTTTCTAAATGCCATTGAATCAAGTCCAGTGAAACTTCTAAAAAGACGTTATGACAGTAACCTTCACCATCACTTCCTGAGTGTGTTTTGCTTTTCTTTTTTCCTCTTAACAAGGCTTGATCTCACTGTCTGGCTGAACATTAATCCTCTTTCACCAAGTACCAAACTAATGCTTGCTGCATTAATACACTGCAAATCCTCAAGGTATAAGTTACACACGATTTAGTATAAAAGGTAAGCATAGGGCTTTCCTTTCACTACAGCTATTACCAGGAAAGCAAGTAGAATACAGGTAAGTTTTCATCAGATCCTGATCTAGAAATATTTTTTCAAATTTCAAACACTGTATGTAATTAATTGCTTATGAAAAATATATTATACTTTCCTCTTTCTCTCCCTTGCTGCCTCTTCTTTCTCCTTAAAGACAGGACACATTCTCTGTACAGAAACTTAGATAAAAACATTCCATTGAAAGTAGTATGGCACTCTGCTATTACTATTCTGCAAAGACTGCTGACATACTATTTCAGTTGCTTAGGAAAATCAAACTCCTGTAACACTAAACATACAGACAGATCTATTTAACAGCTTTATCCCATGTTACCACTGATGTTTCCGAAAGCTTGCTATTATAGAACTACTTGAGGATAACACAAAGACTCAATTTTTCCTTGTTTCTACAAATATTTCTTGTTGAAAATAACTATACAGTTATAACTTCTCCAGTACAGATATATTTTTTGCTTTATACACAGGATGAAGACAGTTAATTGTTACGTGCTGTTATTTTGCTGGGAAGCAATTTGTTGCAATTGCTGTCAGCTCACCAATATTACCATAGCAGTGGAAAGAGAAGAATGTGAATTCTGTATTACAGTAAATGCCACGTGGTGCTCAGGATACTGCTTCACAAGGGTGAGAATCTTAAATTTAATTTCAGGGACCAGAATTAAACATTCCAAATGATGTATGAATAACCCATTTCCCCAGTCCATAATGAACACATAGGCAGGACAAACCTTGTGAAAGAACAGGTTGAGCAACTGCTGTGCTATTTGACTGGAAAGCAGATACACAGCTGATCTGAACCACTAAGGGAAGGGTGAAAAGATGCTGGTAAAATTCAGGTCTTTGACTGGCTGCACACATTATGTTTATATTGTATAACTAGAGTTGAAAGTATTACAGTCTGGATCTCTGCCTTGTGTTAAATCTGTGGTTGCAAAAGGATACAATAAAGCAACCATTACTATGTAGACTCCTCTACTTTTCCAAATAATTTGAAGAATCAAGCAAGATTGTCTGGTGATTGTGTGACACAAATTTACCATATAGGTCCTCCTGAAAGGAGAAATCTAAGGATCTAGGTGAAATTAGAAGAGTCTGATCCAAATCCTTTTGATCTCAGTGGGATTTTCCTACAGGTTTAATTAGTTTTCACATCGGGTCCTTTATTTTTTATAAAAAATTTGGAATTCTACCCCATAACAAATTTCAAAGTAGGTATTTCCTTCTTGTAATTTTCAGGATCCAGTATATAAATATCCGCCAGTATCATCCGTTCAGCAAACATGTACCTTCAAGGAGGTTGTGTATGAAACAGTGAAGATCCCTGGCTGTGGTGACCATCCTGAATCTTTTTATTCATACCCGGTAGCTACAGAGTGCCACTGTGAGACCTGCGACACTGACAGCACTGACTGCACTGTGAGGGGGCTGGGGCCATCCTACTGTTCCTTCAGTCAGAATGGAAGTAACCAATGAAGGGCACCTGAGGTGGCAGTTTGGCTTCAAATGTTCACTTCTAAATAAAGGTACTGATTGGGCTTAAGTGGAAGATCATAGGCAAGGTTATTTAGAAACTGCCAAGATTGAAACAAAGATTTTGAAGGCCAAAATGGAGACCTACTGACTAAACTTCTCTTCAGGCCTTCTCTACTTATCCCATCAGTTTCCTTACAATCATTTTCATATGTCTATAGAACTCTGTTTCCGATTCCTTCTACCTTTGCCTCCTTTTCTTCTCTATTTCTTTATATTCCCTTATTTTCACTGCCTAGATCACTTAGCTTATTCTATGCTATCCTATGCTTTCAAGAAGTTCCCAACTCCCAAGTCTTTATTACCCCCTGCTTTCCATCTCTCCTCAGAATGCACTTACTTTAAAAAGCCTTGCAGTGCTGGTTTTCTTACAATGAACATCTGTGCCCTCACTTTCTATTAGCTGGACTGTAAACACCTCCCAGCTGAGATCCTGACTTTTTTGGGGGTAAAATATTTCATATAGTCATTATGGTCTGTAAATAATAACAGCATGTTTATCTAAGAGCTAAAATCTATGTTCAAATGTTGAATGTCTCAGTAAGGCTTGTTAGCTCAGGCTCTGTACCACAATAACACAAATAACATGAACTCTAGTTCATACCTGGCTAACTTGAAAAAAAAATCATCAGCTGTCTACCTTCACCAGCGTAAACATATCCTAAGTCAGTTAAACAATTCTGAAAATTTTGCCACATATCAGAAAGACTGGATTTCCTCTCATTATGCAACTGAACATAAGAACGAGATTTTTTTTTAACACTGTTTAACATAGGAGTCTCACAAATTATTTAGGGATGAATCTAGAGGCGCCTGATCCCAGCAGTGCAAACATGTGATAATGTGCCTTGAAAGCAGTTCACAACAGTCCCTTGTGAGAACAGAAGCCCACAGAGTTCTGCAGCAACCTAATTCTGCAATGGCCAGTATGAAGTCTGGAAGCAAGTTGAAGGACTGACTGAATCAGAAGGGACAATTACATCACATTATTGGGAAAATTATCTGAAACCTACAGAATGAAATCCTGTCAGGAAAACAAACAGATACTGCTCTTCATCAGAAACAATCACCTACGCAAACACAGAATGGAGAGCAACTGGTTCCGCAGCAGTTTGGCACCAAAGACTTGGTGGTTATAGAAGCGAAGTGTGAGTCAACAGTATCACACCGCTGAGGAAAAATGGGAATGTAAGAAGCAGAGCCCACAAGACACAACCTACTTCCACCACTCTGCTCAACATGACAAGAGCCTCAGCTGAGTTGTTAGTTCCAACTTTGGACACAATTTCAAGGCATTGAAAAACTGGAGAACATCTACAGAAGAGTAACAAGAATGGAGAGAGTCCTAAAACAGATCTTAGGAGAAAAAAATTTAAATAAATGAGGTTGTTTTGCTTATGGGAGGTCATGCTTAGGGGGTAAAGATAGTGGAACCTTTTACATGCTTGAAGACTGTTACAAAGAGAAAAGGAACAGTCAGTTCTCTGTGTTCGTAGTGAACAGAACAACTAATGCAAGATTCAGAGTAGTCACTAGCAAATCTTCCGAAAGGTACAGACAGCCGGACACAGATATAAATTGTCAGGGGGGGGTGGCGAATGAAGGAAAAGAGTGGGGTCCATGGAGTAGTTACCACTACAGGTCTTTAAGAGCACATTGAACCATTTGGGAATGACAGAGACAAAGTTAATTTGCCATGAGGCAAGGGAATGAAGTAGATGACCTCTTGAGGTCATCCTGGAATATCTGCTTTTGAGACCCTTACAGACATGTTTATTTACAGGGAATTTGTCTGTTACTCTGGATCTCTCTTATAACAGATATTTTAACTTATTTCATTTTTAGCTTTTTTACTGAAATATATTAGTTCTTTTAATTTTATTTATAAGATTTATCTGCATGGACATTTCCTTTGGTCTAGTGAAGTTTTAAAAGTGTTAAAATAAAAGGTAAATCAAATTGTCTCTCACTCATTTCAGTGTTAAAAGTGAGTTGACTTCAGTTGAAACTAAGCATATTATTCATATCAGGAATTATTCCATGTTGGATGAGAGAATATTGAATTAAAATTGCAAAACAGAGTAGCTTGTAGTAAAAAAGTATGGAAAAAGAAACGTTTTCAAAATAGATCTGTAAACACCTGTATTGTCTGTTGTGCATTTTGGAATAATAAAAATAATTTTGTTTCACTTCTGTTATGTGTGTATTAATAAGCCAATTAAAAAAAATGAAGAGTCCACCTGCTCACTTTACTATGCTTTAAATGACACATTTTCTTCACCCCTCATAATTTTTTTCACTATTAAGTGAGCCATATTTGCATTACATGGCCAAAGTACATCAAATAAAAGATCGGTATATTTTAGCATGATCCGGTAATGTAATGATGAAATATTACACAGTTGTAACACAACAGAAATGTGGATGAGACTAAAGATTATCACTAATCTTCTATTTAAACTATAGGGATTAGAACCTTTCCAGACCTGTGTCCACATCTCTGTCACAAATTATCTTGCATGTGGAAAAAAAAAATCATACAGCTTTCATTTCATCCATCAAATGCAACTGCTCATTTTCATTTTGCAAACGAATCTATTCAGAACCTTGGAACTAAAACTGTAACTAATGCAGTCAAAAGAGTATTAAGCTTAATATGAGAATGCTAGCAAAAAAATCCTAATCATGCATCACTGCACACTTTCAGACTCTCTCACTTTGTATCTCTCGCACATCATAGGTACCAATGCAGAGGTAGAGGTAAATACAAAATCCTTGAGACTCAAAGTTGCAAAGAAAAAGGTGCCCTCCATATAAGCACTAATCCCTGCCAAGCAAACTACAGCCTTTGGGAATATCTCTTTCAAACACTTTCTCAACCCCTGTCCAGTACCTAGATATGAGTTTTACCCACATCTCTTCCATAAAGCTGGCTTTTTGAAAAATGGGTATATCATGCACCAAATCTTTCTGTCTTTTCAAAGACCAATAGGGAACAACAAACAAATAAATTACTGAATTTATCTTCTTTTTCTAACCATAAGTGATCACACAAAAGCTCAGGAAATGTTTAAGTCCCACATGAAGTCTTGATGTTAACATCAGTGAGCTTTGAACGCATACCTCCATTTATATGAAACTAGCATTGGTATGCTACTCGGAAGTAAAATCCATTCCAAATCATGTCAACAATCACTTGTTGTTTTACAGACTGATAGCAAATATTTCACTGTCAGTAGTTTCATTGACAGAAATTCTTACAGAAGGTTGGCCTGCCTTGAAGATATCCTGGACTGCCTTTGACAGTTTGTAAGATAGACTTTGACTTTATCTTCTCAAAGTTCACTTTCCATTCAATGCCCAATAATAATTTCATTAAACTTACATTTATATCAATGTCTTTTCAAAATTTTAGTGACGGTACATGTAAGCCATGAATATTAGGGCAGTTCGAGGTCCAAATCTGCTTTAAATTATTATTTAAGAAAAATATTTAAGAAATTATTTGTATGCTCTTTGCCTAGCTCTGGCGTGATGAACAAATGGCAACTTTGTCAAAAGGTGAGAGTCTCAGTATGACACACTAGTCTGAATACTAAATTGGTGGGTAACCTTTTAGAAACATTCCTAATAGAGTCAGATGTAGATTTTCAAAAAATCCTAGCACAGGCCTAACCCTTTCCATTGAAATCAATAGGTAAAATGCTTTTCCACTTCAATAGAACTATTATGCCAACAGTGAACTTTTCAAAAACTGGGTATTAATTGTATTTTTAAAGGCAGGCTCTGCAAAAAGACCTTACAATATGTTAGACTTTCGCCAGCAGCCTACAAAAACTAATTTTAGAGGTACTAAAAACTAAAATGGACTGAATTATCTATTTATTTACACCCAGTTAAATAAAATTATCTCTTTTCATGTATCACCCTGAAAGCAGGAAACCTGGAAAACTATAATTTATAACCCACTGGTGAAGGCACACATCATAGAGGCAACACACAGCGTTGAACTATCCCTTAAACACCTTTGAGAGGGAAACAATGCAGGATTCATTGTGTTGCAATTAATTAATTCTTTCAAATACCCAGATGTATAGGTGAACTGCACAAAGCTTATTTGTCTCTGCTGCCACATCTGTGGGTGAATTAATACCTTCCAGCATTTATTATGCAGACAGTCTGACCTTGATCTTATGAGTGTCTGTGCCAGTTGTACTTGAAGCTCTGCAGATGTCAAGATGGGAACACGAAGTGCAGTGTAGTCCTACAATTGAAATGACCATTTAATCCCAACTGCCTTTTTAAGTAGAAAGCATACCTTGATTTTATAGACAAGCAAAGAAATACATGTTCCTCACCTTGAAGGGTTTAATGAAGCATCAACATATTAGGATCACCCTACTGTTGTCAATGCTCAGCTATCATTCCCTGCCTAAGTTCTGTAAATCATTCCTCCTAGCTTAAAACAGGTTTACACTTGCCTTTATAATTTTGGCATATAACTGGTCTCACAATATTTTCTACCATAAGCAATAATAAGAATTTATTGGTCATCCACAAATCCTCACATAAATCTAGCCTGAGACAGAGGTAATTACAAATAATAGGTGGAAAACAGGAATGTCAGGACTCTGGCTTGTACAAGTCAAATTGAGGCTGCACTTAACTTGGGCTATTTGAATGGGAAGAGGAAAGACAGATGATCACGGTATTAATATGCTATACTTCTCCTACACCCTCCCACCTCAGCAAGTGCATTTTACTTTGTCAGTATGCAATATTTCGCCACACAGCTCATTTTCATTAAAAAAATACAGCTAGCATCTTTGTTGAAACTACGAAAAAAAAGCTAAGCAGCTAATCTGAGAAATTAATTTGGAGATGGCAGCCTTGAGATTAGTGGCT
>Ga0181612_145939_pt1 | contig 17751 bp, 10 predicted proteins | sample HoacroProtozoa21_FD_119630 | JGI IMG/M metagenome (GOLD analysis project Ga0181612, IMG submission 119630) | Hoatzin crop microbial communities from Cojedes, Venezuel. Combined Assembly of Gp0051906, Gp0051904, Gp0051908 | reverse complement strand
TAACATCATATTTACTTTGGAAAAGCACAGTGAAAGAAAAGGACTAAGAACTCCAAATACTTTGAACTTAAATTAGTGGGCAGTAATTTTGAATTTGCTTAAACTCCATGAAAATGGGTGCTCGTTAGTTACAGATGGTGCTATTCAGTTCTTATTGCAAAAGCACAGTAAATTTTCCCCTTAAAGCATTGCTTGTTCCTAGAAATCCTGTCCTGCTGTCAGCGTTGTTAATGTTGAGATTCTGCAAGCTGAGCAGTAAGAGAATTATAATAATGTCTTGTCCTCCAGGTGTGCCAAGTGCACAGGTTGGAACTTGTGCTTGGACTTTGAAACAGTTTTTCTCTTGCTTTTTTTGCCTTGTTTTAGCTTCTTTTCTGTAATAAGCAAATTCTGTTACTGGGAACCTTGTGGACATACATGTTGACTACAGACAGCTCTGTTGGAAAGCTAAGCTTACTCAAAGGTTACGTACATTTAAGAGTCTGCAAAAACAATGTTATGAATGGTTACTAATACTAGTTATTTTTTGCTTAGATCCCACTCATGTGATGGGTCTGTATCCTGACCTCCTGCCCACAGATTACAGGAAACAGCTACAATATCCCAACCCCCTGCCAGGGCTTTCTGGGGCAGAGCTGGAGAAGGCACATTTAGCTCTGATAGACTACCTAACTCAAGTGAGTGCTCCTATATCTTTTTTTAGAGCAGTGTTACTCAGTTTTAGCATACGTTGTTGGTCAGCTTTGACGTACAGGAAGCAGTACGCCTACTCCAGCTCTTTCATGCTAGCGTTAATGGGCTTTCTTAATGGTTGGAAACTATGAGAAAACTGGGGAACTGGAAGATGTGAGGTGCCCCACAGATATGTGGGAGACATCATGTGTGACTTTTGTGAGGACTGAACGAAACTCACTTGTGGACCAGATCCAAATATGAGTCCAGTATTTTATTTCTAATAGCCTTCTGAAGAGGGCTTGACCTCTTGATCTTTTGTTTTAGTTTGATGGCTATTGTGGAGGCCACTCTGTCCAGGAGACTCATCAAAACCATGTGTTAAAAGGCAGAACAGGAGATAGTGGGTAGTGTAAGTTCCTGTCCTCTTTATTTTGTTGTAACTGGCATCTGAATTGTTCTGTTGCCATTCTTACTAGACTAAAGGAAGCTTGTGTCTGAAGGAGGATAATTTTTGTGCCTACTAGTTCTAAACCTAAATTATTCTCCAAATATTTTAAATGTCTCCTGACTTGTCTAAAATGCCTCTCTTCGGGTTAACTGAGTTTCCTTATGACTGTTTTCTCAAGACTCCGGACATCTTGCAGAGCTAAATTTGTGAAACAAATGTATACATATGAGTGTAGTTGGTAAGGCGATGAGTTGAAAAGTTAGTGACAATAATAATTCTTTAGGAAACAGTGGATTAAAACAAGTTACTAAATTGGTTTAGTCTTTTTATTTGATGGGTTAAATTTGCTGAGGTGGGATGGAGAAATCCATGGCCTTTTGCTGTTAAAATTTCATTTGATGTCCTGCAGAAAAGAAGTCAGCTGGTGAAGAAGCTAAATGATTCTGACCATCAGTCCAGTACCTCGCCACTCATGGAAGGAACACCCACAATCAAATCCAAAAAGAAGCTGCTACAAATCATTGATACCACCCTGCTAAAGTGTTACCTCCATGTGAGTTTCTGCCTGACCTGGAGGCCTTTCATTTACCATGCAAGTTCTGTTGGAATTTCAGGCTGAAACATGTGAGAAGAAGGATAAGGAGCTACTTCAAAAATTCTCACACAACTGTCTGTCTTTGGTCTAAAAATGACATGTGAAACTTTGGTGTTTGCTAGTTTGCTCACTGGTCCAGAAGTAGTTTTGTGGACTAAAGCAGGTATGTGTGTTTCTGGTCACTGCCCCTGTTAAAAGAATGTGGCCTTGCCTGTGTATTTGGAGAAGTTCTAATGAATGCTTCTCATGTTGCCTTGTATTGTTAAGCGCAGGAGAGTACGTAAGATCTTTGCTATCAATGATGTTTTTCAAAACTGACTTCTATTCTACAGGAGGGGATAGCTCTGATATATTGTTTTCTTTCTGTCCCAGCAAATTAGGGAAGTGAAGATGGGCCTTGATCTAAGATGTTAAACTGTCACTTCTTATGCTAAAAGACTTTCCCCCCTCTGCCCCCATTCCAGCTCGTGTTTTGTACTGTAAACTTAGGAGGTGCACGTGTTTAAGTGCTCCCTTTTTGCTTGCAGACAAATGTAGCACTGGTGGCACCATTGCTACGTCTGGAGAACAATCACTGCCATATTGAGGAGAGTGAGCATGTGCTAAAGAAGGCACACAAATATAGTGAGCTGATAATACTGTATGAGAAGAAAGGTCTGCATGAGAAAGGTAGGTATGAGGTTGGGATGGGGAGAGGAGAAGGGATAACAGCATGTGTTCCTAGTGTTGAGTTCTAACCTGTCTTCAGTGAGCAGACAATATTCTGAAGAGAATTTGTTTCTGGGTCGGTCCTGTGATTAAATCGGTCTTTGTTCCTGTTACTCGTTTGGCCTGTGTGTTGAAAACAAATCTTTGTTTTGTCTCTGGTAGCAGAACAGGAGAGATGTACTTTTTTGGTAGTTCAAGTTAGAATAATACTTGTGATTACAAAGGAATAAATCTTTTTGTTCTTCTGGAAGCATTACAGGTACTGGTGGATCAGTCAAAGAAAGCCAACTCACCTTTGAAGGGTCATGAGAGGACAGTGCAATATCTGCAGCATTTGGGTGAGTGTGAAGGAGAGCACTGTTTTTGTGAAGGTGTTACTCTTGTTGGGCTTAGCAGTTATTCTACTGTTCAGCAACTTGCTAGAGACTTATGAGGCTAAAGGGTATCCTTGTCATCACTGTGTCTGGTTTCTTGCATAATGCAGACTTCAAGGATGAGTTCATGAGCATCGTGTTGAAACTTGACTATCTTACTGGAGAACGTTCCTTAATTCTGATAAAATTTTGATTGGTAGAAAATATGCCATGATATTTTGAATTTTCTTCCAGTAATGATTTACCATCACTGACAAAAGGAAATTCTAACTTCTGGCTTAGGCTTTCCAGCTGAAAGTGTGACTTCCAGTTGCTGGGTCTTGTAGTATCTTTCCTGAGATGGGGAATAATATAGGAAGTTACTGTTTTCTGTGTATACATGGATCTAGGTTATGACCTAACAGTTGTAGGTGCTGGTCACAGCATCACAGTACGGACTTACTTGTTTGACTATTAAATGTGAACTCCCAAGTCCTTTTTTGGTGTTGCTACCTTTGAGAATAGTCCCTTCCCATCCAGTAACATTATTTATTTATTTCTAAATGTGTAACTCCTTGAACATATCACACTACTAGTTTGGTAGTGAGTAGTTTGAAGGAAATACCTTTGTTCATCTCCTAGTCTTACACTGTTGGCAAAATTTGATACTTTTTTCTACAGCTACTTCTTTTAAGAGCTCCTGCTGGCTTCTGTTATCAGCGTGTTTATTCAATGATAATATGTTACTTACACTGACATTGAGAGCTTTCCCATTTGTGCCATGTCTGTCTCTTACAGTTCTTATTCATTGGTGTCATTTGGTAGCATCACTCAGAGAAGTGTAGGTATGTTATATTCAACGTACAACTTTACAAAACAAACTTCTAATCTTATTTAAAAAAAGAATTCTGTCATCTTGATAAATTCATCTCTTTTGACCTGTGTCAGCGGCTTGTTTGTTTTACCTGAGGTTGATGATGTTTAAGACCTATAATTATCCAAGTTGTCTGGAATATTTTTTTAAAATCTTGGCAGCTTGCTGAATTTCATTTAGTCTTCTGGAGCTTCTCTGGTGTTTCAGGACCTCCTGAAAATCAGTTTTGCTGTATGCTTCTTGCTCAGCTCTTTAAAACTGAGAAAGAATATTTAGGTCTGTTCCCTTCAGAGTAATGAAATACAGTGGAAACAATGTAGAAAGTTACCTATTGTAATAAATGGAATGTTGCATGCTAGTGTCATTTGCAGCTTCCACCCCCCAAGTCAACAGCAGAAATGACGTACTCTGTATGTGGGGTTTTTTTAAGCTGCACTACCCATTCTGCCTTGATTAATTGGTAAGTGTCATTTCTGGGAGTCCCTTAAATAAGATGATAAAAAGCATTTTGGACTATGGTGTTTCTGCAGATTTTTCCCTGTGCTCCCCTTTTGGTGAGGCTTCTAATCTAAGTAATAATTGATTGGGTGGTAGACAGTGTTGTGTATTACAGTATTCCTTATCTATTAAAATAGTGTTATGCAGAACTTCTTCTTATTATAGTTCATATTTAAATCAGGGATTTGTTGCTGAGAAAGTTTAGAAATTCAATGTCTGCTTTAATTCTAGCAGCATAAAGCATCCTTGCCTGTGGTCTTCAGTGTAAATCCCCATGCAGCTGAATGTTAGGTGCAGAGGGAGCCAGTTGTTTTGTTTGGTGGTGAGATGTGATGTTGGCCTTTTAGTATTCTGAGCTATAAGCTTTGGTAGTTACTTGATGAGTTCCTCCTCTCCTTCTGCCATCTTGAGTGTTTTGAGTAGGTTGTAACTTCATGTTTATTTTGGTCATGATTTCAGCAAAGGCAGTTTGTTTGGTGCTTTGGAAAGGAGCTATTCTGATTAATCTCACACTTGTTTATAAGGAGTTAGACTTCCTCTTCTCTGTCTTTTGTTCTACGTGAGAACTTAGTCCCATTATTTGTCCTGTCCTTTATTTAAAGTTTCTGCATGAGGCTAGCAAACCCATTAGCATACGATGCCCTGTTAATTCAGAAAGCTAATTGAAGTCCAGTGAAATTCAGACCCATGACCTTAGTGCCGTTTGTCAGGTCACTGTTTTCTTTCTGAAACTTTGAAACTGGCTCTTTGGGGGCTATTTTAATTATTGCATGGGGCTCATACTACTGTGAAGACGCTGCTTGTTTTAAATATTTTAAAAGTAACTTGCTCCTGATGACATTGTGGGATGAAGAAAAGCAAACAATGGCTGCCTTTTTATAAAGTTGGTGTAGGTTTCTGTTTTTTGTATTGTTTTTTGTGTTGTTGCATTATTCAGGCAGTGAATGCTTCTGTGGGTCCTGATCAGGAGGGTGGGGGGAAAGTGATGTTTTCCTAACAAGTTTTATAATCTTTGTGAACAAAATTGTCCAACTGAAAATATTCTTTTAAAGAGGCAGGTTCTAAATTTTCTTAAAAGCTGAAAAGTTATTACCTGTTATGTAGTTTCTATGCCATTTACTTCAGTACTATGATGCTTTACTACTCGTTATGAAGTATTGGACCCTTTGCTGTAGAAGGCGTTTGACTGGCAGGCTGGAAATAGACTGAAGGAAATTACACAAGTGAAAGTACAGTCTTTTTCTACCCTAATAAAAACAGGTAGTAAGGGAAGACTTTTGGAATATGATAGACAACTGAGCTTGATTTTGGTCTGAATGGTTTGTTTGGTAGCACTTAGTATTTGAGTTAATTCTTATTCCTTTTTAAAATCATGTTTGCGAAGTAATTAAATTGTGGCTTTAGCCTGGAATATGTGATTTGCTTGACTTGAGCAGCGGAAGAAACCAATTGGAATCTTCCTGTGAATTAAGCTTTGCTGGCTCTGAAAACATCTGCTTGTGTTGTGGGTAGATAGACCTTTAAGATTTTAATGCTGAGCACTGCTGCTTTTTGTATTCCAGGCACAGAGAACTTGCACTTGGTATTTTCTTACTCTGTCTGGGTGCTAAGAGATTTTCCTGAAGATGGACTGAAGGTAAGTGGTTGAAACAGGCACCTTGCCATTGAGATTCTTAGTGCCGTGTATGGAATTGGGAGAACTCAATGTAAGAAACCATGTATTAATGCTAAATCCAACTAAATATGTAATTTATATTTTCTGTATTCAGTATTGTGGTAAGATTAGCAATAGATAGAGCGGGACAGCCTTTCAATTTTTCTCACGCTTTTCCATTCTTGGAGTACTTTATCTTGTAATAAGTAGCTACGAACCTTTGATACAATATTTAATGTTACTGATGTCATGCTTTTTGCACAAGAGCCTGACTGAATATTTAAATGCCAAGTGTTAATTTGCCTTTCTTATTTTCCCTTTCCTCTTTGATATAGAACTGACTTCCTGTATTTGGGAAGCATTGGGCACTGTAAAAGAAGAGTGTTAACTAAGGCAGAAGCAGGGATGTTTGTTAATCCTTTCAGATGCAAGATAGCTTCTAGTGCTTAAATAAGCTGCTCAGAATTTTTGTACTTGGACATATGTGATGATAAGTCAGGCTTCAGTGCTTCAGAGAGAATAAGCTGTGGCACTTAGAATAGTGGGGTTTTTTGGGTTTTTTGTTGGTGAATAAAATTTTGTTTAACAGATATTTACAGAAGACCTTCCTGAAGTGGAAGCATTGCCACGAGACAAAGTGCTCAGTTTCTTGATAGAAAATTTTAAAAGCTTGACTGTTCCTTACCTGGTAAGAACTCAATCTGTAGTAGTACATTACATTCTGTACAAGGTGTTACATGTAAGGCTTTAGTTCTCGAGACGTTGGAGCCTGATGCTGTCTCAGAGAATGCTAACTTTGCCATAAGCTGTGCAAAGAAAAAATAATTAAAATGTATGAAATCCTGAAGTCAAGTTTGGTAAAGGCAAGCATGGAACTGTTGCTTGCTTATAACAAGTTACTTCCTGGAGGAAGTTTCTGTAAGTGAACCTGAACATGTATTTACAGGAACACATCATTCATGTCTGGGAAGAAACCGGTGCAGACTTTCACAACTGTCTGATCCAGCTGTACTGTGAGAAAGTACAGGGCTTAATGAAAGAATATCTCAGTTCTTTCCCTGCAGGTACGTTTAGTCTTTTCTGGGGGGCGGATCAGGGTGTGGGACAGCACAGGGGAGCCTTCACAGTGTATTGCTGTAAGCCTTCCCTGTTCATATCCAGAAGATATCCCAAGTGATGAAGGAAATGGAACGACGGAAGTTGTGGGTTTGTAGGAATGTCTAGTTTATTGCCTCCCTAGAGATCTTAAGTGTAACAGCAGCTACTGCTTCCGGAATTGTACACGTTAAGGGTAGGGAAGTCTTGACTAATAGAGTCTATTGTTTAACCAGCTACTAGATGTGTTTTGGGGAGCTGAAGAAATTTGGCAGGTGCACCAGAATCCCAGCCAGTATAACAGTTTCATCAAAAATTGGTTCTTTCTCATAATGATTTGTTTATCGTCTTCTGTGTACTAGTGTAGTGAAATAGTTGTCTTACCGTAGCTTATGTTGTTTTCTTCCATATAGATAAGACTCCAGTGCCTGCTGGGGAGGAAGGAGGAGACTTGGGGGATTACCGGAAAAAGCTTCTACTTTTTTTGGAGAAGTCTAGCTGGTACGAACCTAGTCGACTAATTAGTGACTTCCCCTTTGATGGTGAGTTCAGTTTCCATTGGTTAACTAAACCCTAGCTTATGGCATTGTGCAGCAAAACCTCCTCACTTAGTGTAGAGTCATGGTAACTAGAAATGGAAAAGATGGCTGTATGTGTAATTGTAGGCCACTGATGTGTATACTAACTCTGTTTTTGCTGGCACGTTTGGGTTTACCAGTCTCTGCAGGATTCCTGTAACTGTTGGCCTAAGACCCTGTGGCATCTCCCATCACTTAACCTAACTTTTCGAAGAGCCTGAATTGTTCAATGGATCTGAAGTTTGTTGTATCTTAGAAGTTGCTTAAGAATTCATAAAATGTTACGGAGACTAGTGTGAAGTAGACTTACAGTCTCAATGTAACTTTAACCTGTGCTCGGACTGTAGTTCCTTCTGTTAGTCTGGTCACTAATGGAGCTTATGTTGTTACTTCTCTGTGTGGCTATTGACTAGTCCTCCATGCTATCACTAGGTCTCCTAGAAGAACGTGCTCTGCTGTTGGGTCGTATGGGGAAGCATGAGCAAGCTCTGTTTATTTATGTTCATATTTTGAAGGACACCAACATGGCTGAAAAGTAAGAATTGCCTTTTGAAATTTGTTTTTTTTTTTACTCACTGTCCTGTGGATAGGATGTGTAGTGAAAGGTTGCTGTATGTGGAGCATGAATGCTGTGACCCTTTGGGATCTTCTGGGTTTCCATGTTTTCTTGACTTTCAGGCTCTTCCATGTATCTGTTCATTACAGATGATGATGCCAAGCCCTTGAGGCTTAACTTCTCATACTCTTCTGTCATTGCTTTTTAGAGCAATATTACTGTCATCAATGAGTTCTTTGTTTCCACATGTCCTTAGCTTGTGAACTTGTGTATGTTGCTTTGCTTCCTTTCTCTTCTGAGAGACATTCACTAGCCCAGATGCGAAGTTAAGGTAGAGGTACGGCATTTTACTAGGTGTGTCATGTCTGGGAACCTTCTGAGTGAATCTAAAGTACTTAGGTGAAAATAGAATTAACTGTTACTGGCAGGTATGTCTGAACACTGGGGCCTGTTCAACATAGCTTCTTTTAAAGCTAGTTTCAGCAAATACCTGTTAGAGGGCATTTGATCCTGGTATGCATTGTACACTGATAAACACCACCTCTTTGTGATTCAGATATATATCTACACATATATGTATTCATATATCTACACATACTTTTTATGCTATGGTGTGTTGATTGGAGACATCATTTTTCCCTTTTTTTACACAGCTGAATTAAGTTTCGTTTCTACATAAAAGCTTTTTAAGTTGATTGGAAGTGGGAGACTAGCACAAAACCTCTGTTATTCTCAGCATTGTGATGCAGAGTAAATGGTGTAATTTTGTTGTGCAACTTGGTTAGTTGATCAGAATTGGATGTACAGTCAGTTAACTTGGATGCCTTCAGTAGTGAAGGCTTTTCAATGTTAATTTCTGTGAGCTGAATCTCCGGGTCACAGAACTGTCCCTGCATTTCACTTCATTCTTCTCTGTTCTAGCTACTGCCATAAACATTATGAGAGAAACAAAGATGGCAACAAAGATGTAAGTAGCTTCACCTTTACAGTCTTGCTTTTCAGTAAGGATGGATTAGACTGTTCATACCATATTAGTGAGTTTAAAGTATTTGCTCTATATGGACTTCTTCAGGGTTTGTGTAGGTGGGACAGGAACCTGTCTAAGTTCTTGGAATTCAGGAATTACTAGATGATTTTTTTTTAATTTGTTAGGTTTTTTTTGTTGTTGAGAATGTTACTGTATTGCTGGAGTTGAGCATGTATTCTGTAGCTAAAGTCGTGATGGATTTCAGAAGACAAAATATTGTGTGCGTATTCCACATCTACAAAAAAGTTACTGTTAAAAAGCAGTGAAGTGTTTGATTTCTAAAAATTATGAATGAGTTATGTGAGATGAAGGAGGCATGGTTAAAACTACTTTTATAGGAAAACTTTAGTGTGGAATGCAGGTCTTAAAAGGCCTTGAACATCATTGATGCTTTTCAGTTTTTCTTGTTTTAAGATGAGAGCTGTTTAAATGAGCGCTTCAGAGTTTTGAATGGTGTGGGTACAACTTAGTAGTACCATTGCTGTGTTGTACCAGCACTGTCAATTATGGATGTGTGCAGTGGTTTTAAAATTTTCCTTCTGTGTGCAACAGGTCTATCTGTCACTGCTGCGGATGTATCTCTCCCCACCTAGTGTGCATTGCCTGGGACCAATCAAGATGGAAGTGCTGGAGCCTCAAGCCAATCTGCAGGCAGCTCTGCAGGTTTTGGAGCTACATCACAGCAAACTGGATACCACCAAGGTGAGAAAGACTTGCAAGTACTCAGTTTGTACTGTTGGCAGAAGGTGACAGAAGGTACTGGAGCAGGCAAGTGAACCATCTGTAACAGTGTCAAGCTAAACGTGTCAATTTCTATTCTATTTTATTCTCAATTCATTTTTAATTTTGACTAAGTATATTTTGCTCCAGGCAATAAACCTACTCCCAGCAAATACACAGATTAGTGAGATTCGAATCTTCTTAGAGAAAGTGCTTGAAGAAAATGCTCAGAAGAAAAGATTTAATCAAGTACTCAAGAATCTTCTCCATGCAGAGTTTCTGAGGGTAAATACCCACCACCTGTCATTTACTGGAACGGTGTTTTAAAGTGTATGTTCAGTATTTCAATTAACTGTTCCTTGTGTGGAATGTGTGTCCTCTAGATGGTGCTGTAGTTCATTCAAAGCTAGTGGATGTGCATCAAGTAGATTGAATGTCCCCCTTTCAGGAGGTGGCGAGTACATTCATTTTAGTTTGGATGAGGTGTGTGTCTTTGCTGCGGGTCCCTGGACTCACTGTGCTCTGTTGTACATTGCGGGATGATCTTGGAGAGCATGGACTGGATTTCTTTAGAATAAATTAAACCAGATAATGCAGTTCAATAGTTCACCCAAACACCCCTTAGTGCTTAAGATGCCTTAGCCTGTGGACCAGACCAGTTGAAAGGAAAACCCTGCAATTCATGTAGTGTGGGTGTTGGGTGTTCAATACCACCTGCTCCGCTCTACAGACCTGCTTTTGTGCTGTACAACTTGCTAATGTAGATATAGCCACTGAAAATTAAATGCTGTGACAGGTTTCAGTTTCACCAGCCTAGAAGGGAGCTGTGGTGTGGCATTGCTTTTTGAGCCAGCTGGCTTTTTTTTTTCCCTCCCTGTTCTTCTTTAGGTCCAGGAGGAGCGGATCTTGCATCAGCAAGTGAAGTGCATTATTACAGAGGAGAAAGTGTGCACTGTATGTAAAAAGAAGATAGGTAACAGGTGAGAGCATATACCTTAAAGCTTGGGAAAATGAATGGGATAGGAATCTGGTACACTTAAACTAAGAATGTTGCAAAACTCAGTGTGTGTATATACACAGAGATAACAGTAGTATGAGGGAGACATCTGAAGAGTGTTTGAACTGAAAATTACATCGCTTAGCTGGGTGACTGGAAAAACATCAAAACTTTAGTCACTGAAGTTTACTGCAGGAGTTTAATCCTTTCAACAAAGCAGAGTAAAATCTCATTCAAAACTTGTAAGACTTCTTACCTCACAACTCTAGAAGGCAGCAAATCGCTTCTCGTACTGAATCTGGAAAATGTTCTAAGAACACTGCCTACTACTTTCTACTTAACTAGAATTAAGAAGGATGATATAAAGAACTAAAGTACATGTGTAATAGTTTTCTGTATCTGATGGCTTTGTGGTTCCCTGGCTGATTTACATTTTGTAGCCTAATTATCTGAGTATATCTAAAAGTAGAACTAATTCATTTGACACCTTGATGCCAATAACTTTTCTTCTAGAATACCTAGTAGGCAAGTATGGGTTAGTATAGAATGCAAATTTTATTTGCACTTTTTCCTTTTTGAACTCCAGTGAAATGCCACGTGACTAGCTTACTGATTGTTTCCCTTGTTGATGTGAACCCTTCTGAGGCAGTAGCAGTCACAATCAGCAGCATTCACAATGATAGGGAAAGGCTCTTTTTCCAAAATGTTTTAATGAACATGGGTCTAAATATACTTATTGCTGTGCATATTCAATTTTTTGCGGTTAGTGTGTAGCATGTAGCATCCGAATTTAATTTTGCATATGCAGTATTGGTTTGGTTGTCTAGGATTTTTCTAAAGCTGTGAAGTTCAACAAGGTTTTGAAGGGCAAGCATGTCAGCATGTCACCCAGTCTTTAACTTGTTACCAGTGACTTCCAAGTAAAGTATGCCTGTAGAAATGAAAATAGGTATTATTTTTTTAAAAATTAAACTCTTACAAAATCCATAGAATACTTTTGTCTGGTTTTCTCAAGAACATATTCAGGCTGTAAATTAAACAAGGAAGTGTCACTTTCATGTAAACATCTTTTTCTGATTCTGACACAACTTGAATGTTCTTGTTTGAATAGGGAAAACTGTTGGTCTGTATTGACAGTTGATTTTTGTGTTCTGTCTCTTTACAGTGCATTTGCTCGATACCCTAATGCAATAGTTGTGCATTATTTCTGCTCCAAAGAAGTCAACACATTGGACACCTGACCTTGTCATGGTCAATAATCCCAACGTTCATATGAAATTCAGAACTGATGACTTAAGTTGATGCCTCTAAGATGTTTGAGGCTTGTTGCTAGGTTCACATATACTGGGTAGAAGTCGTTTGTATCTGTGGACTGACTGTACCTATCTGGCAATATTGATTTACTAGAAAATGACTTTAACCATGTTATTACAGTGCTGGCAACTACACTGAACCTCTCAGTACTCAGATGAAGAATAGAAGCTGATTTTTGTAGTGAGTTTTGTATTGCTCTCCAACCTTGCGAATGAGTTGTTCAACAACTATTGGGCGTTCAACACAAGTCAAGTTTTACTATAAAACTTCCTTAGGGTGACAGTGTTGTGATTTGGCCTTGTATGTAAATAGTTCCTCAAAAAAAAGAAAACTCCTTTAAAGTCTTCGCAGCTGTTTGTGTTGCATGGAGATTGCCAGGTGTTTGGCATAGAGAAGGCTTCTGTGCCTATTTCTAGACCTAGAAAATAAAATTTTACTTTCATCTCAGTAATGGCAATGTTTAAATGCTGGCCAAAGGATTCTTTTTATTGATGTTCAGTGTTATCACCTGACCTCCTAAGAAGTTCCACAGGAGATGGTCAGACAAACAGTAGATGCCACTAGTAAGCGTTTTTTTTTTTCTTTAGTTTGAGAGCTGTAAATTGAATTAACTTGTCTTGTTTGCACTGAATATGTTCACTCTTAGCACGAGTGGAAGCTCAGAGGCTATTCTAAGAAGTTCACATCTGCACACATACCAAAAAGCAAAGAATACCCTGTAAAGCAACTTCTGAAGGGAGTGAACTATAGTTATTGCTTGAGCATCTAGACTACACTTCAGATCTGTGTATATAAGTGCTTTGGCCTCTGTTTCACTTTACAGCTTTGAAGTGAAATCCAGACTATTTCAAGAGTGCTTTATTTTAAATGCTATAGAACAGTGTTCTGCTCAGGCTGGTACTGTTCTTAAGTTACTCTTGGGCCAGAAGTCTTAGCTATAGGAACTACATTGTACAGTACTCCTTGTACGCTGTAATGTTTTTGTCTAACTTATTTTTCCACAAACTTTACTCTATAGCAGATTGGTATGGGGATATTAAAATGTTTGATCAGTGCAGAAAGAATCTGTGCAGTGGTAATGAAAAGGCAGCAGTAGCAAATAACCCGATAGTGTGACTGTTTGACTCCCAACATCCTGGTCTAGCAATACGTACAAATATGTAATTATTAAATAGTATGGAGCATGGCATGTTAACTACCAGCTATCACCTCTTAAAAAAAAGCCTGTCTGCCTAAAGTGTAATTTGATCTCAGTTAACATCATAAATTTACTGAAGCCATTATGTGAGTGTGTTTTAGGAACAGATCTGCTGTAGGCTGACAAGAGTCCTAATTCACTTTCATTTGCCAGTGTTAATAGTTTCCCTTGCTAACTGTTTCTTTTTTCCCTTTCCACATGTGTTTGTATTTATTGTTCATATGCTATGCGTTCATTTGGATTTCTTGGTCCAGAGTTTTGCTACTGTTCTTGGATGTCTTGGGCAGTATTGCTACTGATTTCTTTCTGCAGAGGCTGGGTAGAGGGAATCTGTGGTGTTAATGTTTTTAACTTTGTATTTCTTCTGTTTGAAGAAGAGAACCTAAAAATACTTATACTGGATTTGCACATTCTGTATAGATCTTTATATACTAGTTCAGGTACAGAGGGAAGATGGTTTTGGAGAGTTGTGTTTACAGGTCATTGAGAGTGAAAGAAGGGTGTTTAAAAAGGCCCTGAATTCTTTGTATATGGATATAACAATATAGCTCTGATTTTTAGCTGTCTTATGTTTAGTACTGTTAGTCTGATTTTTGTTTATCTTCATTATCTGCTGCCAGGAGAGCTAAATTAGCTAAATTCACGTGAGGATCTTCTTTGTGCTCTCACTTATGTGGTTAAGGTTGTGCCTCTGTTCACATCCATTGCATACTTTATACGGAGATGTGGTTCGTGCTGCAGTTCTTTTTGTTGGTTCTTATAATGTGGTTTGGGTTTACTAATCATACAGCAGGTTTATCTAAAGCAATAGATTGTAATAAATATTGTGAACCAGTGTGTGTTTCAGTCATTGTGCATTAAGCTTTTCTGGGCTGCTGTAGGTTTTTTGTTTGGTTGGGTTTTTTTTAATATGTATTAGTCCTCACTTTCTTTTGGAAGTCAGACCCAATGCAGGGGCTCCCAATATCACTCCCGCTTTAATATGTGTAATTCAAATGAGACCATGTCATATGAGAGCTGTCATGACTTCTGAACTGTGGGTTTTAAATCGACAAGTTTATAGTATGCTTGTGAATGTTCTCAAAATCCTACAAAAACTACTTTTGTATTCTCTTTGAATAATGTTTTTGAAAGTCTTACACCATTAAATATGTACTTATTAGAGAAGACTAAAATTACTGACAATTTTTTTTTTTGAGTGGTGGTATGCTGTTTTGCGATGGGGACGAATGTTGAGCTCTGTGTGACCAAATAAGGAAAGGTTTAGATTGACAGATTTGCAGTTGCTTGAATTGTAGGTCACAGTCTAGCCTGGTGTTGGAAGTAGAATATAGATCTTCAGTTTTCCCATTCTATAGAAAAGGGAGATATCAGCACTGAAGAACAGTCTTTTGTCTCTGTGCTAGACAATTGAGTATACTGGTATTTCTGGAGAAGACTAACCCACCAAAAAAAAACCCAAACCAAAACCTTGATAGCATTCTTTGGAATCTTCATCTCTTCTAATTATGCACTGCATCTCAGCTCTCCTCTTAATGCTCCCAATGGGAGCAAAAGGGGCCCACATGTGATATCTATGGATATTTTAAGTACTAGATAGTATAGTAGGTGATGGTGTCATTTGTTCATGCTTGCTGACAAAAAAACAACTGAATGAAGTGTCGATATACATCTACCTTTACCACTGTGGGGATGCTAATCCAAGCAGAAGTAAAGTTGCCAGGTGTGAGGCCATCTTTGTTGCCTCATGTTTTTATGCCATTTTGCTTGCTTGTTTTCTTAGTCTGCTAGGAAATGACAAAAGCAAGTAGCTTCTCTTTGGATATTAAGTTGGCTGTCAGCAGTGTCTGCAAATAGCTAAAACTGCACACAAACACTGTTTGCTAATGGATGATCTGTTGCCTGTGAAATAATTCTTAAGCATGTGTTCTAAAGAGCTTTCAGTTTTTGAGAGAGAAATTTAAGAGCAATTCTATAAACATGAGATCCCTGCGCTGAGATTTCTTTGGAAGAGGACAGAGAACTTCAGCAGAAGGTAGGTAAGCCTGATTTTATATAGGGTTGGGCACTCGCAAGATGAAATACAGGTTTTATATACTGTCTGTAATAAAGTGTTTAGGTTAAGCGTGGTTTCTCCATGTTAGCTTACTGTCTGAAGCTGCCTCAATCTTCCTGTAATTTATAGTCGAGCTATATTAGATTAAATATAAATAAATCACATTTACGGTTCTGCAATTTTTCTAAGATAAATGAAACCTAATATGACAGTCTTTCATTTTCAATGCAGTGGTATGTAGAAATGCAAAGAAATTGCTTTTTCAGCCCAGTGTCTATCTTTACCATACTGTTTAGTACCACATGAAAGCTTTACAGCAGTTGCTGTCTGTTTTGCAATGGTGTGTTATGTTTGTTTTTTGACTGCGTTGATTGCAAGTCTGTGGATTCACTAACTGGTACTGACTTGTTTGTGTCAGTGCCTATGCTTTTGTTAATTTTCTTAAATTCTGATCTAGTGACTGACACTAATGACAGGAAATGATTAATGAGTGGGACCTTGCTGCGAATGTGTCACATTCTCATGTTTGTGTGGAGCTGGTGACACGCTGCATTACTGGCTTCCATACATTCTCTGCCATTTTCTAATCATTGAAACGCTCAAGTTTGTTGTTTTGTTGTTTTTTTTTTGTCTGCTGCTTGAGTTTAAGGTCTTAGATACAAAGCTCCAGACAAGCTAGTTGTCAGCAGCTGTTGACAAAGTAATCATGTCCCGTGAACAATTTCCCTTACTACTTGAAGATTTTTTTAAAGCAGAACAGACCCTTAAAAATCTGCCCTATGTATTGCACAATTTTTCAAAAAGTTTGGTGGAAGAATCAAGACTCTGCTACATGGAAATGAGAATAAAGGGGGGACTTGTGCAGGCCGCTCACATAGCGAGAGGTTAGGTATGGTGGTGAATTAATATTCTCCAAGGCATCCTAATGCAGACTGAATCGTGGTGTCCTCAGTTCGAGCTCCCTGAAACTTCTCTGAACAGCTACAGTCAATGAGAAATTCGGCTTTGCTTCAGGCTTGTAGGATGGGAATTTCTTTCTATTTAAAAATACTCTTTTAGGGTGTGCTGAAACTCTGAAAAGGTTTGAAACTGCCAAAGTCCTAGACCAGGTTGCCAGAACTCTGAAAGAAAATCCAGGCTGGGAGTTTTGAGGTTGTGGCTTAATCATGGAGCAGTGCTTTCTCCTACCCAGGGCTTCTCTGTTCAGTGCTGCTTTGCTGCCCTTAACCTTTTACCAGTATTTGAAAAACATGCCAGCGAGGTTTGAACTGGGTTGTTTGGCAAGCGCGGGCCACACCTCCGCTTCTTGAAGTTGGAGCGCAGCCCAGTCCTGCGCAAAACTGCAGACCGAGCCTGTAGCAAGCAGCCCTTCACAGCCAACTGTCCCTGGACTCTGCTTTCTGCGTTTCCCGGTCAGGGTTTTGGCGGAGACGACCGGCTGCTTTTCCCATGTTCCGTGAGGTGCTGAGGGGCCCATTTCCATCCAGAGTGCTGCCTTTTCTGGCAGCCGTGCTTTTCCAGAGGAAGGAGAGGAAAGAGACTGGGTTGTATCACTGGCGGGTAAGAAGTCATAGTGCTGTCTTTGAGATGGTATCCTGTACCTGATCCGTTTGACGGTGACTTACTGTTACTGCACGTGTGGAAAACCAGTTCTGCATTTCTGCAGGAATTAATCAGAAAGTTTATCATTAGGGGAAAATTTTTGATAGAAATGCTAATGTAGATTCAATTTTTTTTACTAAATTTGGGGTCTGTATGAGACAATACGGAGCAGGTCTCTATTTCCTTAGCTTTTGGGGAAAAGAATTAAGCTGATGCCAAGTACTTTTGGGGGGGAAACTCTGCATACTGGGCTTCTCATCACTAGAGACAGAATGGTGCTTATGTGTTTTCTTGCAAAATATTCTTGATTACCATTCCCTTCCTTTCTGCTTTCTGTCTTATCCCCCAGGGCTTAATAGTCTAAAGTAGACAAAGATTAGTAATTACTTCACCTCTTGTTCATAATGCGGCACAACCACGTTAGACAAAGTGGTTTCAATGTGTTTGTCCTTTAAATGGTTTATAATCCTTCCATTGTATAAGACGGTCTGGCCAATAACCTCAATTTTGAATTGCATTAAACTGTTTGCGAAGGAGCCTTTGCGTATGAGGTCTCATATGTCATCTGATCACCTGTCTTCCCCCCCCTAAATCTACAGCTTAAAATTGAGGTGCCCGTTAAATGTCACAAGATGGCTTGCTGCCTGTATGCCTCTCTGCACTCCTGCTTGCTCTGAGATTAAAAATTATCTTGCTGACCTTTTTTTTTCTTTTTTTATGTTGTTTAGTACTTAGGAAATCAGTGTAGAAGAGACCAGTGTTAGCCTGCCGTGATTTCCATTAACCAGTAAACCACTGGATGT
>Ga0181612_125915_pt1 | contig 17752 bp, 11 predicted proteins | sample HoacroProtozoa21_FD_119630 | JGI IMG/M metagenome (GOLD analysis project Ga0181612, IMG submission 119630) | Hoatzin crop microbial communities from Cojedes, Venezuel. Combined Assembly of Gp0051906, Gp0051904, Gp0051908 | reverse complement strand
TGTCCTCCCGCCTTGCTAGGGCGTCTTTGGCAAAGCCAGGGCTTGGTGAAATTTTCTTAATTTGCTAAAAACATAAGCTAGGGGGGTGGGGGGATGTATGTGGTGATGAGGAACTATTTACAAATTCATGTCAAAGTCAGGCAATACGTTTTTTCTGGGGGGAAAAAGGAAAAAAAGAGGAAACTCAAAAGATTGAAGCTTTTTGTTTTGACATTTTCTAAATGACACCATTCATTTCAGAAGCACTGCAATATTTCAGTTAAACATTTTCCAGGCAGAATATTCTCCTTTTCCTTTTGAAGTGATGGCTTTCAATTTAAAAGTTTAACTCAAATCATAAAGTAGGATTGTGGTGGTAAAAACAACCTAAGGAAGAACTGAAACATGCTGTTCCAGGCCAAACAAGACATCCTAAGACTTACAGCGTTCCCTGCCTCGCTCCTATTTGATTAAAAAAAAGGAAAATTTCCTGTTTTGTTTTGAGCTGAACTTGTGTTGATTCCAGGATACAATGTGCGAAGCTTCAGGGATGAACTCGGGACGACCAGGTACCTGTCGTGTCCCACCTGCACTGCAGTAGGAACACATGATGAGATTTAGCTGGGCTTTTTCAACATCCATCACGGACAGCGCAGGTCCCAGCAGTGGAGCCTCAAAGCAGCACGCACCTTTCAGTGTATCACAGGCCTGTTTTCCCCCCCCCCACTATGTATAGCTAAATAACAGGGTTGTCAGGAGCTGTACTGGAGGTTAACAGCATACGTGGGTTCAAAAAGCCTTTGGACACACCTGGATTTCAGATCTCTCAGCCTTCCCCATGAAGTTCTCGATACACCTTCAGCCTTGGAAGCTGGTAGCGTGCCAGATGCTGGAGGATATGCTCAGGAAGGTGTCTGGGATATGCCGTGCTCTTGATTGCTTTCCCCAAGTAGTAACTGCTGGCCACTGTAAGAACTGGGTACCAGGGATGATGGACTTTGTCTGTTCTAGTTCCTTTGCACCTGCAGAAATATTCACCCGGGGCTAACAAGTTCCAGGAGAGACCCACACACAAGACTAACAAAGCTCTCAGAGCTGCAGATCCACAGGGTCTGCATAAGCCCTCCTGCCAGCTACACTCACCTGATCCTCAGGGAACAGAGGCTCCAGCTCCGTCCATCCCAACCATTCCTTATCAAACAGCTCTGCCGTTCGGACACCCCCAGGGTGGCTGTGCTCCATGACCACCAGCCACACTGGGACAGCAGATGTGACATGTCAGGTAGCTACATTGCCACCAGCTCCAGGCCCAGAGAGGCAGAGCTACTAGGTACAGCCCTGCGGGCTGGCCAGGAGCAGCCTCCCCCTCTCCTGGCACGGCTTCCAAAAGCTCCTGCCCTCAAGGAATGCTGCCCAGCTGCTGGCTGCCTCTGCTCCCAGGCAACAGGCAGCGAGGAGCAGTCGCTGGTCCCACCCTTTGGCTCCTGTGCAACGCATGAGCAGCAGCACCCAGAGACCTCATTTATCCCGTTCCTCCGTGGTTTTCTCCAGCTCCTCCATGCCCAGACTCCCAGGAGCACACCGGTGACAGCGAGTGACAGAGCCCAGCAGGTCCTGGGTGAGGGCTGCCTGCGCTGTCCTCACTGAGCTAACAGTATTTCACTGCTGTGTGATGCTGCCAGCCTGGGAAAAGCCTGTCCTGTATCCTGAAAAAGGGGTTTGATTCCACTTACCTGCAGAAAGGTTGAGCTTTTCAGTTCTGCCTGGCATCGCTCCTCCAAAAAAAACCAGGGGTCGAGTGACCTAAAAGGAAATTTGCACTTTCACAGCTCTGCGAGACACCTTTAACACAGACAAGCAAATGCCCTCTCTCTCCCCTGCATCAAGGAATTACGTTCCCAGCAGTCTGTAAAATGTGCTTCTGAACAGAAGCGCCTACAAACCCCATCACAAAAGGTTAAATCAGAATTTAAAAAAAATACACGAAATAAAATTAGGTGGATAAATGTTTTGGCAGAGCATTGCCTGCAGGGAACTTACTGGTCATTTAAACAGAGGATTAGTAGTTGTTATGCTTTTATTCCAATAATAATACTGGAATTGCTTTGTGAAGCAGCCAGAAGTCCCCAACAAAGCCAGCGACTGCTTCTCAGATAATGAAATCTCAGATGCTTTGAAATGCCTGGGCAGCTGCATGAAGGAAAAGTGTCAGCAATCTATCCTTTTATAAGGGAAGTTTCTTAGATACAAACCAGACATCTTTGCCTCACCTCCTCTGCTTGTTTTCCATAAACATCGGTGCTGTAGCAGAGACTGAGCCGCTCCTTGCTCCCTGGTAGCATTTATCAGCTCAGTACTTGGCTTCCAAAGCTCCTGTCCTTGAAGACGAGGCCCCTCAGGGCTGGTCTGCAGGCTCGGTGGGGGCACAAACACTGTTTGGGGTTTGTCGTGCCTTTCACATACACCTTGCTCAGTTTCCCCACCTCCTTCTGATCATCCCCAGGTCAGAGTCCCGTCAATCGCCTGTTTTGCCTGAACGACCCTGAGAAGTAGAAATGACTCCGAGAACTAACCACCAAGATGCAGGAAGAGAAATTAAAAGACAAACCCCCAAATTCTCTGTCCTCCTAGCAGTGATTCTCTCAAAGCTGTTCCCACTGGGAAGCACCCAGCTGCAGGACAGGACACAAAGGTGTTCTGCAACCCCACTTCCCTGCAACCTTTATCACTTTATCACTCTGTGATGCCTGAGCCCACTACCTGAGAAGGACCATCTGGTCCTCGGCAGATAAAGATTCTGTGGGAGCACAGCTACGGAGACACAGAGAGGCAGCACCTGCCTTGCCCCTGTCACAGGCAGCACCACAGGGTACCGACAGGGCTGGATAGTTTCGGGATAGCACCGCCAGAGATCTCCTGTACCCCCCGACTGGCAGGCTTGCCCGCTGCCCGGGGTGCTGCTGTGCCCACAGGGGTGCGAGGCTGGCACAGGCAGCTATGATATCCCTGTATCTCAGCTATTGTCAAAAACCGCTGTGCACAGCAGGCCTGCGGCAGCGAGGATGGAGCAGCTGTTTTCAGCTCAATTAGGGACAGAATCGGCTCCCAGCAGAGTAAGCGGAGCACCTGCTGCTCCCAGCTCGCCCCCCTTCTCCCGCGCTGAGCTTGGAGCCGGGAGGAATCAGGGCTGGGGTCCGCAAAACCCACGAGGGAGCTAAGGTAAAGGGCTGCTCGGAAAAAAGTTCACAGATCCAACCACTGGAGGCTGCTCTGGTTATTCATAAATCACTGCGCCGCGTCAGCCATGGAAAACTCAACACAAGGAAATAAAGGGCAGGGGTTAGAGAGTTTCAGAGCTGCTGTCTCCTAGCTTTATACTCCCCATGCATGCAAATTCACTGTGGTCTTCACAGCTCTATTTTAAAGATCAGAGATCAATCACTTCACGCACTAAATGCTGCATGTCCAAAAGCCACCTGGAAGGCACAGGAGCCAGACTTTATTACACTCAGTCATAAACAGAAAGAATACAGACATTTCATCCAACATGTGCTGTTTGATAGACCCACTGCAGAGGAGGGGGGCAGAGGCCACAGATAGCTGTAGCATAACAAGGTAAAATTAAGCCTATGATGAGTTAACAGTCAGGGTAAGAAGGTGGCATTATTGAAAAGGGTAGTGCAGGATGGCAGAGCAGTGTTACAGACACAGACTGAAAGGGGTTTGAACAAATGTGATTTACTCGGCACTGAAACTGCCCAGGAGGAACTGCGTGCTCAGCTGAGGGGGCAATAACTACCAGCTGGGGGAGGTAAATCCACCACTCGCACTTCTCTAACTGCACCACGGACAAAGCATGGTAGAGGTGGGGTCCACTGCAGGCTGCCTCAGAATATATCGCAGAAAATCCATCTGAAAAGGCTAAGGTCATGTGGCCTGTCAATCCAAGGTAGGATCAACTCTCTATTGAAGTAATAAAGAGTAATCTTCACTCTCTACTTGCCTACATTTAGGTCAGCAACAAAAATTTCTTTTGGGGCTCCATACACGCTCCAGCAGACTGGAAGGAAATTGCAGGGCTCAAGGTGACCACCTCGCCAGGGGCTCTCGCAGGTCCAGCCCACCCTCTCCAGCCTCCTCACCCTCAGCACCTCTGGGACAGAAGCTGTGTGCTGTTAAATCCTTTCCCAGCCCTCAAATACATATCTGCTTCCCTGTGAGAAGCGTGATCAAAAGTAATAAACCCTTGGAAGAGAGGATGTGCAAGTAACACAACCCCTCTGTGCCCACTCCAGTAGCGTCAGCCAGAAAGTTAAAGCCTCGTCACTCGGCTGTATTGATTCACTGCTGGAGTCGGCCAGTTGAGTTCTGGCAATGCTGAGATATTTTCCATTAAAAGAAAGAAAAAGGAAAAAAAAAAAAGGAAGAGGAAGTAACAGGCACCAGACAGACTCATTGTCCGACAGCTGTAAAACCTGCAGAGCCCCAGTTTGTGAGGAAGCAGTCCTTGTCCAGGGGGAGAAAGACAGCTGCTTGCTTTGTTGCAAACTTGCAGTGTTTATGACTACTTAGCGGGGAGACTCTGAATTGCTCATGGACGCATTTTGCCTGTCATCCACTGTCTTGTTAATGTCAGAAGCAGCCTGGGATAGATTTGAGTTGCTAGAGCGCAAGGAGGAAAAAAATTCAAAGAAAAAAACAGCTGAAAAAACAAGAAGTTGCTGGCAAAATATGCTGTGAAATCCTGATGCTTTCTGTCTAACTGTTCACTGCAGCTTGTCACATCTTGTTAGCAGAGCAGGCTGGGGCACAGTCCAAACCTTCTTGAGGCTGGTGGGAGGTTTGCTGTTGACCTGACGCTCGCTGTGCTTCAACGCTCGGCAAGATGTCAAATGGAAGAGCACTACCCACCCCCCCGGAAGGGAGCACAGCTGAGACATTCACGATGCCCATTAGCAAGGAGTTGGAGCTACTCGCACTTTTTAAAGGCTAAGATGAAGGTCACATCTATCTTGCATAGTAAAGCGATCTTCAAGCCGGAGCCAATCCACACTAGAAACCAGTACCTCAAAGGCAGAGGTTGGGAGGCGGGTGTAGCTCTGTGCGGACGGCTCTGCTCTGTAACCTGCACAGCGTGGCTCAGACCCACGTGTGCAAAGCCACACGCTCCCAGAGCGGAGTGAGGATCAGTCGGCGTGACACCTCTGACTCTTGAAGCTCAAATTTTACTCCTGCAAATCCAAAATCCTTAGGGAAATCTGCTTAGGAGAAAAAAGGAATTATATCTGTGTCAGTGTGGAAACTGGGGCCAGGTCCCCAACAAATTCACACTGATTTCAGGGAGGCTGGGACCTCTCTGTGATTATTTCTCTTCTTGAGTGTTCTCGGACCAAGAACTAATCATTATGAACATGGACACACAACCGCAGTGCCTGTCTGAGGCCTGTGGCTGCTGTTAACACAATGCATTTCTATTCACTGTGTCTATGGTGCTAAGAACCCCAGCAGCCCAGCTATAATTTCTAAAGCAGCAAGAACAGCTTAGGAGCTCAAATATAAAGTCAGTGAGAGTTGGGTGCCTAATGCCTTTCAATCTTCTTTCTAATTCCTAGCCTTAGGGCTTTGAGGAAGTGGCTGGTTTGATTTGATGAAGAAAAAAGCTGCTCCATTAGCAGGTCTGATGTTTGAGAGGTTTCTTTCAGCCTGTGATGAATCTCAGCACCCTCCATCAGGCCACACTTGCTGCTAGATCCTATTTTCCCTTCAGTGACATTATGTCTTAAACAGGCTTTCACTGTAATAACATTTGCAGTAATGAAATCACCCGGCTCTACGGTCTTCTTTTAACAGCAAAAATATCTGAGCTGGCTACAAAGGGAGATTTAAATGTCACAGAGAATGTGCTGTATGTGTCCATCAGAAGATAAGGTTTCTCTTTGTTGATGAACGGAGACTCACCGGTGACTGCTGGGCGTTGGGAGCACAAAGGCTCACCATGGCTCCTTGAATCGGGAATGAGGAGGCTGGAGGGGAGCGGGGAATGGGACAAGGGAGAGACGGCTAATACAGAGAGCTTTTAAAATCCCATACTGGCTATAGGGCTCCTAAAGATGTAACAACGGCAAGGCGCTACATTTGCAAGTGAAATGAATAAAAATCAGCTCCTCTCTCGCCTTCTGGGTTGAGGGCTTGCTCTCAAAGAGCAGCTGGCTGTACAGGACCGGGAAGCAAGGGGAAAAAGGATCTCTAAGTGGGGCAAGAACGATCCCAGCAATGGTGCTCTAGAAAGCTTGCAGAGGCCTCGTCAAGGGAACAGTTAAGGGATATAACCCTTCATACCCCAAGACCCAGCAGCGTGGTAGGGCTGGAGCTCACACCCGGCCTTTCCAGCACTCCCAACCCCAGAGGGCCAGCTGCCTTTCACAGCTGTGTCAGGGAGAAGCGTCTCTGGAGACCGTGCTGAACACAGCGGGGACGCGGAAAGCCTGGGTCTCTAGCAGGATCCCCCAGCCACCTCCTGCCTTGCCCACATGGGAATGATCCGGCTACGATCTTTGCATCGCTTACGCAAGCTAACAAGCAGGATGCTACTGAAGCCAATGTCTGAAACCAGCCTGAAACCAGCCCAGCAGAGACCAGAATCCATGTGTGAACTTCATATCTCCGCAGGAACCTTTAGCTCGTTATGAAATTAAAAATGTCAGCAGGGGGGAAAAAATTGCATTGGGTCAACCCAAAATGAACAATTTAATTGCAACAAAATGTTTTGCCATTTCTAAATTGTTCATTTTCTTAGAACAAATGCAGGCACATTGGCTCTCCCCAGCAGACAGAAATTCTGATTTTCATTGCATACACTCAAGATTATGTGGACCTGATTTGCTTCAGCTGATTAGACCCCAGACTGATGTTTCAAATTAGGTTGCCAGGAATAGTCCTCCTTTTGAAAATATGACTGCTTGATTTCATAGTATGGGAATTCTTTCTTGCTTATGCCCAGGAAAGCTCTCACTTGATTGATTGATTTATTCCAATAAAAAGCTAAAACTTCCCAGTTCCATCAAAGCCAGCTGTAAAACTCTCCACGTCTTAAAGACAGGATTTTACCAGTACACATAGCTGTGCCTCACGGTTGGGGGTTTTGTCCTTTGTGTGTGGGTTTGTTTGCGTTTTTTTTTTGAGAAATAGCTCTGTCAGTAACTTGAAGGGTTACATTAGAAACCATCACATTTCGCTGCTGGCTCTCAGTGGTAACATGACTTGTACCTCCAGCTTGGCTTTCCATCTGCTACCAGCAGAGACAGCAATGGTACAGTCACCACGGAAAGTACTCCTGTTCCAAGGAGAGGATAGGAATAATCAAAGCAGGAAAACATATTAGAGCTGATGATTTAGCCTGAGAAAGGGCAGACATATTATCCGATATGCCCTATAGGACAGCTATGAAAAGAATAACCTTTCCTCTGCAGGAATGTTTGGTGCAATGGGAAGAGGGACAAATTTGCCACCTCTGTTTTTTTGCAAGACTGTTAATTTTAGCAAAAGAAGTAAAGGTCATGAAGGACGAAAGATTGGGAGGGGGTGAAAAACAAACCTCCTCCTCCCTCCCCAAAGACCTGACAGTTTGAGCTGCTTTGCCTAATAGGAACAGGCAGCAAAGAACATTTTGGCTTTAATAATTCTAATTATTCCACAGTATTGTGAAATAAATTAGAAATCCAAATGAAATCAGTGTCCCATGGCACTGGGAAACGTACAGTCACAGAATGCAGGTATCTAAATCTATCCTGAGTTCTGTCTTGCATAGACAAGACAGAAAATAATGGAAAATATGCTCAGAAACAGAAAATTAAAGCACATACTTCTGCACAGTGACTGCTGCAAAGTCATACAGGGACCTGAAACAAAACCAGCCCTGAACACCACTCCCATGCCACAGCTTTCCTTTTCCCAACTTTTCTGTAACAGATGAGGATGTTTCCCCCTCCGCCCTTCTCCTGAGGGATCTGCAGCTGTGGCTCCTTGGCCTGGAATTCACAGCAGCTATCAGTCCCTCAGGAACGGAGCGAGTGCCTTTGGAGCTGGGAAATGCCAAGGGATCAGGATTTAACCGGCTGTGAAATCCATGAAGATTTGACACAGCCCCAGGGGCATCTGTGGGGCTTCCTTGGAGACACTGCCCCATGGGAAGGATCTGACTGTAAGCAGGGGAGAAACTCACTTTTATTTACAGTAAGGGAGCAGAAAATCCCCAGTCCTTAGCATAAGGCCCAGCTTTAACCCTCGGCACAGCATTCAAACATCCAGAAGTCTCTGGCAGTTGTTCACGAAGCAGGTGAGCAGGAAGACAATTCATACAGCAACATATGAGAGCTAGGGACCAAAACCACACTTTCTCATAGAGGCAGCTATTTATCAGTATCCTCATCTATCACGCTGAAGGATGAAAGGCCAAATAAATGACCCTGCTACCGGCCGCTATTATTCCAGCGCTGCACAGAGAAAGGCAAATACCTTGAAAGAACTTGGCTGAGCCCGGGGGGCCAGAGCCTGCCTTGCATAAAGCACCGGGACTAATAGGACACGACAGCAGGTAAACAAGTGTGTCCAGGCGAGGCCGTCCCGGTGAAGGGAGTCACTACTGCGCAGCGGCTCTTGGCTGATTCATCCTGCCAGAGGTAGAGGGTGGAATGAAGCTCCTCCTCCAACTCCACAGGTTTCTCACCAACAACAGTGCTAACCTGGCCTCAGTGGGACGATATCTCCCCACACAGACCTGGGAGAGCTGGTGCTCGAGCACAAGCCATTCCTCCCTATTTTCCTCAGCAAAATAACAACACCGAACTAGTGGCATCTGTTTGACCGTGGTCTTTCTCGTTCTGCCAAGGGGTACTTTTACCTACCACTGTCCAGCCCTCCTTTCACAGCCAGTCCTGGAGCTATGGCAGAAATCCAAAGAGCAGCCATCAGTGCAGGACCTGCCTTTATCTTCTCCACGCACCTGGCAGGCATTCATGGAAATATGCTTGCAGCTGAGGTTGTTGGTGCTTTAGCAAGGGAGGATGAGCCACCTGCAGCAGGTGTTCAAACGAATGCCCATGGGAAAGAGGGATAACAGCAAGTGCTACCGTCCCCATCATTAAAATACAGAGAGTGTGACAGACACTAAAGGAAAAATCCACAAAGATCATTTGCAAGGTCCTAAGTCTTACCAGATGACTCACAAAGGGAAACTATCTCACTCCTGAGTCACTGCCCGAAGGATCCCTGCTCTGTTAAATTGCCTTTCCTGCATATGCACAAATAGCTGCCCGGAGCTGTGTTGATTGCACTCTGTTAGACGGTCCCTGTGCGCTTTGGGCAGTACCAGTCAAGCATTGCAAAGTCCATCTATCTTCATGTTTCTTGCTTTCAGTGATTTACAATATCACATGGAAGCTTGAGGCAGAGCAGGAAATTAAAGCAGATTTCCCAGTGTGACCCCCTTCATTGAATCCCTCCTCACCTCACCAGTGGGCTTATGGAAACTCACAGGGATAAAACTCTTTCTGCATGGCACGGCTTGTATGGCACTGCATGCCTAAAGGAGAACCAGTGCAGTATCAAAAGGCTTGGCTGTGTTTGTATGACAACTGGCTCTCATATTTGCAGGGTCACATTCTTGAGCTATGTGACACACATGTACAGTGGGAGATCATCCCTGCCCCAAAGAATTTGAATATGAGTGGCCAAGGAAGCATAGCAAGGAAACATTTCTGTTTTACAAGTATGGAACCGAGACAGGAAGAGATTAGCTGATTTGCACATTCACGTAAGAAATTTGACTCGATTCCGGAAGCAAGCAAGCTCTCCTAAGCCCAGGCGCCGACCTACCATGACACCCTTGTCAGCCACCTCCTGGAGACCTGACTGCAAGCACCTGCCATGGCAGCACAGGCCAGCATTTCAGTGCATCCGCTGCTCTCTCTAACCCAGGGTTTAAGATCCGCAGCTTTGCATCTCGCAGTCCCTTTCTTGGCCTTACTGCCATCATACACTGACAGATACTTTATGAGCCTGGGGACCCACCTCCTTCTGTTCACTTCAAAATCACTTTGCTGAGCAAATGGAAGAAAGGGGTGAGCAGAGCCGGTGCATCTCCCAGGCAAGACTGGGCTCTTCTGGGTTGAATCTTTTGTTCTTTTCCCTCACTGCCTCTGCTGGCTTTGGTGATCATTCTTTGTAAGTTTCCCAGAAGTGACAGGGGTAATTTATTATGTGCACACAAGGCCTTGGGAATCTCCTGGAGACATATAATTCCTGCTATTATCCTCCTCACATGAGGAGCCGTTGTTCTTGTCAAGCTCGCTCGCGTCCTCCCTTGCAAAGAGAAGAAAGGATGCTGGGGATTTTTCATTAATCATTTTTACGCCGAGAGCTGCAGCTCCCGTCTGCATTCTGATCACTTCTGATCTCTGCCACCATTTTTCATGGTAGCACTTATGAGGATTGTTTTATGCTGCTGGTCCGAGGTGCGTTAATGACCAGCCATTCAGTGTCCAGAGCAAAGCCTTAAATTTAACATACACTCCAGTGGGGAGAATCTATTGCAGCTATACGTTTTCTTTCTTGCTATTCTTCTTCAAGGAAGGTGCCAGTTTCAATGAGTGGGGGGAGCGAGGGGGAAAGGCTGGCAGGAGGAGTTTGGTTTATGGTGAAAAGGAGGGAGAAACAAGTGGAGGTTTCTGCACTTGAGCTAGGGCTTGGAGCCGTCGTGGCTGAAAATTGGAAGATCTAGTCAAAGAGTGGCCAAGTGGGAAGGGAGAATATTGCCAAAACGTAATGACTTCAACTCACAGGAGCTCGGCGTGTCTTAATTTCTGGTCCATGAGGTAAAGCTGCTCCTGACAGTGTGCCAGGGTCTCTGAGGCTTATCTCCAACAGACTGCTTTTCTTGTGTGTTGGGACAGCACCAAGTGCAGAGCACTTCCATCACAGTCACGGCCTCTTCACACAGATCTTCGAATGTAACGGAGCCAGTCTGCGAGGTTACACAAGGCTGAGACCGAACTAGCTTGCTCCCACTTAGGCTCTGATTTCTTCACTTTCCTGGGCATTCCCAGTTTCTAACAACTGCACTTGTGAGTCCAAGAGGTGATTATTAATAATGACAAAAACACCTAACTTCTTCCATCACCGAGCTCGAAGTCCTTTAGAAAGGCAGTAGGACCAAGCAGCATTCTCCCATTTCCTCTCCGGAGGATGATAGAAATGTACTGTATCTAAAAATAACACTAAAACTGGACCTTGAATAAGTCCCTTCCTTTTTCTGTGCCTCTGGACTCCTCCCAGCTACTATCTATTTTGTGTGCTAATTTTGTGCTGGCTCTCTCTGAAGCAGAACATCAGAGCCCAATCCTGGCATCCGGGATCAATGCCCCTTCCTCAGTGTGCAAGTACTGGCACCTCTGTCCATGCAGAATTAATCTCAAACGTAATCTTGTCTTTTTACACATGGGTCAGGAACTGGCTCCTACTCTGTGTGTTCATGACTGAATACACACTGCATTATAATTCAGACCCTTTGACATCTCATTTTAATACAAAAAGCATAAAACATAGGAGCAAGAGATTGCAAAAAACCTTCTGGACCATGAAGTTCAGCTCTTCAAGATAAAGTCTCATTCATATCCTATTAAATTTTCTCTTAAAACTGTTAGGCTTCCTCTCCCACAGCCTTTAGTCCAAGATCAGTCTTTCCAATGCATAGAAATCTCTCTAATTTCCAGCATAAGTTTACTCACAGCGAGGTTGCTCTTACACTAACAGTGTCCTTTAGCTTAAATAGCCATTTCAATACTAACATTAACAATAATAATAGTTAATTACAAGCCTACAGGGGCTGTTGCTGGGACCAAACCATAACCCTGGTAAGCCCGATGTATTCAAGCTGCAGGATGGTAACAAATATTATCTCAGGTTCATCAGCAATAAAATGGCTTGTCCCAGCCAGCGAGTCCAGGAGGGGAGGAGAGATGCTGCAATGAGTGGAAAGTGGTGAGGCAGGCTCCCAGGGCACTGCTCAACGTGGGTGCGGTCGGACAAAGAAAAACACAAGGAGAAAAGAAAAAAATCATTATTCCCCTGTGTGGAGCAATTTACAGACAGCTGCTCGGTCCCCTAGGACCAGGCGGAGAGGGGGAGAGAGAAAGATGTTCTTGCTGCCTTTCAGGCTGGACCTACATCAAACTCGTTAATGTCAATAGGAGGGAAATTGAACTGAGCTTTGTTGTAACCCTAATGAATCCTTTGCCGGTTACAGTAAATTTATTCTTTTGATTTCCCTTTCTCCCCCCATCTTGTTTTATGTGGGCTTTTTTTTTTTTTCCCTGCTTTTATTTAATGTTCCTTTTCTGGCAGCTTCTTCTTTTTATTTCTCTCCAATTTAAAACACAGTTAAAAAGCTGTGGTTGATTCCAATTAAACACCCCCTTCGGGATTACTAAAACACACACACTCACACACAGACAAAGACCCCCTCTTTGATTGTTTCCACGGCAACATATTTAAATACCTCATTCACAGTGTCCATGTGAAGAGCTGAAGGATTTGGAGAAGCTCTTTCTTCCTCTGCTCCCTCACCTCCCTCCTCCCCGAAATTACTCATGCTATAGCTGTAACTGGTGTGACACACACATTGCACTCGCCAAGCTTTGGCTAGAATGCAGAATATGTCTGGAATACGTGTACATCTGGAGTTCCAGAGAAGGAGGAGAATCAAGCCGGTAATAGATGTCTTGCAATAATGCAGAGCTATCGTAATTACTTCGGAATGGTGGCCATGATAGGAAAGTATGGTGTCAGCAACAAGACAGGTGAAATCCTGCCGGTCGTTAAAATAGCCTTCTACAAAGCAATTCTGCTGGGAATCGTGGGGCTGTTTTGGCATGGAGCTGCTTAAGAAAGAAGTGGAAAGGGGCTGATTTTGGATGATGCAGTTAACATGAAACGGTGGCAAACTGCAGGTGAGGAAACTGATCTTCTGAGATCTGTCTTTCCCCATCGCAGATGCAGGACCCAGTTTCCCACTTACTTCTCTTGCACTGCAACACAGATCTGTACCTGGCAGCTTTCTGTGGGGTTATTTCCGAGATATTCTGGTGGGACCAAGTCCACAGCAGCTTCCCCAGTGAAATTAAGGTCCCATTTTGGCAAGATGTAGTCAAGATGCCTTTCTGAAAGGTGGGGTGAGGAACACAGCTTGCCTCTTCCCTCGTCGGTGAGTGAAGCGAGTTCCAAGTCCTGATTCTGCCCTCACTTTCCTTTGTGCACCAGACTCCCCTAAAACCAGTGAGAATCTAAAGGAGACAACTGGGCCTTCAAATGTAGATTTGGGGAGATAAAGGAAGTTTCTCCTGCGGTCCCTTAGTGAGAACAGTAACCCAGTCACTGGAAAGACTCAGTCTGTGAAATTCCTGCACTGAGCTTTCCAGCACAGTCTCAGCAATTGCTGGAGGAGCTGATTCAGAAATGCTCATTAGCACCAGAAGTTCACTCCTTCTCTGCCCACAAAGTTCTTACAGAAGACAAAACTACAGTGCCTTTTCTGCCTGAAATTTTTCCAGTGTCTTGTCACATACTTCTGTCGGAAGTGCTTGCATTCTCCTTCCCTCTGCTGGCTCAGCAGTCCGCTCTGTGTGTGCACACAGCTCGCTCTGTGCTCCTCCTCCAGTGCAAAGATCCCAAGGGCTGCAGTTTGCACGCTGGCTAAGCTGGGACCTCAGGGTTCGTCCCCCACAAAGAAGTTCGCCTGCGAGTGGTCTCTGAAGCTTCTTTTGCAAGGTCTTGGAGAGGCTGGACAGACTGCAGCTGTTCACAGCTCCAGACTTCTTCAGGACGGGAAGCAAAGCTCAGACCCCTCTGCGGCTGTGAGCAGGGTCCTGTACTCCTGAGGGGGCTGCAGTCACGCGTGAGTTCGTGTAGTGGCACACTGATGTGTGTAATAAGGTGTGTCTATGTTAGCACATGTATCTGGTGGCACTTGCATACGCAGAGGGCCATGGGGACACATCTGTTCCAGCTCCAGCACTGCTAGGAGAGAGGTAACACCGTACATTGCAGGCAGCCAAGCGTGTTCACAGCAGTGAAGCGCACGCGTCGCAGATCCACGCGCACGTGTGTGGTGCTGGATCTGCAGTTCGACTCTGGACCTGGGCATGAGCAGTCTATAAACCCACTTTAAACACAGACGCAAGCAGGCTGGGAGGAAACCGCAGCACCTGCTGTGCCCTTGACATTTCCCCCTTCCTTCTCCGCTGAAGAACCAGACTCCAGTGTGAACTGGTTGCTTTGCAGCTGTTAAATATTAGTTCAGCTTTAACAAAGGTGGTATTTTATCATTAAGTGTTCTGTCTCCAAGGAGGGAAAAAGCCCAAAAGCAAAAGTGCACGAGTCAAATCATCATCACAGTAATGAGCGCAGGACTCCTACAAGGCACTCATTTTACCTGCTGTTCTTTTCCCTTTCTGTTGCTTTGTGTTCACTCACGTCTTCACTGCAAGAAACACAGCTTCTGGCTGAGCTTTCCACACCCACGCAATTGGCCAAATTCAAGGTATGAAAATTTATAATGCAGAGAGGCAGATTTATGTGTGGCCAATATGATTCCTGTTTGTTTTTGAGTGTTTCACATAGAAGACACGGCCTCTGTCTGTTGCTTATAAACTGGGTTTTTTTTGAAAACAAATAGCAGATGTAAACCCATAGTTTTCAAAGGGAAAATATCTGACCCCTTTGGGTTTGGTCTCGCAGACTGGCACTCTTCGCAGCTCCAGGCCTGTGTTTGTTAATCTGTGAGGTTACAACACAGCATGGGCTCTGGGGCCGTCTCCAAGGAGCAGGGAAGGGAAGAATGAACTCAGTGGACATGTGGTCTGCTTGTTAAAGGAGCTCAGTATTCCACACGAGCTCTCGAGTGACCTGGCCTCACACTTTCATTCCTTAATGGAAGCAAAACAGCTCTGGAGCTCTTTCCCTCCTGGGCTCCTTCCCAATCCCTCTGAAGTCAATGCATCAGAGCTCAGGACCCTCCCAGCGCTGATGATTTAACACGGAGTCCATCTGCAGCTTTCATTTTTCCTTGTTCTTCTTGTCCTGGAAGCTTTGAGGCAAGAACAACTTTCAAACAGATCTGGAAAGACTCCTTAGAGATTAGGGCTTTGCAAACATCCTGATTAATTTTCGGGGGGTGTAGTAATGTTGCCTCTTTTGGCTATTTTATTGTAGGTCTCATCTCTGATTTTTTCTTACAATTTTAGAAGCTGAATCCTGGCAAAAACCTCACAATTTCCATTTTTCTTAAAAAAGGAGAGGGGGAATGACAAAAACCTGAGAACACAAAGGAACAGCAACCTGAAGAATCAGAAATCGGAAAATGAAGATGCCACATGTATTACAGCATTGTTAAGCTGGTGACTTTTTAAAAAGAGTTCAAAATATTTCTGGATCATACTCCCAATTTCTCAATGCTTGGTAGAGACCATACAGACTTGTGAAATAGTTCACATTTGTAAATATTTTATTCCTATGACTACAACCCATGTGATTCAAGCACACATTGCTCCATGATCTAGTATAAGGACTGAATAATCAATGAGCATGTTGCAAACTACCTGGCCAGAAAACAGAACAAAACAACTTCAGTGTGCATTACCTGACTGAGAAGTGAGATACTGGTAGGAGAGAGAAGGAAAACTTGTGGTTCATCGCAGATCTGCTCAGGGAACTCAGCAAAGACAGGCATTTTGTGCAACTTTCCCCTTCGCCTGTTTTATTCCATTGCTGGGCTGTCATTTCAGCAACAGCTTTAACAAACGAAAACTCTCTGTAGAGTCAATAGTAATTATAGGAATTTATCACAATTGCCAATCAAGGTGTGTTGGAAAGACTCATCTTTCTTGTTTAAATTAGCTTTCACTGCACACAGACCACAAGTTGTCTTTAGGAAATCAATTGCAGGAAAATTGCAGCTTTCACGGTGTTACATGACCTCACCAGCCATCTTGCAGCTTAATTCCTCTCCTCGGACCCTTGGGTGGCCCCATACAGCTGTTTTCTGGAGTAGAAGAGGACTATAGCCCTCAACGCTAAGCCTGAAGGAATTCTGTCTGCTTCTGTATGCAGTGAGGATATCAAACAAAATGCAGGCTCACCTTGGCCCATTTTCTAAATGAATGTAAGAAGAGAAGGCCCTAGCCACATTTACACCTCAGTCTGGTTTAGTGCTCCAGACTATGCTGGCACGAATTCTGCCTTCAGCTGTGCTGTTAGAGCTGCCAGTTTAAATGGAGACAAAACTGACACACCTCAAGGCAAAACTCAGCTGTGTGCGTAGATGCAAATGCTTCCTCCCAGATGATTAATGCACATTTCGAAGGACTTTATTCTCTGCTGATAATGCTGCCATGAGGAAGATCCTCAGCTGATATATATCAGCTTGAGATCTGACTCTGTAGGAGAGTGAAAGTAAGCAATTCAAACCAATAAAGGGTTGTTGATTTCATTTTGCTGATAAGAGTCTATATTCCTGTCTCAGCCAGAGTTATTCTGCCACCCACATATTCCTTTTCCTAGGTTTTGGCCAGGTACACTTGTCAGGGACTATATGAACGACAGACTGATACACTTGAGATATTAAATTAGATCATAAAACTGTCCAGGGACTGCTGACTCCTTCCCTTGACCTAGCTGTGCATTTGGAAACAATTCATTGCTCGAGCTTTACATCTGAACTTACCCCTTTGTCTGAAGAACCCTGGCTTGTGCAGACGTGCAGTGAGACTGGGACCACCTGTAGGCTAACATCAGAAGCAACCAACAGGGCCACATCAAACCGTTCCCCGATTCTGCCTTACATTTCCATCTCAGACTACTATCTGTTGCAGCCAGCAGGAATCTTTCCACTGACTTCACTGTCTTTCAATAAGAGCTGCTGTATTTAAAGGACTGTATCTAACTGCCATTGATTTCAATGGCTGTTAGGCACCTTAACAAATTTTAAAATTCTAGGCTTCAGTGATTTTTACATTGGCATAGCCTGTTAACTTTCAGTAGGGCTATTCCTGTTCTACATCGCTGCGGGTAAGCTAAGGAGAGTCATTACAGCGTACCTGTAAGGCCTTGGTCAGCTCTGGGACAGCTTCTCCTCTGGTCTAACACACCAGCGAGGGTGATGCCATCATCCCCTGTCACAGCTCCTTCTTCACCTCATCCTGTTACCTGCTGCTGCACAGTACTCGTGCTCCCACGTTTACTGATTGGCTCTGGTCTGATTCTGACACCTATCCTGGAAATGGAATGATTAATTAATGGGGCTCATCGTTTTACAGGAGCTACATGAGCAAATATCTATCCCCGCATCTTAGAGTTTTCAGAGTGCAGTTTATCCTTCCAAGGCACCTATGTGACAGCTGCTTAAAAATCATACGGATACCTGGCAGCTCAAACCAGAGACTGCACTGTGATGACTATTGTGTTAACAGAAGTAAATACACTTAACAATTTACCTTTCCCTGGCACAATATGGAGCCTGTCATTTGTGGGGGAGTGGTGGAGCTGTGAACACACTGGGGCATTATGATAAAAATAACCTGGGCTCCAGCCCCGCTGACAACTGTTGCTCAAGTAAGAAAAAAAAAAAAAAAAAAAAAAGGAAAGCAGTTGGCCTTTAATGGCTTAAGGACCAGGGAAGACCCAGGGGAAAAAATAAAATGGGGTTTATTGAATAATCGCTCCT
>Ga0181612_159734_pt1 | contig 17753 bp, 12 predicted proteins | sample HoacroProtozoa21_FD_119630 | JGI IMG/M metagenome (GOLD analysis project Ga0181612, IMG submission 119630) | Hoatzin crop microbial communities from Cojedes, Venezuel. Combined Assembly of Gp0051906, Gp0051904, Gp0051908 | reverse complement strand
TGACAGTTTTACGGATGTTTGCACTAAGTAGCTTTTAGTGGCATACTGGTGAAACTAGGCACCTTGTTTTCCTTTCTTAAAGGCCCTTGGTTCTAATACCTACAAAGACTAATCCATTTGCCTCAGCTAATCCAGTCTAAAAGTACTCCAGTGCACTTGAAAGGATGTCCTGTGAGCAAAACATCTCACCTTGAGAATGGGGAAAAACTTGTTTTGGAGGTTGCTTCCCTCTGAAGCAGCAACTCCAATTGGCTAATCTATTTAGCAAAATTAATTAGAGGGCCATGGATTGAGTTTCATGGCAGACTAAAGCCCAGCTTTCTGAAAGAAAGGAATTCATTGTTGAACCTTTGATGGTCTAAAGGAGGAGAGGTGCATTCATATGTTTTGGGTAACTCCCTCATCATTACTAAGATAGAAAAAAAGGCTTTAAGGTTTCTTTCACCAGTCACCCCACAAGTTGGCAATTATATAGGATTACTAGTATCCCATAGAACTGCACTACCAACAGCTATTTTATTCACTTGTGTAATGCATTTTATGGTAATAACAAAAGAGCTCTTCAGGCTATTTTGTGGTCCATACAGATTTTGAAGGAGGGGGAACTCTTATTTTTGTTTGTATATTGAGTGGGGGCAATGGGCAAAAGGGGGTTTGTTCTGCCAAGAGATTAGCGTGAAAGAATGAAATGAAATGTTTCGGTCTTGTTCAGTTCTAGTCTAATCAAGCCTACTCTCAAATTAATGAGCTCTTACCCGGGGGAACATCTCTCGATGCTGGAAGGCAGCAGCAAAGCTATGCACTTCTATTTCAAAAAAATGTAAAGCAATATCCTATTTGGCTTCAGATAAAACAGTGAAAGAAGCATTTTTCATCTTTTAAGGTTTGATTTAATGCTACACTGACTTGCTGGTTTTGTGTTTATTGGAGGCTTTTTTCTAGAGAGCTGAACAAATTGCCAATAATTTGAGGGTTAGTATTCTGGTCTATTTTGGCTCATGGTGAATGAAAAGTGTAGGACAAGGAAGTCTACCAAGGGAAAATAAATTCTAGTTATTTTCTGACACAGACTTCCTAAACACTCTTCAGATCATACCAATCCTTCTTAAGAACTATCTTCTAATAGCCTTTCTTTGTTCTCTCCCAAAGTTGTTCTGCATTGCTCTGGCTAGCTATGGGAGAGTCATTCAGCTGTAGAGTGATGGTTCTTCCATGAAAATACTTCCCTTAAAATGTCTCGTGTATCAGTGGCTCACAAGACCATACTCTGAGGGGCTCGTCCCAGGCTGGGTTAAAGCACAGGCACAGGTTTGCAGTGTCTGAGGGCTGTAGATCTCTCTGTGTGCCAAAAGATCCAGGTCACCTTGAGGTATTCCACATAGCTTGGAGCAAAATCCATATATTTTCTACAATAATACCTGCACACAGCTTTATACTACCAAAAGCTAAGGCTAGCATATCTCATATTTGCATGGTAGGAAATGCCCTCTGAAGTCTCGTGTGCACTGTCGTTTGCCCTTTTGTGTGCCCATTGTAGAGCTTTTATGAATTATCTCAACACATGCTATTTTTCTCATTTTATTTAACACAAAGAGTGGCTGGAGCTCACTGAATCCATATGTAGTTTGTATTCTCTTGTAACCTCATAATTTCAACAGTGTTTTCAAGTCTTATCTACTGTTCTCTATACCCAAGCATTGTACTGAACTAAGGTGTGTTCATGTATTCTTTGAGTTTCCAATTATATTGCTACTGTAGTTTGAGAATGTTCCACAGGCATCAGTTAATCTTTACAACACCCCAGTGAGATAAGACCTAGAAGGATTAAGCCCAAACTTGTCACATTTTCTAATATGAGTCACGTAGAGGCTGACTGGCTAAATATCCTGCACTTTGATAAGACAAAAGTAGAAATGTACAAATACAAACTTCATTGTTCCAGATCTAGGTGAGATCGTCAATTTTTTTTTTTTTTTGACGGGTTGGATCCTTCTGTTTATCAGGGGAATTTAGGAAAGGAGGAATTCACCATGAGTGAAGTCATAGGAAAAGTTTCCTCTAAGTTATTTATATAGCATCACATAGGAGTTCCCTGGCAGACTTCAGGAGAAAATCAATTATTGTGATTAGGGATTCAGTTCCTTCAACCTCACCATCATCTGTGCTCTTCACCAAGGTCCCTGCCTTGTTCACTGTCTGCATTCCAGCTCCTGGGAAGTGTGAGGCAATGGCCTGGCTAACAGCAGCCTCCTTCAGCACAAACCACGATTCATTTCTTCAGTATCATTCTCAAATAGTGCTAGAGGCTGAAATTCCAGATGCTACAAATTAGTTCTTCTAATGCTTGCTAACAAAATATCGTTGGATTATTTTTTTGAAAAGAAAAATTTAAAAATCCAGGGCTTCCTGGAAGGTGGAAATTCAGTAGAAACCTACTGAGTTTCACGTACCCAACGAGCAAGACTAGACTGTGAGAAAAACAAGCTATACCTCTACCGTTTGAGATAAGAGAGGAACTGATGTCAGTATACATGCAGCATTTTCCTCTGTGGCAAGCCCTGATGGGAGGTGAGGTAAATGAGTTGTCAGACAGTCTGCAAGGTGGCAGACAGAAACAGAAAACTGGCCTTCAAATTTGTAAAGGAATATAATGGCATACCAAAGACAAACTAACTCATCCAAAATTTATCCTCTGCTGCTGCTGCATCCCAGCCTGTCTCTTAGTTCTCTCAGGTACCCATCAACATCTTCATTTTGTCTTCAGTGATGTAGGGTAAATTGAGAGACTGAGAGAAAGACTCCTTGTGCCTTACCCCATATTGAATGGCCTTCATCAAACTTGAAGAGCACTTACAAACTCATGGTCTGACTGTTGAAGCCACTGTCTTCAAGATGAGTATGGTGTCCTCATATTCAAGCTCCTACTCCAAAGCAAAACAGAACTGCAAACCTCTGGATGAAATAGCTGCAAAAAGTGTTTGAAAGTTGTTCAAATTGTTTTTTCCTCTTGTTTCATCCCTTGAAAATAATGGAACCATTTTTGCTAGAATATCCCCCAAGAATATTCCGGCAGAGGAATACACCCAGCACAGAAAATTCCAGTAGAGACCATTACAAGGTCTCATTACCAACTCCTTGTAATTTTGCCAAACACTAACAGGAAGAGACAGGCTGCTGTAGCGATAGCTGCTGGTGTCAGCTCCATGTGGAATGACACCAGGAGATTATGTTGTTGAGTGGTGCCACATGTTACTTCTGCTAGTTCTCAAAAACCAGAAATTTTTCTTAGTAAATGGTAATGCAACAGGCCACAGTTGTATTTTAAATGAGTAATTTTACACTTGTAATGAGTTATAAAGATGGAAGTAAACAAGGAAATCTGTACAACAAAGTCAAGGAGGTTTTTTCCCCAGAAAGGATTGCTATGCTCAAGCAGCCTGGCTTCCTGCAGATCAAGGTCAACAAACTAGCGCCTGAAAGCGCAAGGTGAGCTCCCTTCATCATGGGCTGCAGAGCAGGGACTGATTACAGGCAAGGCATGTTGGTGCAAAGCAGAATTTAACGTTATAAAATGTAAATAGGAGTGCAGGAAAACAGATCCAGTGTCGGAAAGGGCTGGGAACTAGAATTGGTGCAGCCTATATGCAGGCCAGCATGAAGGTGCAAATATTTGTGGGATGTAACAAATCAAAATCAAGATGTCTTTCAAATAAAAGCCTCACCAAAATTCAGCAAGTGTTCTTTTCAGACAAAACCTCCCCTTGTTTGTCTGCCTCAGCCACATAAGCTTTTAATTAGACCGTATGCATAGCTTCATAGACAGCTCCCAGAAACTAGAAAACTCCAAGAAAGCTTTTCCAACGTGAAAGCCATATTATGTTGCTCTTGTTAACAGCATGCCCTTCTCTAGAGAAAGAAGCAAAATTAAGAGTTCAAAGCAGATGATAAACACCAACACACCTGTAATGGCTTAAGGGATTATTATTATTATTAATATCATTACTACTACTTACTATTACTACTTTGTCTTACAGCAGCCAAATGTATTTCAGCTCAGAGACTCCGAAGTCCAAAGAAGAAAATCCAGCTAGAAGCATCTTTCTCCTTATCTACTTTCTCTTCAGATGCCATCTGATACATTTTCATGCTTGCTTTCATGACAAACGTGAATCATTCATACACGACAGTGTCACTCAGACTAGCAAAACATCTCTGTTTCACCTCGCACTGTAGCCCTTTTATTAGGCTATCTATCACTCCACATAGTTGGCAATGATATGTGGGCTACCACAGATCTGTTTCTGATCATATCTTCCAGTTACACTGCAAATGAGAATTCCTAATATGGGGCTATCAGCAGACAAATTGCTTAAGCCTAACAATGCCACATGAAGCACTGTAAACAACTGGAATCTGCTCCATTTAAGCAATACACAATGCTTGCATTGTGTGCCCAAAAACAACAACTGAAAGGATCGTTTCTGGATTTTTAAGCCGGTCTGTTGCCAAAGCAGAATGGGAAAGCAAACAAAAAAGGGAATGTTTTAATGCATCCACTGACACCACTTCAAACTGGAGCAGGATCACAGAAAACTCCGGTACTTGGAAAAATCAAATGCTTTGCCCTTGAAATTCTCCCTGTGAAGTTTTGGGAAGACTGGGAGGACTGAGAACGAACAGTAAACAGAAAAACACGTCAGCCCTCAGATTCTGGGTTTATTGGCACAACCACATGAATCCTATGAACATTACCTTTCCTCCAGCTACCGCAGCTAAGAGGAGCAGAGAGGGCTGCACTGCCGATTGGCAGTCCTAGCTTCAGCATCTTTTTCTTGGCTCTCTTTCCTGTAGCACTTCCCTGGCTGTAGTATTTTTGTTAGATTAAATGTGTAGACTTCTCTATATTTTTTTCTTCTGTCCCGATTCATCTCAAAAGACGGGCAAAGAAAATTGGCTCACCCTCAGGTGACAATCTGTGAAGCTTCATCCTCTCTCCTGTCCAAATTATTTAGGAGAGCACTGGAAGTAGAAGAGGGCATGCATTCAAGGCACCCATTGTAAGCTGCTGACATCCAGCTCCAAGGACTGAGAAAGGCATGCTAACCTTAGGTCACCTAGATGGCACTAGCAGAAACTTCATTTGATGCAAGCTGGCCATTGTATCTGGACTTCGCTTTCACCACAGAGCCCTCATTTGTGTGTTGTCTTTTCCTGTGTCATTGTTCTTTTCCCTGCTACAGATGAGGGAAAAACTGAAGGTGTGGAGAGGGCTATTTCACACCTACCTACAGGGGAGAACTGGAGGTTGAGATACTTTTACGACAAGTTCTCTTTTTTTTGCTCCAGAGGGAGGTTACCTATTTTTTCAAATTTTAGGCAGATTGGTATCATTCAGTAGGCACAGAACGCTAAAACAGAGAGGCATCCACAGTCGCAGGATGTAGAGCCTGGAGGGCCTGGCAAGAACCCGAAGAAAAGCACCTTTGAGGGATAAAAATGTCCTCAGTTAATAAGGCTATTTATGTGGGCCTCTTGGTTTTCTTTTTTTTTATGACAACAGGATGAATGTCTTCAGTCACATCAACCTGGAAGCTAACCTACATTTCCTATTCATAAGCCCGTCCTGCACAAACTACATCATAGCAATCTCAGCTATGAAATCAAGCACTGTAGCTTCCTCCAAAAAGTCTTGCCATCCTTGGATGACCATGCCCCGGTTTTGCTCCCTCTAAGAGGTCACTCCCCGAGAGGGAAAAAAAATAAGACATTATTTCATGCACTGGCTGACGTGTATTGCTCCTCCCTAGTGGAGGAATCCTTGGAGCTCCACACTAGTCTGGTCACACTCATTTTCTGTATATGGAAGAAGGCTACTGGCTTGGAGTGAGATCTCAGCGGAATCATCAGTTATTCGTTCCCCTTATTCACCCAAAACTAGCATGAGTCTCCCCAGGAAACTGTACCCAGCAGTTTCATGAAAACAGTGATCAACCAGGTGACATCTGGTCTGCTGTCCTCAGGACTTTTCCCTGCTATGGCTCTCCATAAGTATGCTGCTTCTGACAAGGTTCAGCTGGGGCCATTTTGCTTGTGACCCACCATTCCTTACTTGTTATATAGCACAGAGCAAATTCTTACAAAGAAATGTGAACAAAAGCATTCTTAACTGTGGTTAGGAATCACAGGTTGTGACCCCAGGATGAAATGTCACATCTTCAGTGCGCATTTTTACTGTTGTAAAATTTAGAAAGTCTTGTGGATGTGTCCATCAACAGGGCAATTTCTTGCTGATTGATTATACACACAATTGCCATACAGCAAATCTGAAGAGAAAACTTGTTGAAGTCCAGAGAAGGAAATGGACCAATGTATTTTCTGAAATTTCAGCCACCAGATCTTGAGTCTGGAAGAGGAAACCTTTCCATAAAATCTGAACTGCAGCATTTGAAATAAAACAAAGCAAGTTAGGACCAAAAAAAATGCAGGATTCAGGGAAATAAATAGGTTGCTTGATGAATCAATGCATTGTTTTCTTTTTGGGGACCTTTTTAACCACTGATAGTTTTGCTCCTAAACAAAATGAAGCAGGGAATTCAAATTTCATTGCACAGAGATTTGGGGATTCGAGCAATTATATCATTGCCTTTCAGAGAAAAATTTATTTTCTTTCACATGGAGATCTTTTGCTTTGATAGAAATTAAAAGTTGTGTTTCACTCATGGCTGTTTTCTAATTTAAAGTAATATATAGTGTAGCACCAATTTTTTAAAACAAATGACACAATTTCAAAAGAAAAGAATATAACTGATTTTTTTCAAGTATGGAGCTAATTTAGACTGTTTCAACATTATTGGAACTTTTTCATCACTTTTTTTGAAATGAAATTTCCCCAAAAGCAACATGATCTCACAAACTGCTTCTTTATTATTATTATTTTAGTGCTACTGCATTTTACTGATGGGGAAAAAAACCCTGCTCCATCAAAGTTTTTTCCAATGAATACTATGGAGTCAAGTAGGAGCGTGTCTGAAAATCTTTCAGATGGAAGATTTATTATGTATCACTGGGGAGAAAAAGCTATTCAGGGCCAAATTCTGATACAAGTTGGTTTGTGCAAATATACTGAGATCCAGCCAGTGAAAATGAAGCCTTTTCAACAGACTTTACGCTCCCAAGAGAGGTACCCAGTAAAAATGGTCAAAAATGTTTGCATGCGCATGTGCATACACATATATGTATGAACACAGCCACTCTGTTACTGCTTCTGGCACTCAAGAGCTTTCTAGATCATTTTACAAATACTTATGTTCTATGTGATGGCCCATAGCCTTATGATTTTCAGGTGTTTTTATTGGCTTCCACTATTTTAATGTTATTTTTAAAACAGCTTCTTGGTTTTTTGTCTTTTGAGAGAGAATTTTATAATCCTATGACCAGATACATTGACTAAATTCTGTTATTAATGAGCAAGACCACATTTGCGAATAAAATCAGCATGCAGCTTGCCTGTCGCTAACAGCTTCCCCACAGGATTGTTACTGGATGTTAAAATACTCACTCTATGGAAGCACGACAATTTGTGGATTACGGAAGTGCCCAAACTGGCAAAAAAGTTAAGGAAATTGTGGTAGAAGTAAACCAGCATGTTTCTTGAGTGCAATTAATTATCCTCACTACAACAATTATTATTTTTAGGAAGACAGTAAATTGAAAGATATCTATGCTGCCAAGCTTCAGAACCCCACTCAGCCCAAAGGTTGTCTGAGACTTTTGGTCGGTTAATAGGGCTTTACAGACAAAAACATTGTGATGTGTATCAAAATATTGCAAAGGGGTAAGTGCTCTACTAAAATGAAAGCCGACCCTAACAGACGTGAAGCACAACAAACTGCAGTGATTCAGTCCGTTCCTACAAACAAGATGCAATGGAAAGAGGTTGCATAATTAACCTGCTGCCATAATAAACAGTATTTAATATGCCATCTATTTAAAATTAAATTGCTGTCAAAAGCATCATTTTTAATTCTCTTTTTAATTTTGTTCAAAGCAAATAAAGTCCTGTCTGCAGTATTGCCCTAGGCAATGACATTAACTGTTCCAAATGTGGGTTTTTGCAGCCTGATTTACAATTTTATGGAATGACCAACATTATATTGCTGTTTGAATGTCCTGGATACAACTGAGAAACACCCGGAACTCATCTGGATCAGGGAGCAATGACGACTTCACGTTCTCCTTGGGCCACCTGGATCCTGTCAAGTGCAGTCATAAATCAAAGCAAGCTTCACATGACAGAGACTTGTCCAGACTGAGACTAGGTCAGATCCACCCCTTCAAATAAACTAAAACTGAACTGTAAAAAGTTGTAGTATTATCATTTGCTTTGTAGTAGCTCCTAGAGTCATTTCACCATGCGACTGGAGGAAGTCGCAGGTCAGAAGAGTCATACTTGTCTTATTTCCTGTGCTTTTGACTCCTCTGCACGTGCATCCAAATTTCTTGGACAAGTTTGGCCTTGAGCACAGGCTTGGCCTGCACTTTAGACGTAATATTGACACTACCACAGAGGACAAACAATTTGCCATTTTTCACGCTATAGACTGGTGGCAAAGGCAAGGACAGGAGTTAGGGCTCTGGAGGAGTCCGTTATTAGGCTCTGCCCTGGACACCAATGCCTGCAGGGAGAACAGTGTTGCCTGTTAGATAGATCTGAGCTTTGCAGATGAGATTGGATCTAACTGAGAGTAAGATTTCTGCAGATGGTAGAACTTCAAAATAGCACCTCTCTATGTGGAAGAAAGGTTCTAGTTCAGGAACCACTTGACAATTATACAATTTTTAGTCTTCCCTAACCTATCCAAGATAGACTGTAATAAACACTCACATGACATACATATTTCATTTAGAGTAGTAAATATTTATCCTTCTAGAGGTCCAGAGCTGAGCAGCACTGGATAATTGAAGTTATTCCTGTATGTACTGGCATACCCCAATGTTACCACATGTTTACTTCAGCTCTGATATGCAAGACCACCCTTCCATATTTATCCTCCATTGCGGCCATCGTGTGAGTGGAGAATGCTAATCACTCCAAAATGTTCAGAGCTTGTGGTAAGGCTTGTGTTGTGGTGGCAGCTGTCCTCTGCAGTCGAAGAAAAGATCCTCTATAGGTGGTCTCTAAAAAAGGTAGATTTTGTGGTAGGTGGAAGTATGCTCAACATTTTTCATATTCAGATGGACAGAATTGTGGTTACATTTGTGTATTAAAATGGCAAAGTGGAAGGTAGAATCAAGTGGTAAAACTACTGACAATATAGAAGACATAATTGCCCATTAACACATTTTCTCTCTTCACTGTTGGTGGAAAAGGCTAAGAAGTATACCTAAAAATCCATAAAAGAATTCAACCCCTGCTGTGGAATTCTGCTTTATTTTTTATTGGCTCCTATGCAGTCCTTATCACCAGAGTATGAATCATTTCACTTCTGAAACATCATAAAATCTCCACTATTGAAACCCTGGTAATTAAAACTCGTTTGAGATGGAATGGCCACAAAGTTTGTAAGCCGCATGAGAAAATTTCTAAAGCCATCTTTTACAACTCTTTCCAGATATGAGCAGCTGAAATGCTATAGAGACAATCTCAAGGCAATCTTAATTCATGTAACATTGATTTACTTGGGAGCTCATAGCTCAAAATAGGTTTTGATGGCAATAGCTTATCTGCTCAAATCTGATAAACTCTGAGGACAGATGTGTTGCTACAATTAACATAAAGTATATACTGCAGAAAGCAAGGAGGAAAATAACTAGGCTAAGAAAACAGACACTCCTTAGTGCCACCTCTCTTACACGGTACCCTTCATAGCCTGGCTCCACACTAATTGTAGGACTTCCGAGAAAGCTCCAAAGAAAGAAATGGGAGGCTCCCCATCATGTCTGAGCGCTTTCCAGAGGTGATTTTTACAGCCTAATTAACATCTGTCGCCAGTCTCTTCCCTCATCTCTTCTTGGGGAAGAAAGCTTTGCCATAGCCTTGTGTTTTGTGAGGCCAGAGGCAAACTTGACTCATTAGATTGAATTTTCGAATTTCTGGTTCAGTGTGGTTTTGCTGTGTATTTTTATTTTAAAAGTCCAGGCATTTGGAGAAGAAATTGAGGACATCTGTGATGAGACCGCGTTGCTGCAGAGATTCATCCCACCTTTTCAGACCCTCCTGAAGAAAGCTCTCTTGTCCTTCCAAGACAGATCAGGTAGAGAAGGTGTCCCATGGTGTGGGAGTTCATTTTCATATATTGAGTATTCCAGGCACAGGCTATTGGCCTAGGGTTTGGACTCAGGAGGAAGGTGAAGGAAAAGTGAGGCTGGGAACTACACTAAGACCCTAACAACAATCTTACCAATGGAAAGTACTGCAAGGCAGGTAGTCCTGTCTCTGTAAGTCTCCCATGAAGTGCTATCTGAAAACCAAATACTAATGTCTTCTTTAACACCAAAATTCTTTAAAACCTCTTCTTAGAGCAGTCAGCAATGGTCAGAAATTACTTTTTGGAGCTATCCCTCAAAACCACATAAAACACAATCAAACCACAAGTTACCACTCTGTCTAGCTAGCTCGACAAAAATAACATGAAGGTGAAAAGCAAAGCATTTCCAAGTGACCAGTCAAAGATTGCTTGTGCCACGCCATGTCATGGGGGAGGACACTGCAGGAGAAGAGGTGCTGCTTCTCGTATATTTATCCCATCACCCAACAAAATGCATGTTATTTGCAAGGAAATGTCTATGCAAAGAAAGAAGGTGGGAGAAGGGAACATGAAATAACACGGTAATTCCATAAAATTTCTCAGGTGCCTACCTCGGCACTGGCCCAGTGCCAGTCAACAGTTGAGCAGCGGTTAGCAAAGCTGGTTGAAACGTGGAATTTCCCTTTGAAGCCAGGCATATTAAAATTATCTGATTATTTTTTTTCCATACATTACTGGAAAAGGAAAATGACAAGTTGATATTTCCTATGAAATGGAAATCCTGAGTGAATTTGCTCTGACAGCACCAGAACACCCTATTGCAAAGATGTGTTTCAACATGTCTTCAATCGTCACAAGGTCACAATGCTTCACTTCCATAGAATTGTTTGGAGTTTTATAAAAACACAAATTCAACAGGAATTTTTGACTGAAAATATAATCTTTGATTTTCATCAAAAAGGTGATTTTCAGTAACTTCCCACTGAAAAGATTATCAGTTTGGCCATAACTTGCTTTCATTGAATAAGCATACTCTCTTGGAAAATTTCCACGGTCTCAAGTCCATTGTCAGTTAAGCCTATGCAGAGAAGTTTTGCAAGTGCTTACTTGCTTGCAGGAGCCACGCCATGGACATATCATTACAGTTCCAAGTTGTTTAATCTTCTGTCTAAATATAAATAGATGAGTGAATATCAGTAATTTCCTCAGTCCCTCTAGCTGTAGGGAGTTTATCTGTGCAAGGGAAGGCTCTAGGATTAGGGCCAGTCATTGGGGCTGTCTCCAGGCTATCTGTTCAGGAAGGCTCATGAGCTGTTCGAAGATAACACCCTGTTCGTAGCTGGCCTGATCAGCCATGCTCCAAAGGGCATCCCACATCAAGCCGCAGCTCTGATTTACAGAAACAACAGCTCAGCTGTTCTGTGCCTTACTGCTTCTGGTGCAAAAAGAGAATTTTCCCATGAGGCTGAATTTACTAAAAGGGTTTTTTTTCTTCCATTTGGCTGCTTTGGCCAACCTTCCATTTCCTTCATTCCCTGCTGGTCTGGGACCTGCTGATGAGCAGAAATCACCTTTTCTCCATTGACCTGACTAGCCTGGTAAAACTGGAAGCTGTGGTTGGCTTTCTTCAGAACAGATCTCCTGGAGTTTCATGCCAGTTTACAGGAGATTTTGCTCCTGTTGGCCACGGTCACTGCTCTTATCTTTTTGCATAAGTGTTATCAATGTTTTTCTTTTCATCAGAAATGTCTTCTTTTTCTCCCTCTTGATCTCTGGTGGGTCATTTGCCTACCAAATAGTCAGCGAAAGGGTCAGCATTCACCTTGATGAACTTGGATCCACATTTCTTCCCAGTCCCACCAGTCTCCTCATATGACCCAGTTTCTGTTTTCCCTGTCCAAGTCCTATAGCTAAAAAAAACAACCCCATCATGGTGGGTAGCTGACATAACCAGATAAAGATGACACAGCTCGTAAGGAAAACTTGGAAGGGAAGCCCTAAAGTTTGGATTGCACTACACAGGGAGTTGAACATTATCAAAATAAAATGCACTCCGTCCCAAACAAAGGTTCCTATGGGATCTTGTTACCCCCATAAGGACTAAAACCTCTGCTTAGGCTGGGCAATTCTTCTGCTTGGTAATGCCATAATTTAAAAGTTTGCTGTGTTACAGCTATTTGTAATAGTTAGACTGAAATGTCCTTTCATCTCTGCAATCTCATTCAGTCCCCTAGCATTGTGGGGACACAGACAAGCCACTATAAATAACTGAGCCTTTTAATGTCAGCTGGTAGAAATACCAGCCACTTTGAACAATCTGACCTTTCTTGGGGATTCTGACCAATCTGCAGTGGAAGACAGCTAGTATCTTTCAGGATTTTCCATGGTTAAGGTATACATAAAAATTGCTAGCTGTTTGTGTGCACTCCAAATGCTTTCCTGGCTTGTTCAATCTGGCTGTGACACTTTGTTCTGTGGTTAAAAAATGAAAGTTGTGTCTCAGTTAATGATTTTTGATGAAACCCATTATTCTCACAGCTATTTTTAAACACCACAGAAGGCAAACCAATCTAACACACCTACAAGACTAATATTTTAATAAACTAACAGAGAAAGTGGTCTAAAGCCATTGCATTTTTCCTCTGAACTCTTGTTTTTAAATCACACCCTGTGAGGTTACCTTGGCATTCCTTTGCATGACGAAAGCAAAACCTAGAAAATAAATTGCTGTTGGTGTCTCCTGAAGTTCATCTTCAGCTTTAAATGGAAAACAAAATAGCAAATGGCTTTGGCTTCATAATTAGCAAAAGCTGATGAAGGATGTTACTGTAGAAGGTATTAAATGATTATGAGATTTCCCCTTCTTCCACGCACATGTTAAATGGAATGTGATAATGTCTCTCTCTTATTAATATCTTATGAGGAGAGTCAGAGGGGATGTATCCCTGATCAAGAGATATGCATTTTATACTTACTACTTGAGTTCATTCTGGAATATAGGGCAAGTCTTGCCTCTGTGAGAAACTGAAGCTATTGACCCTGTTCTTAGTCACTGCAATCAGAAAGCAAATCGAAAAGCTTATAAAACATGGAAAATAATCTAGACTGTGGCTTGCTTCCTAGCTTTGCTAGAAGCTGTACTGAAATTTCAAGAGAATTTTTCATGTCTGGCGTCCCCCCATTCATTCACGCCATAGCTGAGAGGCTAACCCCTAGCTGCCCCACTTATAGGAAGCATAGCAAAAAGGATCACAGTTTTCACCCACTGGGAGAAACAACTTATGGAGGTAAAATTTGGAAAAAAATTAGACCATTCACAGAGTGAGGCACTACATCACAGGCTGTATCTAGCTCACCAAATTTGTTAGGTTTCTTAAGCCACTTTGCAATCCCTCATGAGCGTAGTGCATCTCAACGATAGATGTTCATTTGTTTCAAGATAACAAATTTCCAAAATATATACTGACAGCAGAAAAGTACCTTGGTCTAAAATACATTTTGGACTTTTACCATGCCCTTTCTTGGGGTTTGCTCTCTTCCATTTTGCCCTTCTGCAACTTAAAAACAAGTTCCTGGTTGTTATAGTTAGTTGAGAAGCTATGTACCTAATAGAAGATGCTCAAGAGCACAGAGCACAGGTCCTCATTGTGTAGGATCAATATATCTGGTCTGGGACAGCAGGATGAATTCCCTATCATGTCCTTGTATCAGCTCTTGAGTTGCTTACAAGTAAGCAAAGCAGTGTGATGGTGAAAGAGTACTTGCCTACTTGCTGTTGCAGGATAAAGCTGGAGATTATGAAATTATTGCCACGTTATGAAAGTGTATGCAAAAACATATTGTCTTCAAACAAAATAGATGCTGACGTGAAATTTCAGCAGCCCTTCACCAGATTAAAAATGCAATAGATTTGAAGGATGCCAAGGAGGAAAGGTGAGGAAGGACCAAAGGGTCAGTTGGAATACTTCCCCACCTCCCTGCGTTGTTTTCCCTGCCCCCCAAAACGAGCAGGCAAGTTCTCCCATAGCTTCTGGGAAAGACTGACAGAGAGCCTCAATTCTTCACTGTGCTGGGCAGTCCGCAGCCAACACAGACATTTATTTCTTAGTCCGGCTCTTCCTGTTGAAGCTCAACTTGCTCGCAACTATGTGTTGTGCTTGAGCGAGTGGCTGTGTTTTTATGTTTGCCCCTTCACAGTGAATAGACAGAATTCTCAGATGCATTTCTCAGGGACTGTGCTGTTGCTGCAGCTCAAGCCGGGAGCTGCAGCAGGGAGTACAGAGCTGGTAAAGGCAGCCCTCAGAAAAGCAGAGAGTTACTGAATGTTAATAAAAATGCTTCAGTGATTTAAGTGGGCAACTTTCATGCACCGCTTTGTAACGCTACACCCCTCCATCTCCAGTTAATGGCACTACTCTTACAGCAGCCTGGAGTAGGTGAATTTATGCAACAGCATTGACAGTGACCTTAAGGAGGGATCATTAAACTATTCTCTCTGCCTGAAATTCGTAACTCTATCTGCTTCCTCTGTAGGAGAGGATGAGACAAGGAGGGGAGGGAAGAAGCAGCTCATTGACCACCCAGAATGAAGGAAGAACTTGAAATTACTCTGTTAGCCTTGATTCTTCTTGGTGCATATCCCAGGAGAAGAGTGAGAGAAAAAGCCAAAAAAAACAGGAGATGTGGTACCTGCAGTGGATAAGAGTTTACTACTCTCTAACTGCAGAGCCAGAGGGATCTTCACTCCCCGATAGAGCGGGCAGCACTGTGTAGGCTGGCATGGGTCTGGGTGCAAGCGATGCTCCTCTGCTGCCACTGCCAGGGAGTAAAACGGGGCCCTTGTTCGCACCGGAGCCACTGTTGCCCCAGGCCTCTATGGGCCACCGCTCCACTTCCAAGTGCTGTCCCAGCAGCCTCCTGCCAGCTGCACCACCAGCACCCAGCATGCTGAAGCGCAGCAAAGGGCTGGGAGGTGACATCCTGGCAGCCAGCGCCACGCCACTGGACGTTTCAGCAGCTGTGCCTGTTAACTTATGGGAAAGGATGACTTTTGTCACTTGTCTCATCTCAGACATGCTGCAAAGTTCAGCTGAAAGCTTCTAATGGTCCCTTGATGCTGAGCCTGCAGATACAGAGAGATAGAGAGTATAATAAACTTTCAAAATATGATCTAACTGCGTAACACATCAAATGTGTGTCTTAACTGTATCCAGTGGAGCTGTATGGAAACAAACACACCATTTCAAACCAGACCACACACAGCAAGATAATGCACATGACTAATTTCGATGACTGATTTCGCATAAATAATGCACCAAGATTACTAGATGCACTGTAATATCCCTTCATTCCACTCCTTTAATTAACTTTTTATTGAGACTCCTACTGGAAGTGGCTAATAAAGTGTTCACTTTTTACTGCTTACATTAAAATTACATCCTGTCTTTAACAAAAACGGTGAGAAACTGTATGAAACTTAGGGAATAGCCTGCTTAATGCCATTCAAAATAATGCCGGCATTATAGCTCTTAGCTGGGTGGCAAAGGAAGAAATAACAGGTGTAGATAAGGAGTGGGAAGAGTGCACTAATATGGTTGCTACACGTTGTAAATTGCTATGGGAACCAAACAGTTTTGTTCTAGATCAGTTTTGCCACCTACACAAAAGGGGAATAAGACATAGATAACCCTACAGCTGAGTTCTGTTCTTCTGATGTCTGGCAACGTTTAAATGAACTCATGCAGGAAGTGTTGAGTAGTGAAAGACGAATGACCTTTTCCATCTGGGAAAGGTCTTAAAATCTTAAAGCTGCAATGCCTGTGTTTATCAGAAGAGAAAAGAAGGGAAATGCAGGTGAGGAAGAGAGAAGCCAAATCCATGCTATCCGAATTCAAAGAGGATGGCAGGATTTAAATGAGCTAGTGACCTTCAGGAAATTGATCCCGGTGTTGATGGATCACTATATATAGGACACAGACTAATAGGTCAGCTGCTGCCTCTTCACTGCAGAAAAGGTAAGATTTCCTACTCCTCCAAAGACAACTTTAAATGGCTTTGAACGAAGCAATTTGAACACTTATTACACCATCCCCAGGGATTTTCAAACTATTTTGCAAATAAGGCAGGCAGGTAGGTAGGGCAGATAAGTCCTCCCATCCTGTCATTACTGATGGAAAAACTGATACACAGACATGTGACATGACTTGTCCCAAAATCCTCCCTAAGAGGGACTCTCATCATTCACTTCTCAGGTATGTGGTTATCCACCAACCACCTTTCCCTTTTAACAAGTTTCATTGGCTTTCACGTTGGAACTGAGCAGAACCACAGATTTTACATATGTTTTTTAATACTAAGCCATCAATTAATCCAGGTTTACTCACAACAGTGCCCAAGGTCTCTTTAGAAGTTTATAAACCTGAGAGGACATATTTGTGATCTTGGGCTGAGATTCAGGTTTTAAAGGAAAAGTGAAACTAGGGCAATTTTTTCATTACTTCAATTTTTACACTCAGTTCTCATATTCTACATGTGAATGTGCCTGGAGGGCTTGTGCAGAAGGCAACATGCAGATTTCCAATGCCTTTTTCTGTTTCAGCCTTGATCCCAAATTTTGACTCCACTAAGGCTGGCAGACCCTCCATACAGCATTCATAATAATATCTCAGATATTATTTGGATTGGACCTCCCAAGACACATTAGCAACTAAAGGCACATATATGAAATCCATCTGTACAAGGTATTGCCCCTCTCTCACACCATGGTGTATCAGAGCAAAATACTACAACCGTATCAAAACTGGGTAAGGGAAGCTAATAACAGCAAACAGAACAAGAGAAAAATAATAAACGGATTACCCACTGCATTGAAAGCTTCCCAAGGTTCAGTATGACTGGGGAAAGAATTCATAACCCCAGGTTTCATTCAAACTATTTTTGGGAACAAAGACACCTGTATTAAAATCAGTGTTGTTGATTTTGGCAACCTGTGATCAAATAGAATAGAAAAGAACAGAAAAGATGATACAAATCTGATTATCCCTGGGCATAGAATTCTTGGGTCTTCACACATCCTCCCTACCCTTCCAACATACATCTTGGCATGACCTGGTATCCTTTGTTTTGCCCCACATCTTTTTTGATTGAGTGAAAGCTGAGATCTGAAAATATCCTTAAGATGTTAATAGGGTGAGGATGAGAGAGCACTCTGTAGTTGGAGTGAGCAGGCTTCACAGGGGCAGCCCGCCTACCTGCCAAGTCTTACCACAGTCTCCTGTCCCCTGGATCCTTTTTGGAACCCACTCTGAGAAAAATTCAGTCATATGTTTAGTTAAATTTAAACTAAAAGCCAACCAGAAGACAACTGGAGTAATAGTACTCATTTAAATTAGAAGCTCTCCCATATATGGAAAAAGTCCTTGGCCGCGTTTCTCAGCAGCTGGAAATGCACATAACTCCTCTCGGTCCATAGGCTGCTTCATAGTAACTAAGCACCTTCCCCAACAC
>Ga0181612_165981_pt1 | contig 17754 bp, 20 predicted proteins | sample HoacroProtozoa21_FD_119630 | JGI IMG/M metagenome (GOLD analysis project Ga0181612, IMG submission 119630) | Hoatzin crop microbial communities from Cojedes, Venezuel. Combined Assembly of Gp0051906, Gp0051904, Gp0051908 | reverse complement strand
TTTAAGATAAAAAACTGTTGAGAAATAGAATGAATCAGACTGAACAGTGTATTGAGGTGGCCAGGTTAGAGACAGCATGCAGGCTTCTAGCTAGAGCGTTACTGCACTGTCCTTTTGCGAGATGCAAACGTGTCCCTAAATGCCTTTGGGGATCTGGGCCTGGCTGTTGAGTTTAACGTTCCACGACGCACTGAGTGCCAGGTGAAAACGTCAGCTGCTTTGCTCCTGTGAGACCTATCTTGTCTTCTTTTGACAATAGATGTCTCTGATAATTGATTCTTCCAACATCTGGTGTACAGATTAACATGTGGAACTAATGTCCCAAGAAGTAGAAAGGTGATCCATTTTCATCATGCTGAGTAGAGTAACAGATCAAGGTGAGGAAGTGGAACACAACCACATGTGAAGCTCTCTTTCGTTCCACTATTTTGTTATGTTACTGATACCAGGAGAATAATGCGTCTTCTGATATTACAATTGCTAACTATAAACACTGCAGGTGATTATTTTAAAAGAAGTTCTACGGCATTGAAGTAGGATGTGAGATGTGAATCTGGTTGATGTCTAATGCATCAGAAGATGTCTTTTAGGCATCGAGCAGATCTGTCAGAACATTGTAAAGTTGGATCTAAACTAGGTGCCTTCATTTGCCTTAATATTGTAATCTTGCTATGTAATAGTCTCGCAAAGTGGAATTGTATGTCCTGCTAATTATAGAAATCAATAGCACAGATAAATCTGTTCTATCCAGTGGTGATACAGTTCTCACAGTTACCTCTCTTGATCTCAGTAGACATAACCTGCAATTTCCATAGTTATGCCAAGTTGCTGGTAGCAAGGTAGTCAGTGGAGTCTGACTCCTGGGGTACAAGAAACAAGCACTTCACCAGCTTAAGGCCTGTCATCCAGGTTTCTGTCACAAATAAATGTGATAGGATTATTCTGTTATCTAACTAACAGTTGGGGAAAAATTAAAAAAAGAAGAAACATCCAGGTTTTGTAGAGAGTTTCTAGGCAACCAGGAACTTAGGCAAAGCAAAGAAAAAGACATTGAAGAGATGTATTTTAACTGTTTTTCGTAAGAAGGCTCCAGCTGAGGCTGAAGGCTTGAGGAACAATAGGTTTAATAATAGACAAATATTCTAGCGTTCTCTTCTTATCTAGGAAAATGATGGCTTGGTCTGTGACTGGCAGCACTGGTGTTTTAGATATATGTGCTATAGAACCTTTCTTGTATGGTAACGGAATTGTAATTCCCAGACTGTCATTATTCTAAAGTATTTTCGAAATGCAAGAATCAATATTTCACCGGCGCTCCGAGCCCCTCAGCCTGAAACATTCCTGTACATCCTGCAAGTGTTTAATCTATGTCTTCAGAAGTCTTGTTTCCTCCCAAAAAATGTAAGCTATTCGTTGACTAGTGGCTTACTAATGTTGTGAATCACTTAGAACCACAGATGGCTGTATATACTCCAGTGAAGTTTCTTCTAAATGGGAGGCTGAATAATAGCATCTGCAGTTGCTGCTAGCAAACGTACTGACAAGAACACCCAGAAAAATCGTCCTTAAAGATGCCCATTTCTATAACTCAGGCTGAAATGGAATTGCTGAGTGCAACACTTTGCTTATTTGTTTTAAAAGACGCAGGGATGCAGGATGAGGGTGTTTTGGTTGGGTTTTTTTTGTAATGTACTTCTAGCTTTGGCTGCTGAGTATCCAGTGAGGAACAGGAGGGTAAACTCCGTTTGGGATGAATGCCACCAAATCCCCATTTGCAGATGAGATGGCCTGATGCTCTTGTGCATGGAGAGTCCACTGCAGTCATATTCTGATATATCTTTCCCAGTAAGGGCTGCATGCCTGTCCACTTTAAAGGTTCAATTAAAAATGTACAATATTTTTGTGGGAAGATTTTCCAAAAACGATTGACTAAATAAAAAATCCTCTCTAAAATATTTGGTTTTGCCTGCCCTGCATAAAAGCGACAGGGCTTGGGCACCTGGGCTGCGCTGGGATGTTTTCACGTGCCTGCGGAGCGGTAGTTGCCAGATGCGAGCCCTCAAGCAGGCTGAGACTGTGGCACAAACTCCCAGCGGATCCACATGCATCCACGTCCAGCCATGGTCTGCAGTGGCTCTGCATGCTGAGCGATGCCTGTGCGACCCTCTAGTCAAACAAGCAGTCATTTTTAAGTTTAGAAATCGTGTGTTTCCTGATACTGCTTCTCCTGTTTTGTACCTTTTGTCTATGAGTCTGCTGAGATTACCTCCTGTTCTATTATTCAGATTCTGCCATGGCTTTCATTCATAGTGATTCCTGTGCCTTTCTTTGGGGAAAAGATTTCTTCTGCACGTTCATTTTAATTCAGTACAAGTTAGAGGATGTCTGAAGTAATGTGAATTTGAGTATCCATGTTCCTACATAGAACACCGTTGAATCCAGCTATCAAAAAGAGAGTGTTTAAAAATAAAAAAACACCTTTAAAGAATTTATTTTTCCTACAGAAATAATTTTTGCCAGTGGCAATATAACTTATATTCAGACACCAATTAAAGGAGCACATTCATGCCAAGGTGGAAGTTGACCCAGACTTAGGAAGAAGCTTGCCTTCACCTTAAAGTAAAATAAGAAAATGTCAAGCTTTAGCAACCTCTTTTCTTCGCTCTCTCTGGGGTCAGTTATAAAACCCCAGAACGCTTAATCCTGGAGTGTCAAAAATACCAGAATAGGATCAGTCGTTTCTAGCCAACCCAGATGATTTACGTATTTTTTAGAGGCTGGTTAAAATGTATTTATATGCAAAAAGTCCCATATGTGCTTATCCATTGCACTTAATGCATACTTCTTACTTGAAATAAGTTTGACCTTTGGCCTTCCAGTTCCCTGTAAATTATACAGCGCATCTCTGTTTTACTTTGCATGCAGAGTAAACTGCACAGAATGTGATTTGGTCATTCGCAAAGTTCACCATTTCATGGGAAAAATATTTAAAAGTAAATCCAACATAGAGTAGATCTTCGTCCCAGAAATATCAGGGTTTATCAAGATTTTTTTAGAATAAAACCCAGATCTATGACTCCCAGATCACAGATTTCAGTGTGAATTTTAACATTAATTAGTGGGAGCAGGATTGAAGCCTTAAGCTTCCCTAAAACCCCACACTGGAAGGATTGATTTTAAACTGAAAGCAAATAAACTACTGTGGAGAGAGTACAGAATAAGAAAAAATAAATTCTTCTTTTGTATTGCTATACTCCCATGCCCACAGCTAGTGTTTTACGTCGCTGTAGCAGAGATAGTATCTTCTGCAATTATTAGCATCTTCAAATTAATTGTCACAGGGAATTAAATGATTTTGTTTTGTAAGGCTGTTCTGACAACCACAGGATAAATTTTATGGAGAAAGATGAAAATTTAAAAGATTTCTTGAAACGTATCAGCCAAAATACAAACCACTGAAGATTTTACTACGTTTCATCCAGAGGAAGACTCTGACTCTGAAATACGCTGGAAGAGAAGTGTGTGGGGAGGGCGTGTCACGAGGAATGCCCACGTGGGCTTTGCTCTGACTGAGGAAAGCTGGGAGGTTTCACCACGCTTTCTGCGCAGACATTCAGAAAAGCTATTTTGGATTGATCAAAACCGTTTAACAGCAGAAAAACATTTTTCCTTGTAGAACTGTGGTGTTTGATTAAGCTTGATTAAATAATGTGCAAATATTTAATTTTGAAAACAAGTTTTTTTTTGTAAGTGAAAGTGTCCCGTCCTGAATATGGCAGACGAGGACTATTTTGATAATGTCAGCCTTCTTTCTCGGTGTTCTTCCGGAAATGAAATTCCAGCCAAATCTCCTCAATTTCATGAAGTGTTTCAGTTTTAACTGGACTCTATTTTCCAAAGGATATAAATTTTTTTCCATTTCAGGCTCATTCTGGGCACCTGAACTAGATCTTAGAATTGCTCATTGTGAACCATTATTCCTTTTTTCCTCTGCTCAGTTAAACATACTCTACCATTTAATTTTGAGAAAAAGAAAGAAACCAAAAGAGAATTTGCTATTGGTGGGAAAAAAATAATGGCATTTTGAGAGTTTCCGTGAAAGCAATGTGACATGACAAATTTTAAGAAGCTCTACGAATACTATTAATATTTATGATGCACTCAAGAAAACGGCTATTGTGTGCCACATCCATCAAAGATAAGAATTGTATTCGACTGTGTTGGATGATAAACATTGAATGACAATAGCTAGAGATTGTATGAGGGATTTCATACTCAGGTTTTATGCCTGCTTGAGTAAAAGCACCATGTTATTCCACTGTGAACCAATAATTTGCTTTCATGAAATTAGATACATTTGCTGATACTTGGTAGAACCGTAGTCCAAAACATTAATGAGTATGCAGAGAGTGCTGATGCCAGGTGCTTCAGAGATCCTGTTGCAAGCTACTCGGGATCAAGTCCTAAAGACAGCATTTTCCACTAATCTTCCTCTTGGAAATCACCCTGAAGCTTACCAAATTGCAGTGATTTGACCACATATTGTTTGTTGTTTGCAGTTTGGATGAATGCTGACGATTACCCCATGAAACGAAGGCCCTTCCAGCATGGCAAGCTGGCTTTTTATATCCCATGTTTCTCTGTAAAGAATTTCCATCTCTCCATCATCAGGAATGGGGCAGAATTGCCCATGCCTTGGGAACGCCTGCTCGGATTCCACACTGGCATCTGTCTTCAGATAATGTCCGCACGGATGTCCTAAGTCTGGCATTGCTTTTCTTCGTTGTCATCACTGTAAAATGCAGTTTTGGAACTAATTAATGATCATCCAGGCAGGCAACTGCTGGGGAGATATAAAGGAGACATCTTTCCCCACTCTTGCTCTTAAACACTATACTTGTCCTCCCTGTGCCGTGTGCCCATGCCTGGCACGCTGCACGGCCTCGTCCTTCTCTGCTCCTGGTCAATGTGGTGGCTGCTCCTGTGATTAATCTCTTTGACACGAAGGCTGCATGCATTGCCACTTCCATGTTCTTTCTGCCCTGCCTGCTTATTGAAAGTGTAATGCTCTGGAGATACTTCTTTCTGAAGATTAGGCCAATGATGCTTGAATTCTGCACTGCACACACCCGTCTTTGGAAAGAAACTGTAATTCAGAGTTGATTGACGAATACCTGTAGCATCTTTAGTCAGGTGTTTGTAAGTAAAGCTGTATTTGGAAGAGTTAACATGCTCTCCATATATCAAGCGTAGGAGGACATCCAGGTATTCTTGCAGCCAGAGTGATCTTGGGTGTCTTTGATCCATGTGGAGAGTTACTATTCTTCATAAACCCTCTCCAAGGATGCACAGGCACTAAATCCTTGTTAGAAGTAAGTGGTTCCAATAATAAATGTGCAGAGGAAAATGCGACAAGGTGCGCTCTTCTGCTGAGTGGGTAGGGCTGTGCTGCCTCTGGAGGGCTGTTTGGTTAGCTCTCTGCCTTTAGATTTGCTTGTATCTTTATGAAAAATTTTGTGATGGGAGTTCAGTGCAAGCTGATGGAGGGATCCCTTGACAGTCTCTCAAGAGTGGTAGGACCTCTTGCTGGCCAGCAATAAGGGCACGGCGAACCTCTTGACAGAGGGATTGCAAGAGGTAGGAGCTGAGCCAACCTGAAGTGATTTTTGTGAGTAGTACAGACCACCAACAGGACTGGGGAGACACAGTGTGCTGGAAGGAGCTACAATGCTTCTACTTTCTGTACCTAAAATGAGACTCTTCTTGTTCCTTGACAATTACCTAATAATTTGGCTCCTCTGTAAATTTTTCCAGCATGCTCATTCTGGTTTTATTGCCAATTAACTTAGCATTCTAGTCTTGGTCTACAGCTGATTGGCCAGTAATTTGAACTAAAGCCCTCATCAAAAGGGCAGCATTTGTAAAACAGCGAAGAAATCTCAGAGATACTGAAATTACTGTTAATTAAATGAGCGCATGAATATAATGGGCACACGTGAACAAAATTATGTTTGTTTTTGAACTGTTCTGCTAGCTGGAGAGTAAGTCTTATTAGGACTATTTAATTGTCAGCCTGCATTTATAAGATGTACAGCGAGCTGAGTCCCTTCTGCGTGAATTAATTTTGTATTGTGTATACGTGGATGAGTGATACATATAGTTCTTAGCTTATGCAAACAGACCATCTTCTTGCCAAGCAGATGCTGTACTATATTTCTTATGTACATGCTGCACTGAAAGCTTTTCTTTTCAAACGGTTATTTGTGTTTCACACAACTCTTGTTCAAAGCTGGCATTGACCTTAATGTAGTTATTCTGCTTCACGTGGCCCCAGTATCAGTTACGCTTAGGAATTATTTTACATGTAATTTCTATTTTTTTAATTAAATTGAAATAGCATCATAAAGATGGAGCAAAGCAGCAATCAGGGAGCTTTAGAAGTTGTAAAGTAGCTTATAAGCAGCTATTGTGGATAAAGACATTTATTCCAAGGTGCCTCAGCTTTACTGAAAATGCTAAGCTACAGCTTTATTAGGATAATCAAGATACTCTAACACGGTGCTTTGGGACAGCCTTGTAATATTCTGTGTTGCTCAATTCTGAAGTTCTTGAATTAGCAGTTTCACAACTCTCTCTCCTGTGGAGCTGGAAGGCAAAGTGTGCACTGGTTGGTGCCTATCTGTGAGCTCTTTCAAGATCAGGCCAAGGCAGAAGACAGCACTCTCTCGTGGGGGTGGCAGGACTGAGGGCACCAGCACTGATGAGGGCAGAGAGAAGCAGGCGTCGCAAATTCCAGGTTATTTGGGAGGCAATAAATGCATTCCCTGCTATGGCTAGGGGAAGAAATGGATCCGTGAGTTTCAAGGGGTGAAATGTTGGCATAACGCTGAAATCTGTGGTCAAGGACAGGGAGAAGCTAATTGAGTTTTGCATAATCTTTGGGACCTTCTAATTCTGGATTGGTAAAGGCATAGAAATGGCAATGACTTTTGTCTTCCAGCTTGCTTTCCACAGCTTCTGGGAATACCACTGCCCAAAACCTCAGTGCCGTGAGACCAGTACTGGTGTGGCACCTGTACTGGAGCTTGGGAGAGAGCCCAAACCTGCTCTGCTTGGTTCTTGCAGAGGAAGAACCTTGCCCTGACTTACACACTGATCACAGGCAGTATTTGCTGTTGCTGCTTGTGCAGTCTCCCAGTAGGGTTGTAGTGAAGAGTAGGAGGAAAAAGGCAGAGAACATAATCCAAAAATCACACTTCATTCATCTTCATTCCTGCACATGTCCTTTCTTGTGGTGGTGTTCCCTTGTGGTCAGGAGCAAGCTAATTCCTGTAGTGTTGGCTTGGCTCTGCGAAAGAGGAGGAGCCACAAGAGTTGGATAGGAAGAAAATGCGGAGCCATGTGGACACTGCAGCATTTTGGTGTGCCAAGCATGGGTTAACAGGCTTGATGTACTTCATGTTGCTGGAGATTGAAGTGACAAACACAGTATTTGATCTCTGTCTCTCATTAGGGTGTCATTTCTTCCTTAGAGTATGGATGTCAAAATGCATTTGATGTGCTGCGGAGTTAAAAACACTCATTGTTTCAGCCTCCATTTTGAAGCTCACCTAATGAAGAGCGAATTTCAAAGGGAAAAATATGTCATTAAATTCTGTGTCAGAACAGGGAGCCGTAATGGTTGTTTAGCTTTTTGCCTCTAGATTGCCAGCTCAAATCTAACTCTGCTGATAGAAATCAGAAATGTTTACTATGTAATATTATCTGGTTTCTAGGGACCAGCAATTTATGCTAAAAGCAAAACCCAGCCCTATGAAGTGTGATAGCCCTGTGGCTGTGAAGTACTGCGACTCATGTTTATAGAATTGGACATGAGATTTTCAAGAGCATCTCATGGCTGGATTTCTGAAAATTATTAACACACCAGGAGTTACAGATAGTCACTTCATGGGATTTTTGAGTGGACCTTGCTGTTTAACTCTGTTAGGCACCTCTCTGCAAGCCGTGGGTCTTACAGATACTAAAGAAGGTTATTTTCAGTGTACTTTCAGTGAGTTGTGTGACGTTGACAAGAGGACGGGGCACCGTGGCACTCTGAGAGTGGTGAGCAGAAGCTCAGCTGCCCAGTGGTGTCAGGAGTCCTGTGCTGGCTGCCTGGAGCCTCGGAAGAGCATCCTTCAAGATGGGGGATGTGGGGGTTCCTAGTGGGACCGGTGCTGAGAAGGGAAAAGGGAGTGCGTTTTATGTGGTGCTCGGCAATGTCTTGTAGTCAAGTAGTGATGTCGCAGAGATGTTAAGAGAGTGCATAGCTTGGGATGGTAAGGAGATACACAAATATCTGTTTCCATTTCAGCCAAATGACACATTTTTCTGGTGTTCCCCCATTTCAGCTATTGCTTATTTTTTCCTTCCGCTGGTGGGCTTTTAAACTCAAAGTGAGGGTGGTGTACTGCCCACTTCATCTCTAGTTTATGGACTGCGAGGAGCAGCCTGCTCTCAGTCCCTCAGTTTGAACCTTTCCCACTCTACTCAAGTGCTCACAGCACGGGTAGAACGTTAGTGGTTAGGGCAAGGGGGAGGCTTGGGGCTCAGCCTTTCTTCCAGTCACTTTTCTAGAAGTTTGTAATGCACATACGTTCCTAGGGACTTTAGCAGCCCGGCTTGAAAGCAGCCTATGCAAGGAGTTTTACCGAGGTATTTGCGTAATGGGTACGTCCTTTAATAAAACCTTTGCTGCATTGGAAACTCGCACCCGACATCTTAGCCTAGCCTCTCCCAGGGACCGATGCTGTTCAGCAGCAGCTGCTCAAGTGAATAGGAAGGGACCAGCAGGTAGGCTGTAAAAATGATTGTGTTCGAGATCTGCAACACAGCTGGAAGTACTATGATAAATTCCCAGAAACACGTACATACTGGAGCTTTCAGAGAACAAATAATAGCGTTCACATAGGTTCATATTTGCCAGTTATTTTCAGATATAAATTTGCCTGTTAAAACTTAGAACTAGTTATTGCTTGTGAGTTGCATAAGTTTTTTTCTTAATTACATAACTCATATAACAAAATGAGCTGCAAACTGTTTTTTTTTGGTAAGAGCGCTTTTGCATTGTTGCTAGTTACATGATTATCTGCTGAAGAAAAAATGAACAACATTCCCAGTGGTCTCCAAGGCTGATTTCCCATAGTGTGAATTTCAAACCACAGGTTAGAGTAGTTTTGTTTGGTGGAAAAATACTTAGGTGAAGAATAAAATAATTCTGATAAATGAGTACATTTTCAAGTTTTCCTAACTGATCATGATCAATTCACAAAGAGGAAAAGGAATGCAAAATTAATCAAATAAATTATTCATTATATTCACTCAGCTATAGCTAACAGTGAATTGTCTAGACAGTAATTACTAATTTTTAACCTATGTATGTTCACATAACACTATTGTGTGAATAGCTTCAGTATACAGCAGCTTGAGATAATAGTAATGGATGTAAGTCAACTAGCAGGTGATTTTAATTGGGAAATTATATTGGATTTTTCTATTGAACTTCCATCAAACATTACATAAATATTGAATCTTCTAAATGTTTTTCTCCAGTTGAAAATATAGGCACACAGAGTTCTGTGCTAATGTGATCAGTGCATAAGCAAACTTTTTTTTTTTTTTTAATTCTGCTGTAAAATTTTCCCCCCAAAAAACCATTAAATTCAGAATACAGTAAGAATCTACAAGGAGCCTGATGCAATGAGAACGTTTTCCATTTCAGTGGTGATTTTCCTCGAACTAGTTTGCATGGCTCCTTAAGGACAGTTCATGTCTATCTGTTTCAGTTTACTGGCGCACTGGAGTGCACTCCTGACAGCGCAAGGAATAGAAACCTCAGTCCTTCCGCTTTATTGCTATGCCAAAAAATCAAGACTTTGGGGGGATTCCCTTCGTTTCCTAGGCGATGCAGAACCTCTGCGGTGAGGGGTCTCACCCCCTGCTCAGCCGCCAGCTGCCTGGGGGATGCGGTGGCTGGGCTTTGCACCGTGCAGCTGGTGCTTGAAAGAGACCTGGGGACAGTTTCTGAGAGGATACCGGGCCGCTGGTGCTGGCGAGGCGATGGTCCTGCCCACGCTCGGCGGTAGCACAGCTCTGTGCTACCCATTGCCGCTTTTGTGGGTGTGACAGTGAAGAAACCAGGTTTTTATATTCCTTTGACTTTTTTGCAGAAATCTCTACTACTATTACAGTTCATTAGAGAAGAGTTAGGTTGAAAATACAGCAGAAAACCATAATCTCGAATGGATTTGTTAATGAAGCATGTGCCCTGTGGACTAATTGTGCAAGTTAGTGATTTTGTGGTGCTCAGCTGCTCGGAGTTGATCAGAAACTGTTGTTTCTAAAGTTCTTCCATTTCACGTAGAGTAACTTGCCTTGAGAGAAAAGTAGCAGGAAACCCACAGAAACGATTGGAAATGATGCAAAAAACTAGGGCGTTGTGAAAGAATATTTGCATAAATTTTGTTTTTCTGTGTGTCAGTTTAAGCTACATCCTTCAGGGTATGGTTTATAGAGAGGTGCATTAAAAACTAACCGCATGTAGCTCACATTAACCCTAATACAAGCTCTGATTCTGACTTCCTCCATGCTTAGTGTTATCTTAATGCAATTTGATTTGATATTTAATTGCTGTAATTTAATTAATGGTTCTGTAAATAAAAAGGCTAAGTTGTGCCCTCCTACACACACAGATAGGCACAGCAAGCAGCTCTAGTGGCTCCTGTGAGACTTAAATTTATGTGTCTTAGAGCAGAATTTAACCCTAAGGATGTATGATAAAATGCCCAAATCCCAGAATAGCACGGTAATGGTGTTTGCATTGGAAATGTAACAGTATTAGTTCAAGCTTCCAGGAGGAGAGTGGCATTTAAAAAACAAACCTACAGATTCTCCCTAATACTTGTCAAAGGGATAGGTCACAGAATTGCTTCCTTGTGTAACAGGATTCCATTTAAAATAGCTTACAAAGACTTAGTTATTAATAAAACTGTTATTAATTGGATAACCTGCTATTAAATGTGTTACAGAATCCCATTGGCTCAATGGGTTACTTACAAGCCAGAGCTCATAGGCGTTTATAACCCTTCTGTTGATGTGCCTATAACCTCCTCTAACACATGCTACTCATGTCCGTTGCACACTTAAAATGACTATTAAATATTGATTAATCTTCCTTATAAACCATTTATAAATAGAAGCATGTAATATAAAATGTAACCTAAAATCATTAAGGCTACACGGTGTGCAAGTTAATAGTAGCAATCTTGAAAAGTTAGGGAGTGCATGAATTAAAGGAAATGTACTAATAAACTACTTTCTTAATACAAGATAGTGGAGCTCCCATTGAAGTCAGGGATTTCCTGTAGCATCTACTGGAGATTTTGCTTTTTAAAAATCTGCTTATAAACGAGAGGTGACATGATGCAACTCCAGAGGTACCAGGTAAACTGAGTTCTTTTTCTGTGTTTATTTAGGATGGAGTAGAGCTGTGTAAGCTACAGCTCCAAATATTTATGCAAACGTGGAGGAGCATCATGTATTCACATATGGAAAAGAGGCCCACATTCCCTGGTGGTGCTGCTGTGAAATGCGTAGATTTTCTGCTGATGTTAATGGAATTATACCATGTTCTCTATATAATAAATCACAGGCAGCTGTTTTTAAATCAACCCCTAAACTGAACTGAATTAGGCATAAGTAGCATCCCACTTCAGCATAATTGCCCGCTGTTAAGCTTGGAGGTAAATCACATTTATGTCCCTTCAAATCAATACCTGGTATACGTGAATCTGAATAAGACCCTTTGCCTGCATTTGCCTTGCCCTGAGTTTGCGTTGCCATTTAACTCAGAGTTATTGCAAATACCCCTGACGTACTTTAAAAGTAGGTTTTATTTTGGAAATGGCACTTGACCCCTAAGGGTAGACCAGATTTGTGTGGGCCACCATTCTGTTGTGATTAACAGGAAATTTAGATAAGCAAGAGCCAACTCTGGTCCAAAGGCTGATGTACTCTGAAAACTTACAAAACGCTGACATTCAGTGTAGGAATGACAAGTACAAAAACCCCAGGCAAGAACGGCAATCAGCAGGCCTTTTGTTATGCAAAGGGAAAAAAATCAGATAGATGGAAACAACAGTAAACCAACAGTGATTCGAGGTGCTTTCTTTCAGAACACCTCTTGCAATTTCCAGCTGCCTCCTTTCTTTGTCGCATCTCACTTCTCCGATAAACAGCAGAATTGGGCAGGCTATTCCTTTGCCTTTGCACTTTTCACTCATTACTCAGTGTCTCTACCTGACCCCCGGCTCTTAAAAGCCCAATAATTAAGCGGATTCCAAAGAGGATTACAATTGAGTATCAGAGGGTATAAATGTGATTTAGCATGGAGTGCTGAGCATGACAAATCATTTTTGTGCCTAGGCCTTTTCATTTAGAAACACAGGACGGATCCAGCCGTGCCCCAGTGCCAAGTGTCTGGTGCAGCCACGCAGCTTCTGCAGATCGGCTCTTGCAAGGCTGGATGAGGCTGTGCTACCTTTCCTTAAGACCAAAAGTGCCACCATTTTTGTCACCTGCTTAGTCTTGGGAAGGAAATACAGAGACACGCATGCGCAAACCAACCTCCCGGGTTACTTCCTTCTCTTTGGAAGAGCTGGATGGAGAGCACTACATTGTAGAAGGAAAGCACAAGGACATTGCGAGGTGGACTCAGGGTTCCTTGCTTATGTGGCTGGAAGAGACAGGAGATCTTGATGCAAAAAGTTTCCAAAGCACGTGGTCTAAGCGTGCAATGGAAGGGAAAAGTTTCTTGAACGTTTTCCTGCTGTGAGTTACTCTGTGAGAAGTTTGTCTGAGGCTTTCACTACTACAGAAGCTGGCTAGCGTTTCATTGATAAATGAAGACATCTCTCACATCAGAAAAGAATATTAATAGCATGCACGTGTGTGTTTGCATGTGTTTGTGTATTGAGTTGCCTTGGAAACAAGAGCATGCTTTCCATTAAGGAACGCTTGTGCAATTGTTAAACTACATACAAAAAATAAACAAATTCATTCATCCACTCTGTAGCGTCTTGCTACAGACAGCAGCGTGCAGCAGGAGTATGTGGATCCTATGTAAAGATGACAGAAAGCCATTTGACTTTGTTTTTGAGCATGTTGTTGAACAAAAGAGATGACATTGGTGAAGCTGCTAATAATGTGGAAAAATGTCTACGCAAATTATAAAAAATTTTGGCAATGCTCTCGTTGTACATTAAAGTTACTAAGATACAAGATAGACCTAACAAGATAGACCTAGAGTACTCACATTGCAGAACAAAGCGGATAATTTTACCTTACATATACGAGCAGCTGTTTCAGCATATTGGCCTCAAAGACAGTATGTTGAAACAGCTGTCCAAGTGTTTTGGAGGTTAATCTACTCAATTAATCACTGTATATTTTTTTTGCAGTTTATAATAATGTTCATACTGTTCCTTGTGGGCATGTGAACAAAATTTTAAATATAAAGTTTTAGTCGTCAGTGAAATACATATCAGAAAACTTTGTATGAGAAGAAAATCTGTCTTCAAAGTGACACTGGGTCTTGGAGAGATAGACATGTTGTCAATACAGGCGCTGATCTCCGCATGGATTTTTAAACATAAATTTCAGGAGCGAATCACTAGCAAGATTGGTCTGTGAGACACAGAAAACCTGGATTTTTTCATGAAGTTCTGTGAAATAAGTGCATAAGCACATTCTCTGGTGGCTGGTGTTTCCAAGGCACCCAGGAGCTTCCACCTTGAGTAACCTGCAACCTGCAATTTCATGTGGTCTGAACCAAAGGACGTGCAAAACAACTAAACCGTGTCGGTGTCTGATAAGTAGATGAAGGTGATTGGTGTGGAGACTGCATGGCCACGTGAGCTGTCTCGCCCTGGTGCGTTTGGATGTGCGATGCTCCGGATGGGATGCAGAGCAGCACAGCGCTTCACTCATTGCCCGTGCAAGAGCCCCTTGGAGCGGCATCAGTCCCCTTCCTCTGCCGCTGCAGAGGCCAGAACGAGAGCGGTGCTGTGCAATTAACACAGGTGTGGTGGTTGTAATTGTCAAAAATAATCTTCACTGAGACTTTGCCCTGCGGAGAAGTGTGTTCTCAGGTGCGTTGTGCTCGGAAAATCATGCACACCCGAAAAGGCTGCTGCTCCCACCTCATCTGGATTCATTTTGCAATATTTTATGAATGAAATCCTAGAAGCTAGCACATTTTCTGCATATTCACTGCCATTGAATTGCAGACAGCCACCATCAGAAAAATCCTCTGGCAATCCATTTGACCAGAAATAGATAAAATCTAAACATCATTTCCAACCTTTCTAAATATCACTGCACATATAAAAATACAAAAATCTTTATATATCATATCGCAGTGCACCTTTCATGTCAGTGTTTTTTTTTAATCAAATATAGGGTTTCTGGCTTTGTTTTCCCCAAGAGACCATGCAGAAGAAGTGGGAAGAGTTATAGACTACAGCAGCTATGCACAGCTATGCTTAATGGGTTCTAAAGTCTCTTCCTCTGCACTAATTTTCCCAGATTCTAGGTTTATTCCCCTCCAGACTGAACAGCAATGCATTCTGGAATGAGACTTTTTAGATTGAAACTCTGTTTATGAGATTCTTGGTCAAGTAAAGAGAAAACAAAACAGAACAGAAATACTGCTGCAGCAAAGGAAGCTGCCGCAAGACGTGGCTGCCTCCCGAAACGCTTCTGCGTAACACGTCCGAGGTTGATTCTGTCTCAGGCTGTTGCTGTTTCACAGCCTCATCAGTGACACAGCCCAGCGCTACCTGGCCGGGAAACTTGCGCTTCATCTTCTTTTCCACTCCTGTCACAACTTGTCATTAGGAAGAAGTAAGGTGGTGTTTTGATACTGGGTTGTCCTCCATCATAGCTTTTGTCAGATTGCATTGGATGTACGCACTAGAGTTCAATTACAACGCTGCGGCGGGGAGAATCCAAATCTAAATCAACAACAACTTGCACAATCGCCTTCATTAACAAAGAGGAAGTAAACCAGTATTAAAATGCCAGGTACTGCTGCATTTAAAACAGTGTAACCTTTGGGCAGTTAGTTAAATGTCAATGTCATTTAACTAAAAATGTCAAATAAATAGAAAGGTAAATTTGATGTAGTTGTGGTCCTGTGACTTTAGAAGTTGGGCATTGGTTGACCACTTTATATCATGTTGGACATGAAAAGAACAAACATTTGTCCTTCAAAACTAACCTGCAGCAAAACAGGAGAATATAGAGTAAAAGTTTTGATCATCTTTTTCTGCTTTTTGTTAGAAGTTGCCTTCTGGCAATAATTCTTGGGCTTTTGGAAAATGATGAAGATACAGCGTAACAAAGGAACAAAGATGTATTTAAACTCAGTTTTTGTTTCAAGATCCAGTTTATCCATTTTCAGATCATGCCTGTTGCCTAAAAAATTTTACATTTCAGTAGTGTAAATGAGATACTTTACACACCATGTTCTCTCTCCTTTCTTCCTGTGGACTTTCTTGTTCCCCAGACCCCTGTTCAGCTTTTGTGGGTGAATACTCTCACCTAGGTTTTGCATTCGTATCTGCATGGCATTGGTTTAAACACAAACATGCTTCAGTTGTGACACGACCATTGATTTTATTCCTAAAGCATTGTCCATCGAAAACCTGAGAAGAGCATGTTGAGGCTGTGCTGAGACGGTGTGGGAAGTGGTGTGGTCCTGGGAGGAGACGTTCCATCTCTGGGTTCTCAGCTCACCATGAGGTGGCAACACATGCGGAGCACCCTTTGCTGTGTTGCTGTTTGTATTCTTATGAAGTAGAGATGTAAAATGTTCATGGTCTTTGAATGAGGAAGTTTATAATTTGATTTATGTAAGACCCTTCCTTTTTGGAGGAACACTTCGAAAAAAAAGAAAACGTGGGAAGTACTGGCCCACATTTGTGCTGTGTGAGTGCATTTCCACCACTGAGGATGTGAGATGTCATCAGGGAAGGAGAATGTGGCTGAATACTTCAAGGTGTAAGAAAAGAAGGGAAAGAGCCAAAGATATTTGGAGACGTGGAAGGTGAGGAAAGCTTGCTCTTTTCTGTGTGGTAATTGTATAGGGGTGCTTTCAACTGAAAGCACTTTTGAGCTAGAATTCTGTGTTACATTTATGAAGGCCTTTAGGTGCAACACTTTTTCCTTCTTTGTCAATCCTTCACTGAAATGATGTGTCAAAATGCCAGAGAACCTTATCTTTTCCTAAGCTGTCTTTTCTGTAAAAAGCATCTTCCCTTGTATTCGTCTGTCCCTTTAGCAGGAGCGATGACTATGCAGCAAGAGGACCCCATCAGCTGCAGTACAAGAAAGATTATGGCATTAGACCTGTCCTTCTTTCCACCGAACAACAGTAAACAATTTGAAATTGGTACTGCAAAAGGAGAAATAAATGTGTTACCATTTGGAAATCTGCCCATTTTTAGAGGAAAAGTAAAGAATGAATGGTTAACCCAGCCAATTTTAAGGAAGATAAATTTCCTTAATGAAGGCGAATAGCAAATACTCGTTCCATTTGAATAGTCCAGTAGTGGTGATCTAATTTCTCTTTGCAACTGAGTGAAGCTGTGTAATTTTGTGTCTCACATTAAGTAAAATGGAAGCAAATGGGAGACGTTTTTGTCCACTGAGATAGTTCTTGTAGATGAGTTCTTCAACACAAATTGGATAATTCTCTTCTTCCTCTCTTGCTGTACTTAGTTTATCTTTCTGGAAGATCAGTATTTTTCCCATTACTCATAACATAGCAGGTTCTAAAGAAATAGATTGTAAAGTTTGAATTTGAATAATGTCTTAATGACTTCTAAAGGCTATTTATGAAGATAATACTTTGGAAGAAAAGATAGAAGTCTTTTTTCATTTTCCTTCTGTCCTTCAGTGCCTTTAGTTGAGATGGAAAACCAAGTCAGCCACTACTTCATACAGTTTACAAACATTTTAAAACTAGAAGTTTTAAAACTATGTTGGAGCCCCTGCTTGGACTGTGTTTGGTGCTGGGAGGTAAGGACAAGGAACCGTTGTTAAAATTCTTTATCAAAGAAATATGCTATGATTTTGATATATGCTTGCTTTCATAGAATATCAAGTGGAAGACCTTTGTCTGTTTACAGTATGCCTCTATCGAAAACCAATAATACCGTCACTTTGTATTTCTATTCCTGAGAAACATTCACCCCCCTTGTCTGCCATTGTCTTGCCCCATTGCAAACCACCTGTGAGATGACCTTGGAAGCCCTCTCAAAGTGGAATGTTTTGCAGCAGTGTCATATTAAGAGGTATTCTGTGATTTATTATTCTGATTCAGCCTGGAGAAGAGGAGGCTCCAGGGTGACCTTATAGCAGCCTTCCAGTGACCTGAAGGGGCCTACAAGAAAGCTGGAGAGGAGCTTTTTACAAGGGCATGCAGGGATAGGAAAAGGGGTAATGGCTTTAAACTGAAAGAGGGGAGATGTAGATGAGGTATAAGGAAGAAATTCTTTACCGTGAGGGTGGTGAAACACTGGCACAGGTTGACCAGAGAAGCTGTGGCTGCCCCCTCCCTGGCAGGGTTCAAGGCCAGGTTGGATGGAGCTCTGAGCACCCTGGGCTGGTGGGAGATGTCCCTGCTCCTCAGGTTGGAACCAGATGAGCTTTAAG
>Ga0181612_105344_pt1 | contig 17755 bp, 9 predicted proteins | sample HoacroProtozoa21_FD_119630 | JGI IMG/M metagenome (GOLD analysis project Ga0181612, IMG submission 119630) | Hoatzin crop microbial communities from Cojedes, Venezuel. Combined Assembly of Gp0051906, Gp0051904, Gp0051908 | reverse complement strand
TTGTCCAGGTGGGGCTGGAATATCTCCAGAGAAGGAGACTCCACAGCCCCTCTGGGCAGCCTGGGCCAGGGCTCTGTCACCCTCAGAGGGAAGAAGTTCTTCCTCCTGTTCAGCTGGAACTTCCTGTGCTTCAGTTTGTGCCTGTTGCAGACTTTCTCAGCAGGATAAAAGTTAAAACCAGAAAGAAGTTGTAATCTTCTTGATTACTTACAGGGAGATCACGAAATGAGGGAGATTACCTTGTTCTCCACAAAAATGTGGGGGTATTTAATAAGTCATCCACTAGTTTTATTTCTGTTATGAATTCCAATCTTATGTTCAGTCTTTTTTTTTTCAAATGAATCTAAGTTCTGGTATCCTTTATTACTTGTATTTTCCTTCCAAATTATATTTTAATCTAATTCTACACCAGGACACTTCCAGATGTTTGCTCTCATGAGGTGTTGAGCATCTTAAGCATATTCAGATCCTCTGACTTCATCACCACATAGATTTTGCTCAGAATACCCTGTTATTTGTTGAACACTGTTATCCTGTTCTGTGTCATTAAAAACAGAGCACAAGGATGCTGATTCCCAGGTTTCACTTTCATTGGCATTGTACATGAAAGAAAAAATAAAATGTTTTTTTAAGCTAAATCCAAGATTTTAAGACTGGCCAGATAATTTGGGATTTTTTTCAGATTGGGAGTGCCCATTTCACAGAGACGCAAGTGACATCACTTTCTAAAATCAGGCCTCTGTGTTAACTGTGAAAAATGGCAGTCTCCAATCTTTAACTTACCTTTGAAAATATTAACTTCAGTCAATGATGCATTTTAGATTGCTTATCTTATTTCTTTAAAAGACAAACCATCATTCATGCTGAATTAGTCTCATACAAAAAAAAAAAAACAAACTGGTTTTAATATTCATTTTATAGTAACTATGTATTCATGCACAATTACAGCAAAGATTTCTATTACTCAGACTGCTAATATGGTAGGAAATGCAATGCAGAGAAACATAGTAGAAAGAGTTCTAGCTTTGGCCCCTGCAAGGGCAATACTGGACAGAGATGGCTTGAGCAGTGTTATAGCCAATACAAAGAGGGAGGAGTTTCTTCCATTCAAAAGAAGAAAAAATATTATCTTTCCATCATCAAGTCATTTAGAAAAGAAACCACAGGTGGGAATTCTGAAAGCTTACATGCGTCAGAAAGGTCAAAAACCAATTTCTGACTTGTTGGAGACACCCTCCTGATTCTTTGAAGTGTGATTTTTTTTTCCTTTTTTTTCTTTTTTTTTCCTAGCAGTATTCTTGGCCAGTCAGGCAGCTTGTTAGACAGTCAGACTACTGCATTTGACTTTTCTAAAGACTGAGTTGGCTTCTTATTTGCACCTCTATTTAGTTTAAGGCTTGATCTGTGAAGGTCTTTTTGGTTTCTAATTAGTGATATGTCTATACCCTTGTCATTACACCTGTCATATAGAGCAAGACTGTTTACTGTGATGGTCTCTCAGCCCTATGATTTGCAATTTCCATACATGCCTTTCTCTGCAAATCTTCAAAACATGGTGGAAAACCCTATATATAAATCAGGTTTTTTCATGGTGTTGACTGACAGAAAAAAATAGAACATTCTAGGGTGAGGATCTTCTTTTGAAAGTATGACTGTGTACTGTGACATGGTCTTAATAATACACAGAGTAAAACTGTTGATAATTGCTAAGCCAAACAAATATTTCTAAATAATGCATTTAGTCAAATATTAGAAAGCATTAATTTTTATATAGTATCTCAAAGAAATTTTCTTCCAATATATGTAGCATATTTTTACATTGTAAGTAAAACAGATGGAGAAAGAAAATCAAGTACAGACAGGGGAAAAAAGGATTTAATACTCTGCCACTTGACAGCAGTCACATTTCCCATTATTGTCCAATGTGGTAGATTTTTGATCATAAAAATTACTTTGTGGGGGAGGGGAGAATGAAAAAGGGGGTTACTGACTCAATTACAGTCCTGATAACTAAATGCCTTACTAAAAAATGGAGAAAAAATAAAAATAAAGATATAAAAGACCACAGAGGTAAAATCCCCAGGGAATTTTCTCCTATACTTTCATGATTTTAGCAGCATCTGTCGGTTACCCATGTAGGAATCTGGTAGCACCTCACACTAATCGGGACTGGAGGAACATTCAGTGCTGGACAAGAGTCAATCCTGAAAGACAGCATGCATTTTCCCGTTAGAAACAATCCTCTTTTCAAATGGACCTGACTGAATCATCAAATTATTTTCCCTGCTTGAATATCCATTTCTGAAATCCACTTGTATCTTGAAGCAGAAATTTGCCATTCGTGAAGAGGTGAAAATATTTGACTACAGCTCCTAAATTCAATTTTCTTTATATGAAACATTCAGAGGTCTGTCTCTGTTTAGAATTCTTATTCATTACAAGTGCCCCTTGAAGATAAACCTTTTCATATTCTTATTCTAGACATACTAGGAACAAGTTTAATATGAGTTCGTGTGTTGTTGCTTTCTTATAAATGTACGTACCATATGTTGCACAGAAGTTGCTGTGGTATTGATTGTGAATGACCTGTTGAAATTTGGAGGTAAAAAATACACACAACTCCTATTCCCCAAGGAAAAAAAAAAAAAAAAGAGAAACCAAACCTATTGGATTTCAACTTTAGGTTTGCAAATCATTGTGTGAAATACTAACCTTTCATCGCATTCAAGAGATCCTATTATGTGACAGTATGAATCTTCTAATCAAGCTGCTTAAAACCCTCAGGCCATGGCTTGACAATACAGTAAATCTTCAGAACTCTTGCTCTAGGACTGGAAATGCCACAGCCACTTGATGCAAAGCACTCATCTGGTGTAAGATCACTCTTATGTTTGTACCACCAACTTTTTTGCTGGATCAGATATAATTTTTCCTCCTACAGATGATATAAAAACCCTGTAAGAGCAGAAGGCTGATATAAATTCTATATTGCGTGTTCTGGCCAGTTCAGCAGTAATGCAATGGCACATCCACATTTGAACAAAATCAAATTAGTACCTTATAGTGCAAAAATCTAGTATAAGTGGTGGTGAAATTGCAGCCTCAGAAAAAATCATTCCCTCTGTGAGGGCGTTGCTGATTTCCAAAATATCTGAAATTGCTAGGAGTGCTGTGAAGTCGTATACTGAAGACTCATCATAAAATTAAAGACTTTGTTCTACACGTAGGCATAGGCACTTAGTGGAGCTTATTAAAAGTTTGAGTCTACAAGTTCTACCACATAACGCTCAGTACTCTTAATATGAGTAAAAGTATGCAGCGTGAGATCCTAAAAATCAAGTTGTCCTGTGCTATATTGTGTGTAAAAGTGTGGGCTTTCATTTTTTTGGATATTTTTTCTGTTGCTCCTAAATGTTGACCAGAAAGTTGGAAGAGGTGACATCCTCTTACAGTATATTCCAACTGATTTTCACTGCCAAAGTTTTCATAATAATCACGAAAATTTATAGCAAGTATTGTCCCTGACTGTGCTTAATAGTAAAACAAGATGGAAGGAACATTTTCAAGAACAAATTGTTCATTTGTATGCAAACTACATGTGATTAATTTGTTGAAAACCTCTTGTTTTTCTTTACGCCCACACCAGTGCTGTTCCAAAATATTCCAGTTTCAGCGTAGTTAATTCTTATTGTTCCTTGCACAGCTTGCAGCAGAAAGTGATTCTGAGGAGATTTCAAAGCTACTTGTGTACAGTATAACAGTTGTCTAAAGCCTAACTGAACTGCATCAGTTAGCATACAGCATGATAACAACATGCTTGGTACTGCTAGACTTTAAATACAGTTGTACTCTCTTTTGTAGAATAAAGAAGGATTAACAGATGACCTAACGGTTATTAGTACTCCAAATAATAAGGTTACTTCTTATTTAGTTGCATTATTTTAGTGCCAATATCTTGACATCAAACAATTTTATACCTGGAACTTAGAAGGATCCGTCTTCAAAGTTTAAAGCAACTATTGGTATAAATGACCGCAAAAAGACTTTTGAAGTGGAAAGTATTAATCAAAACTGGAAGATATTCAAAGGCAAATTAAATGCATGTTACAATTTTGCAAACAGGTTAGGTAAAAGGATGTTAAAAGGAGAAGCTGAGGAAGCAATAAAACACAATTAAAATATATAGATAAAATCAGTATGTTGAAACAGTTCTGTGAGATTCTCAGGAGAAAATTGGGTTTTATCTACCTTTGCTTTTGGTGATGACGATGGTAGCAGAAGAAGTGCAAGTGATTAAGGCATTATTGTAATTCTTTAAGTAACTTGGATCATTTTCTGACACCTTAAAACCTTAGGAAAAAAAGTATCGGTACATACCTGTTTTCCAGCCACAATCAGTGACATCATAGTTTTTAATAACAGAGGCTTGCAAGAACTGTAATTTTTCGAAAACCTCTTCTCTAGGAAATGTGGGATTTATTTGCTTGGAAAAGAGGACTAAAAGGTCTGTGGTTTGGATTTATTTTCTTTTTTTGCCTTGGTGTTATGTTTGGGATTTCAATGCATCTGGGTATCACCAAATATGACGCTACTTCTGCCTTCAAGTCTTATCTTTCTGGTGTTTGAACATCCTTGACCTTATAGAAGAGAGCTGGAAGTCTATCTGTCTGAACATTGCAGAGACTCTTCAGCAGCAGCTATGGTGATATTCTTGCTGGCTATTATGAATGTGCATTGCATAAAATCTTTTCTTCCACCCAATGCATGTAAGGTGATGAAGAATCCCAGCCTTTCCATTTTTGAGATCACAGGCTGCTGACCAGTTTGACTCTTCTCTCCATCATCCACAGAAGAGGTGGAAATAATGTGGTTGAAATCACCCTGTATCTGAAGCTGTCAAGCCTTTGTCTACTGACTGTTTCTGCGGAAAAACGAAAACTGGGGCTGATACTTTTCAACTTTTCTGTGATCACTTGATGTGCAGTTCATGGCTTCAGAGGTAAGTGTCATGTCATGTTACAGCAACAGCTATCAGATAATTCTACATGAGCACAGCTTTAATGATAAACTGGAAGTAGTTTAATACACCTAATAAATAGATATGACCATGGTCCTTATCCTGGCTGTCTGTGACTGATGCTGTCTATACATCTTGGCATTTTTATGCACCAGCATAACAAAATTTTAGTCAAATTTTGCTTCAGGTTGACTGCTTAAAGAAAGTGTGTTTGCGTGTCTACCTGTCTGTCTCTGTGTATACATATATCAAAACAGATTTTCAAAGTGGTAATGTGAAATATGCAAGTAAAGAGTTCACAGATTGGCTCTAGACCCAATCATATGTCTCATATTGAAAGAGAATTTCTTGGCTGAATTCATCTCAGAGAGAATTTGGCAGCTTTTCATTTGTATTTTCTGCCAGTAACAGACATCGAAATAAGCACAAGTTTTTTCCCCCCTAACTGCTGAATTAAAACATTTACTGTCAGTTCCTTCCAGTTCACTGCTCTTTCATAGAATCATAAAGTAACCAACTATGTGAACAAGAAAAAAAGTCTGAGAAATATATGTATTGGGCTCTTTTCAGTCAGACCTTCTTAGAGATGTTGTGCTTGAAGGGACCTTAAGAGATCACCTAATCTATCTCCCTGCTCTGCAAGGGATCAATTATACACAGAGTGTTACTGACAGACATTTGTCTAACATTCTTAAAAGACAGCAATTGCAGGGCTCAATGTCTCTGAGCAACCTGTTCCAATACTATTCTTTTAATAAGAAAGTTTTCCATAATATTTTAATTAAATACTTTTCTGATGCAAATACACTGGTTACTTCTTTTCTTACCACCAGGGAATATTAAGAATAATTAATCACTCTTATAATAATAATTTATTTATTTGACTACTGTTACCATTACTGTTGTGTCTTAAAAAGTTGATTCTGTTGATTACCTCATTGACTATATATATATATATAACACTGGTCTCACTGGTACAGATTGACTCTGTCATCTTTAATAAACCAGTGAATCTGATCTCACCTTATACGCATGTATATATAAACACATTGGGAGAGAGAGAGACTAAAACTTCTAGATAAGCAATCTGTAATAAGTGTAAATATTCAGGTAATATATTTCACAATTTCAGAAATTACAAAGCATGGCCAATATATATTTATATATAGTTGGTATCTTTGACTTTCCACTTGCTGTATGTATATATGACATTACAGTTTATTTAAAAATGGTACAAAACTATGAGTAAAGTAAAAATACAAAAACTCATTTCAATTCCAGAAAGAGCTCCTGTGGCTTTGGGATAGTCACGTTCTGCCTATTGACCAGGATATGAAAGTGTATATCAACTGCAGTCTAATAATTTCATAGTGAAACATTGTCTTAATGTGTAAGGTACAAAAATATACAAAGACACACAAAAAAAATCACAAATCACTGGTGCTTCTGAGCTTCTAAAACAGAAACAGACAAATGTCATTAAAAATACATTCTTCAGTTTAGTTCAGATTTTTTAGCCAATGAACTTTGGGCAGGTTCACTACTGTTTTTGGGTTTTTTTTTCTGAACTGTTCACCAAACCATCATCAAAATGAGTCGTAATGAAAAGAACTGCAATATTAAAAAAAAAAAAAATCTTTGAAAGACCTTAAAGTTCTGAAACTTTTGATCCAGCATATGTTGTCCATGGACTTTCTTAAAAAAGATTTCCAGAGGCAGAATTATATCCTTCTAGTTCCAAATACAAATCTGGAAAAAAGGTCAGAAGGGGAGCAAGCACCCTCATAAAAACTGGAACATTTGTGTCATTTTCCCACAATATGGTATATTTTCAAAGCCTGCTACTCATTTTATGGCTTCTAGTTTTTAAATTCTTTTGTATTTTATAGAAATGTGTCTTTCATTTCACATGTTAAAGAAAAGGATTCCGTGTCTTAACAAATGACAAAGTTGGAAGGTTTCATCATTGGTACTACACACTCATCGTTTTGTATAGGATTAACACATTCAGAAGCACAGAAATACAGAGCTACAGATTCATCCTCCATAAAAGAGAGCAGCACATTTTTATTCACTAAAGAAGTAGTATCAAAGTACTTTCTTGTTCTTTGCATGCACTTGTTTAAAGAAACTTTTTCTCTCTTTCCCTTTCGCTATACGCTTCCTCTGCTCACCAAACTAAGAGAAAGTATAGCTTTGATTAACTTTTGTCTGTAATGTTGTAAGACTTCTATTCTCCAAAAGATATGTTTGGACTCTGATTTGTAAAATTTTTGTAGAACACTGTCTAATGATCCAATCAGTACAATATAATAATATTGTCATAAGCAATTCTTTATTTTTCTCTTTTGTGTTTAATGCTGTGGCCTCAACTTACCGATGTGGTTCTACTTGATACATATCTGTACAGAATGAAAAGAATTTTGATAGTTAAAAATGACTGTTTTGTTAAAAATCTTACTCACTCCTCATTTGATCTTCTCTTTTGAAACCATTTTAAAATGTGTCAGAGACAAAAATGGATCTCAGAGCAGGGCAAGCCATAGGCAGCATTTGAATACCTGGGGATCTGCCATATTCCTATACCAACATATTGGCTTAATGAAAAATTGAATAAATTACGATTTATTGATTTTTTTCACTATTTATAAATTGATAGGACAGTCTGTAATGACATTACGCCTTTATAATAGGATCATAAATGAAACCTGTCCATGAGCTGTTATTAAGGATGCATCCACATTTTTATTTTAGTTCACTTTATTATGGCCTGTATAACTACTAAAAATGTCTTTACTGTGAAAATGCCTGAGCTACATTTTGTGCCCATTTCAATAGGTACATCCACGTTTCCTGCTGTTTGTATTTTCCCTGATGTAAGGCAGTTAATAAAGAAATAACAGAAAAGTAGAAGTTCCCTGTGTTCTAGAACGCAGATTGCAAAGGACGACATCTGAATTGTGGTTTTAAGTGTAGTGTGCCAATTGGTGATGACAAAGGACCATGTTAAAACACCCTTCTTTAGATACACTGTTTTAAAAGAAAGCATTTTGCCCTGGAGGGAGCTCTGTCTTGAGTACATTATGGTCTGAATCACTGAATTACAGTCCATACCTGGGGCCTGGTGTTGCCCATTCTACTCTTGGCTACACTGTAGGCAGGAGACCAGTGCCTGTCTTCCAGATCAGGCTTCCTCTAAGCATGGAGTACTCAGAAGTGAGGCTGATGGTGAAGGTCTAAGGACTGAGATGGCACTTCAACCTATGCAGTTTGGATCAGATCCTGACAGCCTGTCGTACAAACTGATGGACAGAGATAACTGGAAGAAACCTTGAAATTGTTGGAAAAGAAAATAATCGTGTTGACAGAACATGCTTCCTAAAGAAAAGAAGTGTAAACCTGGTGGCACATTTTAGAGGATGTTTGACTGGCATGACTGAAACATCAGAAAAATTATTTTGGAAACTGTACGTCTTGCAAACTAGAAGGAAGCACGTCCATTTCAACCTATTGACTGGAAGCCTTTTTGAAGGATCTGAAGAAGGTATGCTTAAACTCTTACAATGTCCATTTCTGACAACCAGAGAGCTTCCGTGTTTATTTTATCGAATGTTGTACATGATTACTGAGATTATTCTAATGCAGAATCTTTAATACAACTAGGCAAAATGTGCCTATGACTTGTTAGGTTTTACTCATATTTTAAACAGCAAGAATTTAAATAGGCTCAAAAGAAACCCCCACTCAATCCATCTCATATTCTACAACAAAGATCCAGAATTTAAGGGACCTAAAATGGATTGGTGTTATCTATAGTGTTCTGAAATATTTACAGTACCTAGAGACAAAAAAGGGTGCATTTAGAACTGCACATCAGTCTTCACTCAGAAGTGCTTTATTTTGTCTAAGTCACACCCTGAACACAACTGTAACATAACATTTGAAGTTAATTATATTGTATCTAGGAAACACCCTAGATTTTATTACAAGGCTGAATATGCCAAAGATTTGGGCACTTAGACTGCCAGCAGCTAGTATCACAGTAGGAAAGTGCAGCTTCTGGCAAAACAGGATAAAACAACAATTTTTTACAGACATAGTGAAAAATACACATATATTCATGAGTCAGTGGAATGAGTCACAAAAACCGTGTTTTCCCTTGAGAGGAAGCAACTTTAACCCTTGTTACAGAGTCTGAGATGGGTCAGTCTTTTTTTTTAATTGTAACTATTTTTATAACACCATCTTCCTACTTCTCTTGTTACCTACACCGTGAATGAAGATCGCAGCATTCTCAGGGTTTCTTTTGATCTGGAAAACTCATGTCCAAGACAGCAAAGTGATTAGGGGATCACTTTCAGCTTAAAGAAAAATAATTTCCTTCAGGAGGAGAAACAAAATAGTATAAAACGGGAAAAGAGCCGTTGCAGAACAAGCATAAAACTAGAAGGTATAGGTTTGCAACTTAGAAAATAATGTCTGATGCCTACCTTTTCTAACTGCTGCTTAAGATATTTACCAGTGTGACATCTTTCAATGCAATAGGGAATGAGGTAGCTAAAACTCTAATATGCTCTGAAAATTTAGGACTAGTATTTCTGTTTCCCTGAAAACTCTGATGTACCCCCACCTAGTCACTAGTGTGACCCTCTAGCAGGAAAAGCACTGTAAGGATCTGATTCTTGCCTTACTTTACATGCTCTCACTCATACCTTTTGCAGTGTAGTAGGCTGATAGTAACTTGATCCATAAACTGCAATTTTAAGTATCAGAAGAGCAGTAGTACGTTCCTTAGATAAATTTGCATCTTACATAAAATACCCTAATTCAATTAAAAAAAGAAAAAGGTTATGCAAATACCATGATTAAATTATTTACACTTCTTAGTCTGGGGTTTATTTCCCTCAATTTTTTGCATGTACGTACAAAGTGTGTACAACAATCCTTGCTGGAATTTGATTAGCATAGTTTTGTTGAATACCAACAACAAGAATTTTATGACTTTGGTGCATAAGCAATAGTTGCAGTGAAAATTCCTGATTTTTCAAAAATAAATGGTGCATAAAAGCACATAAAAGCTCAGTTAATATGTCTGAACTTGTTCAAGAACATGTCCCAGCTCAGCCAATGGAACTGTTTTTTTATTCAGCAGAGACCTCTTAAATTCATTGCCTCACTGCACAGTAAATCTGTTCTTTTAGCAGGTTTTTCTTTTAGCAGGTAGTCAATTAAAGGGGGGACAGGTGTCCTCATGATATATATCTTTGCAGCGAAGTGTATGTTCTTACAACATATCAGTTATCTTTAAATTTCATCATATATTATTTAAAGAGTTGTATCTCACCTAGCTTTATGATTTTGTAGAGTAACATGATTATATTTGTAAGCTTATAGATGGTGAGGGGAGCATAAATGTATTAGTCTCTTTCCTTTCACACTCTCAATTTTATGTATTTTAACAAGGGAAGGAAGGTAGCCTCTTCTGTTTGTAATTCTCACCCTCTACTCTTCCATTAATTGATATATGCACTTCAACTTAAATAAAGGAGCACCATAAAGATATCATTTAGAAAATCAGGATAAGTGGCAAACAGAACATTTAAAATGTACAAGCATTACAATGCTAGTCTTCTATGTTTGACAAATTTCATAGCCTGAATGTCAAAAAGGACATAGGTGCATTTGGGGTGACAGAATACAGACCTGTAATGTTTACCAGATTAATTTTTAACTTCTGAGCCTTGTAGTGATGCCATTCATTGTTGTAAAGAAATAGAAAAAGGACAGCAGATTCTTTCACCAAGTGTATGCCGTAAAAGCCCAATTTTTAATTAAATTCCCTACAATTTAGTTCTCATAGAAAACAAATAATTGAAATATTAGATGATTCTGAAATGTAAACCTTATTTCTAATGTAGGTATTAAAATGCTGTTATAAACAACTATTCTATTCTTAATTGAATTTTCATAAATCTCCATTATTTAAAAAATAATAAATGTACTAATGGGGTTTTATAAGATTACTGTAACTGAACACTGCTATAAGCTTCAAATACTAGGAACACTGCATATACTACAGATGAATTAGCTGTTCTTAAATTAAGGAATATTACAGTCAGTAATGGTATGACATTCTTTTTTATGGCCATGGTTTGGGTTATAATGTGACAGAAAAAAAATGTAATGTTTCCAAAATGACAGGTTTTAGATTTGTGTTGCCTGAGGTAGTTCAGCTGAACAATAAACTATAATTTGATTGATGGAAAATTGAAGTGGTTCATCTAACTTGCCAAGCTGTCTTACCCAAGGCTTTGGTTTTGCATGCGTGATGATGTATCACAGTTTTAAAGATAATGTTGTTTGTATTATACATGAGATTTTTTTACATATAAAAATGAAGACTTCATTACTCGGTAAAGATCAAAATACGCTATGGATTAGCAAGGAATCAGATTTGTTTGAGAATGGATTTGTACATCAGAATGTGCTTTCTTTGTGAAACCAAATGATATACACCTTATAGGACCAGAGTGTCTTTTTTTTTATGAGCGAATCAGCCGTATCACCGGTTGTGAAATTATTAACTTAAAGGAAGGGTGACAGCTGCAACCAAGAGAAATAATCAGAGTGGTAGCTTTTCCTTTATCCAGAATTAATCCTATGAAATAACAGACTGGTCAGCAGAAATCTTTTAGAAAGAGCAATAGCATTCTTATAGATGCATTAACATAGACTAAAGGAGGAAAAAGATAAATGAGAAAATAATAAAGATGCTATTAAATACATATTGGTAACATATATTGTTTGGAGTTTTTTTTAATTACTGATGCAGTGTGTGTACAGCAACAGCTTTAGAAAAATTATTCTAAAATATTTTAACATGTATGAAGGCAATTTTGAATTTCTCATACCATTCAGTCACAGTCCATTTTTTTCTTTAAATATGTGGCATCAAGCAGGATATTTGTCCTCTGTTCTTCCGTCCTCAGACTAGTAAGACCAGCCATCTCTAGACAGGTATAAATAAGGCAAGACATCCAGTTTCAGCAGCTAAAGGAAGCAAGATTTGAGGAAAGGATCATACAGCTGGGAGCATGATTATAATGTCTTGTTATGATTCCTTTTTTTCCCTTCATTTTCATTCGAAAGGAAAGGCCAACTGTTGAGCCATTTTGAACAAGAGTTATTCTTACTGTTTCTCTTCCTCCCTAAGTACATGAAGTAATAGCTAATATTGGCTTTCCAAATGAAACTGTAACACTTGAACTTGAAGAAACGGGAATATTACATCTCTCTCTGCTATTTATTACCCTGCCAAACACTAAACAAGTCTATGATCAAACAAAACTCTGGTAATCCAGTCTTCTGGGAGATTTAATTGGCATATTCCACTCTTTATTTTTTCTGCAAAATGTCCTGAACTACAGACACTCAAGAGCTGGGGCTTAATCGGCAGATAGGACTTATTATTGCACAGAAATGCAGGAGAATTGTATTTGAGACTATCCTTGAAGTAACAGAAGATCTGTCTGTAATGAGATTTCCAAAATTACTGTAGGGAATTCTCTACAGTGGAAGTGCTTTCTTCTTGGGTCATTACATTGCCATAAGTCTTAATTTTCCAGGCATTTTACTCCTTCTCCCTCTGTGTCACGCTTTTTATCAGGGTCCAAATCTGGAAATACGATTGTCTTTTCAAAACTGCAGCTTAAAACTGAAATGTGCATTCAAGGAGATGAATAGAGACAGGGCATCAACAGTAGGATTGGCCTTCATTTGTTAGAAGAACAAAATAAAACAAACAAACAACAACAACAAAACAAACAAACAAAAAACAAAAAAAAAACAGAAGAATGGTGGAAAAGCATCTTTTCTGTATTTTGCAAAGTAAACCAAAGACTAAAGGAGAAGAAGATCCAAGATGAAAACTGTTTTTATTTAAGGAGAGAAATTTAAATGTGGAAAGAAAGTAAGGATCAGCTAGAAACATAGGACTGGAGAAGACATTTTGCGTCTTCCATTCAAACTCACAGACGTCACTTCTTCTAATCCCTTTTACAGAGTCAATGAGTTATATATGAAAGCCATTTACGGAAATGTTTACTGCAAGTCTGTTTAGGAGGCTATCAGAGTCTTACTGCTTCACAGAGCAGTGAGTCAGGAATGTCCTTCCAGTTTCAGTACAATGCAGTAACTGACCAGTTATTTCCAGTTTTTCAGCTGGGAATAATCAATGTAATCTTTCATCTGAAGCAGCTCTTCCATTCTAGCATTACTAATGGTTTATTGATAGATATATCTATTTAGGGAGGTCATCTGAGGGAAACAACTGAAGAATGGTTGGTAGGAGGAGTATTAGTTGATGACCTTGGGATGCCCACTCTTTCGGAGCTATGAAAAGGTGAATTTACAAAGTGATGGTTCAGAGCCAGCTATAGGGAACTACTCATAACAGTACAGCTTGGTAATGGCTACAGTTCCTGTTGCAATCATTCAAGGATCAAATTAAACTAAAAGATGTATACTAAAGGAAGCTAAAGCAGAGGACAAACAGCAGGGATGATCTGCTTTTCCTGAGAACATTAGAAAGGGAGCAGAGAGAGTTAAACTGAAAGGCAGTATCGGTCCAAGAAATAGTACTGTGAAATTGATCCTGAGTGTCTTAAAGTTTGGAAAAAAGAAAGTTCTGAATTGGCTGGTCCTAGAAAAACTTGAACAATCTTCTAGCTGGAGCAATGGGGTGAAAACCAACCTGCTTTTAAGACACTTCAGACACTTTACATCTCCTGGCAAACTCCATCCCAGCTTGACTTTAAAACAGTATCTTTTTTTAATCATGTCTTTCCCATAATTTTTGTGTCTCTTACTATGCAGGTATTGATGTGGTTATGCACACATTAATCCCCTTTTTGGAAGGTCTCCTCTTTATCTGTGATCAGATTACTGTTAGATTTAACACTTTTGACTTAGAAAAGCTTCAGGCCTCAAGTTCTTGAGCTCAGGTTAACCATATTCAAGATTTTCAACCCAACTGACTTCACTGCTCTATTCCCATATCAAAATAGATCCTTCTGAAATCCCAAACCCTACCTGCTGTCCTACTTTTGTATATTTTCCCTTTAATTTAAATGGAAGCAACTTTTTAATTGAGTCTATGTTATTTAATTACTTAAAGTTATTTTCTCCTAAAGTACTTCTGGGGGATACTTGATTAAGAAATACATCAGCTAAACACATCTAGGAATACAGAGTTCCTTTGGCTATTAGTTGCATTTTTCTCCAACATATACACTGAGAATTAAAATTTCTCTGTGTCATAACTGTTGAGAATAGTGTTTCTCTCCATTAATTTTACAGAAAACTGTATGCATAGACACATCAATATCTAATTCCCTAGGTACAGAGAAGACTTCTGTCATTAACTACCCTAAAGGAATTTCACCAGCCTTCCAAAAAGTGACTTTGGCCCTGGAAGATCCCTTCTAATACATGCTTGTTCCTTTTTTCTTTTCTTTATATTTTATCATATGCAGTGGTTTTCTGCCATTTTTTCCCTTTTCCTGTGTACTTCTGAATAAGCCCAGACCTGTATTTCATATCCATTTTCCTCTCCAGGGAATGGATCAACCAAGTTCCTTTTGTCCCCAAATGTCTGCTTCCCGTTCTCTGTCACTAGTCCAGGATTCTCTACTTTGCTGTACAGGTTCCTGGCATTTGATACTGCTTCAAAAACTACGAACAAAAACATTCTGTAAAATAAACTAAAAAAAAAAAAAATTAAATGGGCCTATGGTAGTAATTCAACTGCCATGATACCTCAATGTCTCACTAACGTGCAGAAAATTTGAGATAGGAAGCTAGTAGTATGCAAAATTTTCAGAAACGGAAAACCAAGCAGATTGATTAAATGTTTATCCAAGGTCATACTGGAAGTTCGTATAAAAGTATAGAAATATTTACTGCAGTTTTCTTGTATCTCCAGTCCCATGCCTTAATCAGGATATCTGCCTGCGCCCCATACGCCTGCAAAACAGAGTATAGAAATACTATGGGACTGTTCAAATGACAATAGGAAAAGAAGACCTTCAATATGCAATGGCCTGTCAAACTTTGTGACAGTTCACCCTTCACTTTTTCCTGGTAGTTATTGTCACAGCCATATGTATGCTAATTTGTTTAAAACACAGTTTGTAGCATATGAAACCGAGCATCTGATCCTTAATGTATACATCTAAATCCTTTGAGCTCTTTGAACATTAGAGAAAAGCAACCATTTGTGACTTTTTAATTGGTGTCAGTTGGCTGTATCATTGTTACTACATGACATATGTTACAAGGACTGTTCTTGCTGAAGGTAGGTGTATAGAATGTCACTTTACATTTTCTTGCAAGTAGCCCTTATCTCATCAGTTTTGCATAACACACCATTAGTAATATCACACAGTGTGACAGTATATAGTGCCTAAATAAGAAATGCTGATTTCTAGCTGCAACTATATTATTTTTAGGTTGGAAAGCAGTTTCTGTATCATAATGTAGGTTCCTGAACCAAAATGATTTGGTGGTCTGACACAAAATTGCAAGCTGGCAGATTCTACAGAGGAATCTTTTACATTTATTCACATTATGAACACACTGCAAACAGGATGTCATTTGTTTTGGCCCAAGATACTCTTAATCCTGTGTGAGTGCTGGCAGGCTATTTCCAAGAAAAGAATATAGAAACAGATTTTTCTTTTAAATGTTTTTTTCGAGTACCAAATTTCTATGCCTTCTTTTTAGTTGATTGAAGAACATTAAAAATTATGTTAGTTCCTATTTAGGTTTTAAAATTTTACAAATTTTTAAAAAAAGTACAACTTCGATTCCTAAAATTTCTAATTTTCTCTGCCCTCAAACAGTGAGAATATGTGGTCCCCCACTCCTATTAATCTGAAGAATAAATATAGATTCTTTGATTTTAAGACAAGGTGATTCTGTTTATCCTTAGGGAAGAACAAGACATGGTGTGAAATGCTGGGTTCACTGAAAACACTAGCAGTAACTTCTGCAGATCTGCTATCTCTCCCATTGTTCTACACATATAATGCTATCTTAAATACGCAGGAGATTCCTAAATACATCTCAGGCTTTAAATTCAACCAATCTTTTCTATATCACAGCTTATTTTCTGACACTGGAGGATTTTGAACCAAGACACATGCTTCCAACCATTTGTAAAGTTTTCATAAAATACAGTAAATATTCAGATTTAAAATTCCGCTAACTCAGCAGAAAGTATAGAGTGAAAATCTTATTATAAAAAAAAATCAACTGCTATCATTTATATGTAACATAAGAGAGTATGTATGCATATAGATTTAAAATTCCTAGCCACAAGAACTTATAAACCAGAATCAATTTATATACAACTTAACTATTAACATATCTCTAAGTTTACAGTATTGTAATTACAGATTCCATATTCAAAAGAGAAGAGCATCAAGGCAGCATACCTCTCCCTCTGCATTTAAAAACACAGGTGATATCCATATTAAACAAAAACATGGGAACAGGGAAATACTAGGGGATATATGAATGTATTTTCTACAAGAATGAAAGTTACCATTTTTATAAATGAATCACTAGAAGGTGATATCCATATAGAATTTGTAGAAGTAGGATTGATCCTCATGACATCTCACATCTGTAACTAAGACTCTTTCAAGTGGTTTTCTCAGGATATAAATCTGACCTTACACTAACCAGAATATCAAAGATCTAACAACCTTTCTGAATGATGGTTAAACCAAATTCCATTAAACCAAACTCAGAGCGGAAACATGACAATTTATGACCAAGTCCCACTTTCCTATTCTAAGAGATCAAAAATACTGAAAGCCTTCCTAAAAAGCAGCATGCTTCGCTGCTTTGGAGTGTAAAAACACTAGTATGGAACACAAACAAAGATGTCTCAAAAGGACAAAGGATGAGTTTGAAAACCAAGTGACATTGCAGGGCTTTCTGGCTCACTGGAAAACTGAAAAACAAAGGACAGTGGTTACATGAATCCCTTTCCACCTTCTGAGGCCAAAACACATTTAAAAAAGTGCAGTCAGAAAATGTTGGAAAGGCTAGTCCAGCCCACATCATGGAGAAACCAGAACTGCAAAGTACTGGCCTTGGAATGCCTCATAATGTACTCATAATGACTGAAATTGCTTGCATAGGTTGCAAGCGTGTTATAGCAAGCCAGAAGGCACAACACTACACTATGAGTCTGTGAGGAATGAGAACAGTAATGTGACACAGTGAGTAAGTTCCAACTTGAGGAAACTTTCCTGCCTATGCTCTTGACTTATTTTCCATCATTAGCATTTCAGTGCTGTCCTCCTCAATCCTCTTGATCCTCCTCTGTCAAACAATGCACTATGAACAGATTCTCTGAAGTTTTGCCATTACTTGTGACTGGATGTCTAAAGAGACTCAGTTTAGTTCTTGGAGCAGGTCCCAAAGAAGGCCATGCTCTTCTCCATATTAGCTCAGGCAACAGGGTTACACAGTCAAGCTACAGAACTGGCTCTTAATCAAGTGCCAGCACCTTATTGCCAAATGGTGATGGCCAACTCTTATTCTAGGCAGAGGTAGTCTGCATCCATGGGAATGGTTTTATACTGTGGTCTTGCAGCAAACCAAAACAGCTCATAGCTGTGGGTGGTTACAGAATCACAGAATCACAGAATGGTAGCGGTTGGAAGG
>Ga0181612_104407_pt1 | contig 17755 bp, 6 predicted proteins | sample HoacroProtozoa21_FD_119630 | JGI IMG/M metagenome (GOLD analysis project Ga0181612, IMG submission 119630) | Hoatzin crop microbial communities from Cojedes, Venezuel. Combined Assembly of Gp0051906, Gp0051904, Gp0051908 | reverse complement strand
GCTGAACAAGCCCAGCTCCCTCAGCCTCTCCTCATAGGAGAGATGCTCCAGTCCCCTCACCATCCTCGTAGCCCTCCGCTGGACTCTCTCCAGTAGCTCCTCATCTTTCTTGAAGTGGGGAGCCCAGAACTGGAGAGTACTCCAGATGGGCCCTCACTAGGGCATAATGTATGTGGCGTCACCTGAACTCCTCCTTACCTCTCCTCTCTGCGATGAGAGGTGTCTAGTAGCATTTAACAGGGACTCTTCAAGGCAAACTCACATTAGTCATTAGGACCAACAGTGACAGTAATAAGACCACCCACAGCTATGCCTTGCCACTTGTCTGACAGCATTGAGGCAACAATGACAATATACTGGGAAATTTTTTCCCCATTTCAGGCAAAAACTATTTCTAGACCATAAAAATCACGATTGATATACTGCAGATAAATTCACACAGAGCACAAATCAGCAATGACAAAACAACAAACAGAAAAAATTTAAACCCAGGGAAAAGGAGTAGAGAATTTAAACCTGCCAGTTGCAATACCAAAAATATTCAATACTGCTGTGCTTTGTAGGCTCAAAGAACTCCAGGCAAAAGTTACAGAAAGGGAAAAAATAATTCTCTCCCATTTCCTAATGGCGAAACACTGATCCTTTTGCAACAGTTAAGGAAGTGTCAAGTACACTTCCTCACATTAAAGGTGGCAAGACAAACACACCTCCATCTGAAAGGTACAGCCAAAAGTTAGCAAAAAGACTTACCAACACAGTCACAAGTTGGCAATTCAGACTGTCCTTTTTTTGTAGGAGTATCTATTAAATTTTTTGTAGGGGTATCAAGAAACTTCATCGGTGATTCAAGGAAACTGCTGAGTGTGTTTTTTGCTGGAGAACACCGTGAGTCGCCTGTGCTCTGTGGGTGGTCAGTACCTAAACTGGTTGAAGTCAGAACGGTCACTTCACCAGCACACTCCATATTCCTGAGAGATTCAACAGCACCTGGTGCCTGGGCCCTGCCACAGGGAACAGGCAGCACCTGTGACTTCCAATCTACTTGTTGTTCGACAGCACCTTGCTGAATATAGGTGTCTTCGCTAGGCATTTCATTAGGTCTCAGGTTAGACTGATTAAAAGCTTGAGGCAAAGGATGCATCTGACTGACACTTGCTGTTTGCTGTACCTGAGAATTACATTTTTCTGTAAACATCTGTAGGTTTTCAGTTCGTCTGTTCGATAAGGGTGCTGTTTTCAACTGTGAAACAGCCAGAGGATTACAGGAGGACAGGTCGCTATACTGGTTATGTGCAGGAACTTCATTTTTCAGTGGATCAATGCCTAACGGGTCACCGGAGCCTGCTGTTTTGATTTGCTCATTCACCACTTCACAGCCAAACAACCTGTCTTTTTTTTTCTCTTGCGGTACCTCAGGTAAACATCTATGGAATTTTATCTGCGTTTGTGGGAGAAATAATCTAGTTTTTTCTTGTGATGCTGAAGTATTTTGATTCAGTGCTCTTTGTACTTTGGTTCTTGGAGATTTTTTTTCAGACGGAGCTATTCTGGAGTCCTGTGGCACGTGTTGACCAAGCTTGTGCAGTTTTGATGATATCCAAATGTCCTGTAACTCGCCATGCTGGCATGACAACAGCTCTAGCTGGTTTTGATTATTTTGCTGATAGCGTGCTTCTTGAGGCTTCTTTTTGTGTCTTGGTTTCCATGGTACAGCATTTCCTTTTTTATTTGTTGGTTGTTTTTGCTTTAACAGTAGGGAACTATAATTATGCCTAAAAATTACAGATTCTTTTTTCTGTAACACATCTTGGTTATATTTTGGCTGCCTCTCGTGCGATATTAGATTAAGCAGTGATGCCTTTATGTCATTCTTCTGCTCTGGATTTGTCTGGTTTGATTCAATTAGCGCTGCAAGTTGAGTTAGTTGCGTAGCTACATCCTCTTCATCCTGGCTGTGAATTCCTCCTTCTTTAATCAAAGAACTAGCGTCCAAGTTCAAATCATTACAAGCTGGCTTTTGCTCGAACTGGCCAAGGGTTTCCAAGTTGGGACTTGCTTGCTGGACATTACGTGAAGCATTGCAATACCGTGCAAGGGTGACTGGATCATAATTTTTCTTGGTAGTATATACTGAAAATGATTTTGTATTAGATGTTAAGTCAGATAAAGTTTTGGCATCTCTTGAGGATAACTGTAATTTGTACATCTCACCAGCCAGACTGGCAGGTTTATCATGCAATTCAGAAACTGAACTTTGGCCATTGTATAAAACTGCCTTACTGGGGAGCTGCTTCTGCGAGTGAGCGCAGTGAGCCAAGAGCTGTTGCTCATTCTGTAGGTAAGAGTCCTCGATTTCTTTTAATGTAGAAGATGTGAAGGAAGATGAGATATCCCTTTTATAACTATGGAGCAAGCTGGAAGTTGTTTCTTCCGTACATTCAGTACTTTCGGTTTTAGCTGGTGAGGTTGTTTCTAAAGGGGCTTCAGATAACTGTGTTAAAGCTTCAATAGCTACAACCTGCTCTACAGTTAAATTTCTGTTTTTAATCAGGGACAAGAAAGTCGGCTGGAGTGAAGAATCGTCATGCTGTGTCTCTGTGTTAGGTACTTTCAAGCCATCCTTCCCTACATGCACTTCCTCTTCAGACAGTGGAGGACAACACAAGCTTTCTTGCAGATCCAAAATGGAACTCGTCTGCAAAACTGACTTACCGGAATCCTCAAAGATGCTGCAAGTACAGTTTTCCTCTTTCATCAAAACATTTCCTTGTTTTTCTGGGTGAACACAGCCAATGCCAGTCGTCAGAGTGTTTACTATGTTATTCAGATTGGTACCCTTCGCCCATTGCATATGGGAGTTAATTGTCAAATCTGTCCTTTCCTCTACAGATACTTTTTTCAGTGAAGCAACTGCTTCCGATGGTGAATAATGTAGCGGTTTTATGCCATTTTTGATGGTCTGTGCGAATGATTTTTTTGGCTCAGCTAACTGACTGGGAGAGACTGCTCTTTCACTGTCTTCAGCATTTTTCAAGTGTTCGCTGCCTGTCACAGTTCCATGGATATCTCCGTTGACATGGATGCCAAAAGATGGCTTCTCGTTATGTGCCCACTTCTCTACTTCTAAGCCTGTCATTCTTTCTTTCTCCTTACACTGCACATTTTCAATGGGTACTGTTTGGTTTGGTTTCACCCTGTATTTTTCGCCATGACCACATATACTGCATTCCATGAGTTCTGGTCTGCGGCCATTTACTGGTTTGTTTTCTAAATTTGCCTATAAAATAATAAAAAAAAAAATTTATTGTAACATCTGTTCAAAAACATTAAAAATAAGAAGCGTAAGATTCACAGCAATTAAACCCTACTTTGACAGAGGACTATTCTAATTAAGCAACGGCACAGACATTTGGAAAAATCCCAAGTCATAAAAAAATCCTGGAGCCTGAAGACCCTATCCATATTTATAGTTATTTTTCCCCACTGCTGGGGAGGGCAGACGAAGAAAGTGTGTGCATGTGGTGCTGGTGGGAGACTAAAGAAATGAATGAACAGATAAAGGACATTAGCATTTAGAATCAGATCTAAGGATTCAATTTTTAATGAATTTGCATAAGCAGAAGAAAGTCTCCCTTGAGTTCAAAGCAGGACTGAAATCTAAAGGCTTGTACCAAAGTTTAGTAGTAATTTGGTATAACTATACCGATTTGGCTAGACCAATAAACTGATACAGCACTTGCTTGGACACTCTAGCAAGAATGGCTGGTTGTCAGGCTTAGTTTCAAGTTCTTAAAAAATGACAAAACCTAAGCCGAAATGGATAGTAAGCCAATTAACATCAGCTCGCCTGAAATTTACCCTCTAAATACTGTGTTTAGCTTCTCTATTTAGGAGGTAACTTCCAGGTTTCTGAACAGTCTCTCATGAAAGTTACCCTTAACAGTATTATAGTAAACTCTAAACTCTAGTATTTGGTTAAATATATTCATCTTCACTGATATCATCCAATTCATGTGGTTGAAGCAATGTCATAATCTAGACAGAGTCAGAATACTGTGTCCTCCAAAGGATACATAGACGGGCCTTAAAATAGTATTAGGGATATGAACGAGTTATGCAATTTAAGTTAAAAAAAAAACAACCCAGGAACTCAGGCAGAAACAGCAATAAAGGCAGGAATCCAATTTTTATTACATCAATCAAATTTTATTTCTATTTATATTAAATTTGCTTTTCAAAAATAATTTTAAGTCACAATAGACAGTGCTGGTACTTAATCTTACGGTAACATCTCATAGTTATGTAAATAATCTGTAGCCTTAAGCTCTACTTAACAAGAAAACCAGTACTGCTTTTCAAATCAGATATAAGCAATACAACTGGTTAACAATACGCCAGCACAGTACATCTTAGTGGCTCCCAGAAAAGAGCACCCAATTTAATACAAAACATTCAGTTAAATCAGACATGGCTTTATGGTCATACCAACTGAAGTGCATGGACTTCTCTGAGAAAATAACTCAGAAGAACAAATGCAAAATAGATTTATGATTAACCATAACGACAGAGATGGAATTGCCATAAACCCTGAGGCAAAACAAGGCATATGGACCCAGCAGCTCCATCTGGAGCCCAGTGCCCACCTCACAACTGATTCCCGACTGACAAAAATCAAAACTGAGAACCCACAGCATACCTTAGATGTTATGAGAGGCATCATATATTCTCATGGAAATGCTACATAAAACATGTCCAGTGCCTATGCAGCTAAGTCAAACCTACGGAAATTACATTCAGAAAGGAAGATAATTTCTTTAATACTTTTTCATTACACGTAGATGCTGACTAACGGTCTGTGAGCCTGAACTCCTCTGGATCCTGGTGATTTTCAATCAATGATCCACAGACCCAGGGGATCACTGAGCAACTTCTAGGGGATCCACAAAAGTGGTTAAGCAGATCTATTGCTAGCAGGGGTAAATGCATTACACAGGCCTCTGCAATCGTACCAGCAAATATTTTAAGGGTTCACCACAGAGAAGTAAAACCCCACAATTCTATACCTGTGCAAAAGCTCAATTTGAATTACCTTAATTTATCTTCAGAAAGAACTAGGTTATGAAATTGCTGGTTTTAGTTCAGCAAAAGTATATCTAAGATCTCTATCAGTCCAAAAGTTGTCTCAACCATGTAAAATTGTTACTAAAAATCATTTAATTAGACAATTAGGAGGCTGAAGAGACAGCCGCAAATAAACTAAAATAATTCCCCGACATTTGTACATTTTCAACATGACAACACATTTTTGTATTCCGTTCATTTCTAGAGGGTGTCACTCACTATGTTAAAAAAAAAATAAAAAACCCAAAGTCTGGTAAATTGAGAGCAATGACAGGCTGGGGGGAGGAGGGTTCATCCATGATCAGCAGAGATGAGAAGACCTGACACAGAGTCCACTCACAGCACTTGAAGTGCAAAAATGTCACCTCTCAACTACGTTGTTCCTTAATAAAATACTTTCATCTGACCAAAAAACATTTCTATGCTCAAAAATACTCAGAATATTCCCTAATCTGCTAGTAGCGCACAGGTGCAGTGCTGTGTCCCCATAAGACCCGAGTAATCCTAGCAGTAAAGTGGGATTGTTTTCAAAATAAAATTATTCCTCATACATCATGATTTCCTCTAACATTACTGGAAGCTGCCCACATGCAATGAGGAAGAAAAAAGAACCAGATGAATCATGTCATTGGCATAATTTGGTTCATATTTTATTTTTACACACACAGAATAAATATTATAATAAAGTTGGATTTTTTTTTCAAATCAAACTCTCTTCCTTTTGAGCACTGTGTTGCTGTTTCTCTTCTGTTACTGAACTGCAATGAATCCTCAAAAATACCTTTTTCTTTCCTCTCTTACCAGACTTTCCAGTGGCCTTTTCTGTTCAATATGCAAAGTTATTGTTTCCCAACATAAAAAGAAATGCAGACATACTAGCAGGGGCAGAGCTCGTTTGATTCTTCTCCTCAATGTAAGTCTGGCAGACCAAAAGTAATAGCTCAGCAAAAACCTTTTGCAGCTAAATGACCTAGGAGCAATGCATCTTCAAGTCCTGAATTGGGACTTAAAAAAAGGGTAGTGAAAACTACAGACAAGGATACCACAACTCCAAGCAACAGTCTTAAAACTCAGGGAAGTTAAGCAGATAAGTCTGACCTGATTGATTTCTAAATCTTTTACACAAGTGTAATGAAAAGCTGAAGAATAAACCAGATCAATAAAAGTAATCTCCTGCCTTCTGCATAAAGGAGAGCACTACTCTATCTGTAGACATAGAATACTAACAAATCACACTCAAGCTTAGACTCTGCAGTACTTAGTGCTATTAGGACAGGAACCATAGAGTACAGTCTGCTTTAGCCATGGCTGTCTTACTTAAAACTTCAACCAGACATTATCTCTTATATACATGTACACATATATGCACACACACACACACACAAGAATTCACTCTGTGAGCTAATGCTTCCAGCACACATGGAAAGACAGTTACAGCAAATCATTTCACCATTCTGAAAAGGGTCAGACTTTAATATTAACTTTTCTTTTAACACAAGATGCCTTTCAGGTGATGCAAAGAGTTCACCAATTCACAATCAAAATACAATGCTAAAGCTACCCTAAAGATATTGCCACATCTTCTGTACATCAGAGAGCAGGCCATAGGTTTTATGTCTCATTTCAAACTTCTATACGTAGTAACAACACATACTATGCTAAAGGACACAACCAGAAACAATTACTCCCATTAACCAGAAATAACAGATGATGCCCAGATCAACAACTGATAAAATGGCTCTAGGAGCAAGTCATGGCAAGTTACACTGTAACCAATGCCAAATCCTCCTAACTAGTCCAACAGATTAAAAAATACTTGCACCTCCTAGCTTGTGCCAATAACCATGATGACCTGAAAGGCAGCTCTTCCAAGATCACAACATTCATCAACATAAAAGGATGAGTGGTTTGAGAAGCACTTGCCCTTCACATCTCTTTTCCACTGCAGTGCAATGGGTAAGTCTGGATCCTGCTGTAGTGTCTGCAGCCACGTAGACAGCCCCACGTGCCCTTCCACGTTGGCACAGAGCTGGCAGCTCCTCAGAGCTCAAATACCACAGCAGAAGTTTTCTTTCAGAAAAACTGTTTCGGAAAAAAAACCAAACATACTTCATCTAACATTCGAACAGAGTGTTTTATTCATGGTCCAACTGTCAGGTATCACTATTTCACTGAGAGATGAGAAAGCATCAGCCAGACGACCAGCAGCAATTTACTCGTATACAATTTATTCCTACTCTCCGACATCTGCTTCCCAGGACCTGCAGAAATTCAGTGGAATCCAGGACCTGCACTGTACAGGACCAACACAGAGGGATAAGGAGGTAAGATATGGACAGGCCAGGGACAGGGAGACAAAGGGCACAGGTGTGGAGAAACAGCTGCTTATGCCGACTGCTATGTAGAAAGCCGTGCACTGGTTAGAACAGAGACAAATGTAAGGCAGGATGCTGTGGAAAGTATGGGACACCTTCTAAGTACAGCCAAGTTTTTTTGCATTCCAAAAGAAATGCAGATACAAGAATACAATTAAGGATGAATCTCTATTTGAGACCACACTAATTCATGTTTGACTACCGTAATGCAGACAACAGCAATGCTGTAAGTTGCTGCCCAAGGCTGCAGCCAGAGCAGGGTTTCCAAGCAGGCCACCAGCAAAGACAGGAGAACAGCTGAGTAGGGACCAAGCTGCAAGCTAGGGCATATTCCCAGGAACCTCACCAGAGGCATAAAGCAATTACCACCACACTTGTGTAACAACCAGTGACATGAAACAGTCTCTTGGTATACCACACTTCTACGGCGGCTCCAGTAAGGCACATTTTCTATGGGTCTTCGCGCAGAGAAACAGATGGGGCCCTTTATTAACGTAACACAGTCTGCATATACAAGACGTTTTGTTCCGCAAGAGAACAACGTTCACAGATGGCACTGAGTGACAGGACAGGTACTAATTCTGCATTTTAGAAGCTAATGCAATCAAAGCAAATAACCTCTACTCCTGGGAAAATGACGGAGATAAGTTTTAGCAGAGAGGTTGGTTTACATGGAGACTCAAGGGAACAAGGGGTTCTGCAAATCTAGAGAAAGTGACCTGAGCTGGGACACATGGCAGAGATTACCCAGGACACCCGGGCTTTCCTGGAAGCATCCCCCTCACTCCCAGCTCCCCAGCCTCTGAATATCAAATCCACCCAAAGCCACCAACCTGAGTGTCACAGCAGGTACCATTTCACACTGGATCTTACAACAGCTGGAAAGTCTGCTCTAGTTGATGGTGTATTTTTTTTTTCACATCCGTAGCCACAACAACAAAGAACATTTTCCAAGCTACAGCTTAGCTCTCTCCTTCTCAGTTTCACCTCCATTTTATCTACACTTACATCCTCTTCAAACACCAGATAGCTTTCCCACCAGAAAAGTTCCTTACCTTGTCTTTCCACGAGGAATTAGTACATTACGGCACTAAAGTCTTTACATCTTTGTTCTCTTCATTGTCTCTCCTACACCATCACCACAATCCTCCTGCCCACCTTGTGTAACAGCTTCAGCAAGACCATTTAAAAAGAAAATCTACAGTATCAGACCTTAAAGGATGTACTTACTAACAAAATAAAAAACTACTGGATACTAATTCCAGCTCTAAAGGCTTCAAAATGTGAAGCCCAGAGAAGTGTATTTATTGCATTACTACTTGGAAATAGGTGCTCTCAGCACAAACTTGAATTACTGCTTCAGTCAACCCTGAGCTCTAGGCTGTGAAAGCTACAAACAGGAGCAAGTAAAAATACAGAGTGAAGGACACCCCATTCTACACAGGCACCCACCAAGTGGACATGTTAAGAAAGCAAAAAACCCAAAACATTACAGTACTTTTTCAGCCACAGAAGCAAACACTAACAAGCATCTTGCCTGGTGGTTCTGGGGTTTGGTTTGGTTTTCACTGGTGTTATGAATTACTCAATGATTTGTCTTCAACATTGAAACTGAGCACTCAAGGAGAGATTGGCAGCTCTGGAAAATATAGCACTCAATTAAGCCACAAAAGATGCAATCAGCAGCAATACGTATTCCTTGGTACAACCTTCCCCTAATGTGCTTTAACTCAAACGCAGAGATGAAAGAAATTCAGTCTCTGAATTCATCTATCCTAGCTAATGTCTCTTGTATAATGCTACTCGTTTCTGAAACCATCACCATAGCATTAAGAAAGTACTGCCTGGCCCTTAACTGCAAGTGTAGAATCGTCACAGTGTTCATAACAGGGTCTTCAGGGAACAGACCACAGCTATATATAACATTTTTAGCAAAGACCTGAAGGAAGAGTGAAGTTAATACTGATAGAAAAATAGCAAATAATGAAAAGATCAGACATGATGCTTCCTAAATTAACTGGCAAGCCAGCTGCAAGCACACATTTCAATATAGCTAAAGGTGAAGCTGTGCATCTAGCAACAAAGACACGGGACTATATTTACAACATGCAGGTTTCTATCTTAGAAAGCAATGACTTTAAGGAAGACATTAACATGGTCAATAATCAACTGCACAGTAACTATAAAAACTCCTATTTCAACTTCATGGACAAAAGGGTTAGTGAGATTCTTTGGTGCATACACAGCAACATCATTAGGAAAAGACAGGTTACTTTCTGCCATGTACTTGGCACTTTTTTACCTGCTAGTGGAATAAAGCATGCAGTTCTGGCATACCCAATTCAAGCAAGACATTGATATGCTGGGGAGGGCTTGGACGACCACGAGAGCGACAAAAGATTGAAACATCTTGAAGTGAAAGCCTCAAGTTCACTCTCTACTCATTCTCTGCAATTTACCAAAGAAAACTGAAAAGCCACAAACTGCGGCTAAGTCTATATGGAAAAGAAAGCTGATAACAGACGGCTCCTTGTTCTAGCAGACAAAAGTATAACAAGACTCAATGACTTTAAGTTGAGGCCAGAGAAGTCTGGACTGGAACTACGGTGCACATTTTTGCAGCAGGACAGAGAAAGAGTAAAGAATCTCTCAGGCATCTTGTTAGGCGTTTTGATGCACTTTTCATCCAGGGAAATTTTCAAATTCAAGTTCTTAGAGGTATTTTTAAAACAGGATGTTTAATCCAAATAAACTGATACAGTCTTACAATGTCTCAGCACAAGAACAAGTGATGACAATGATCTTGCCTGAGGTTACCACAAGTGAACCGAACTGATACAAGTTAATAATTTCCCTTCAGTTTCAGGTCAGTAAAGATCTGAACCATCCAGCTGACAGCGTAATGATACAGTTCCCATAATCTAACCAGGAAGATATTCAGGTCCTTAATTTAGGGTCCAGTTTAAGTGCCTAACCATCTGTTGTAAAACCAATTATATTATTTACAAGTTGCTACATGCCAGTGGCTGCTCTCACACCAGGTCTGCTAAGGATGCACAGCACCGGAAGTTAACAATGCTAACCAGCCCTCACACACGTACATCCTCTTTTTCCCCTCACTCTGAAATACCAGCACAGGTCCCAAACACACATTGCAACATGTCATCAACAACTCTTCTCCAAATGTAAACATCTATATTATGGCCATATTCTAGCCTGGCTTTAAAGCTGATGAGGGGCCACAGGGAATAACTAACATCCTTTAGCAACAGAAAAGTCAGTGACAGATATGGCAGAGGAACAGCGAAAGATAATTCAGATAGAAGAAAGAAAAATAGTCATGCTGATCACTTAAGCCACCAAGCTACAAAGCTGCAGGAACATTCAAGATTTTGCTTATTCTCATGAGGAAAAAAAGCCTAAAAAATGGCAAATCACTTTTCTGTCTCAATCACACCTAGCACACCTATGGTTTTAAATAAAGCTCAAAATGGAATTTAAACTGTATGTAACTTCCACTTTCTCCTTACAGGAGTACCAACTTCCACTCACATACCGGAATAACAGCAATGATGTTCTGGAGCAGCACTGCAACAGTGGTGTTTGTGCTGCAGAACTCAGACAGTGACCATCTGTCACAAAAGCAAACGCTTTACACTTAAATACACAAAATTTTTTCCTCTTATTCACAAGTTCAGCAAAACCTTTATTTTAGGAAAATTAAATGTAGAGTCAAATTTTACTACATAGCATAAATTAAATTACATACAGTACAAACACCAACGAAACACTGATCAAGAAAGGAATTCACAGTCAAGTGTCAAGACACAAACCACTGAATTTTAAGTCAGCCTTGAAAAATCCTAATATTCCGGAAGGCTTTAATACTGAACCCGTTAGGACAACAAGGACAGCCAAATATAGTCTATATACTAATTTTACATAAGTTAATGAAAAGTGATTACTTAGTTTCTTATATGTAATTCTCATCATCTTTTTTCTTGGTATTGGTTAAGTTTCATGTATTTGACATTTACTAAGAAAAAACCTTTATACAAATGCACACATTCTTCTTACCTCCAAAATGAAATCCTGTAATCACAAATTTACTTTCGCAGGAATGGAATCTTTTGGTCTCTACACAAGCAAGGCTCCTACTAACGTCAATGGGAAAGTTTGCTGCAGTAGTGTCTGCCAAATAAACCTTCTTGCACTCAGTAACACTAAAAAGTGAAAATCTAGTGTCACTCAACTCAGTTCGGGGCTTCTCACTGGTTTTCTCCCACATCCGTTACTGAAAGCAATAAACAAACTTGCTTAGCAATATGCTGTCGGATTCTAAACAAGCAGTGCCCATTGTCAAAGCTTCTTCTAGACACTGCTATCTGTAAGTGTGAGGACAAACAGCAAACACTCACCACAGATTTCTGGAATTTGCAAACCCATCTCTGTTTCAATGCCTACACTTCCTACAGCAAATGCAAGTATTCAGTAAAGCTCATAATTCAGTAGTAAATACAAATACCAACAAAACTACATACTTGGAATAGGAAACCAGTGTTTATTTCATAACGTTGTAACTTCATTATGAACACCTAAACAATGTATCAATATACTTTTGCATCTGACCTTCATCTACACATGTAGATTTAACTTCCTTCTCACAAACTATGTTACTTTCACCAATTTGTTTATTACATTTTTGATTACAAACACATCTTCTACCTTTTTAGGAAGCTCCACCTCTAAATCCACTGAAGTGGAAGACCCAGCACTGAACTAAAACACACAGGGACAGTCAAGATCTACAAATAAAGTGATTCAAAATGTGCGAAACTCCTCCAAAACCCCTGTAATCATCAGGTTCAGCCTGGCCCTCACTCAGCATTTCCCAGTCTCCTTATGCCTCTGCCTCCACCATTCCCTGAGGAGTGGTGCTATCCTCACAACTGCTCTGCTACAGCAACAAATGAGTTAAAACAGAAAACCCTACTCCTCCCTGCCCTTCTCTCAAAGGGTAGAGTCTTCCTTGGACATTTTGGGGAGTTGGGTTGTGGGAACAAAGAGTAACATGATGGTGCTGCTGGGGAAGCAGTGGAAGGGTCCTGAGGAGGAGGTGGACGGGAGAGGGAGCAGCACTGATGTAAGGGAGTTCTGCAGGAACAGGGGAGCAAGCGAAGGAGAGTGACTCTGCATCCTATCCAGCTCACTCTGCACCACAGCAAAGTCCACAAGGCACAGGCTTCAAGTCCCCCAGAAACTGGCTCGAAAAATTAACGATTATAAAATTACTATAGAGTAAGATTAATTATTTAAAGACCATTTACAAAGGCCTTCTTTGTTAGGACTCCATTCAAAAAATGTCTACATACATTAGTAGTCTTAGCAGTACTCTACAAACAAAACAGGGAAGTGCTTCATATGTTCACCTGAGTACACTCACATGGAAGGGCTGGAAAGGCTGCATGTGGAAGTGCGCTACTAAATCAGAACCATAATCCTGCATGTGCACATCAAGTGAGGTGCATGAGCCTATGAAGAGCAAAAAACATTTAATTCTATTTAGGAAGACACTTGTGCAGCTGGAAATAAAGTCAAAATTAGAAGAACGTTTCTTTCAGAAAGCGATACTTAGATTTTTTTAAACTAACAGCTAAGTTACTTACTTCTTTTTAAAAATAAAAGTTAACTAACTTGCGTGGGCCATTCACATAGCAAAAGCAGGATCTTCCTACCAAAACAAGGGAGCAAAAAGGCACATAAGAAATAGGCAGACACTTTCAACCAGTACCCAAACCAATTTTAATTGGTATTTACTGAAGGAATACGTTCCAAGGTGATGATGTCCCTTTAAAAAACACAAAGAGAAAGGTAAGATTTTTCTGCACATCCTTTCCAACTTGAACTACACCATTCTGCCTTCTTCCTCTGTAAAATTCCACTGTAGTGCAATTCGATCCATTGACTTGCTCGTATCTTATTTTAAAGGGGAAAAAAAGTAATAAAACTTAATTTCTTCCAGCTAAATATTCTGGCAGACATTTTGCACTAAAAACATACACCATAATTTAGAATAAATGGTCAAAAGCAGTTCAATCCATGCTCGAGCATTATTGTGAACGTTAGCTGTTACTTTCCTTAACTCTTGTTAACACGTATATGAGCTTGACAAAAAGGTGTGGTTTTAATTTCTTCAAGCAGCAAAACTAAAACTGCATCACAAAAAGGGCAACAGTAGGTCTGCCAAACCAACTTTACATTTTAAAGTTGTTTTTGATAAGAAAGACTACATTTTGTACGTGTGGAGGAGAAAAATTAAGATAGTGCTCAAGTATATATTTGTAGCTTAGAAATGAAACTTTTACTGGTTCCTAATATGCTGTTTATAAACAAACCAAAAGTTCTAGATACTGAGTCATCTCTGGCTTTCGGCTTGGCTTAAACCGAACGTTATTTTACAGAGTTTTGCAAGCATCATTTGCACTTTTCTGGCACACACGATTACCATTATAGTGTTTATGCATAAACACACAAACAGAATCAGTCGAGAACAAAGAATGTGCATGCAGTTATAATACTCACTCAGCACTGCATATATTATTCTGGATCTTTCCCACAGTCTCCTCCCCCTTTTTTCTTTCTTTTTTTTCGGGGGGTCTCCCCCCCGCTCCCCCCCAGTCTCCACCAACACAGCAAACATCTGCAGCCATCCAAATGGTAGCCTTGGCTCCACAGAACCTAGTGGAAAGACCACGGACTGTACTTCTTCATCAGCTGTATCTTGATTTGTGGGAGGTTTCCCCACTGGTGCCACTGCTGTCTATACTTGGTAACTGTAGATTTCCGTGACAACACAATGCCATGTTCAACTATCCCATTCTTCTGAGCTCTGTCTTAATAAACTTGTACATGACTGCAAACATTTCCCCATCATTAAGGAGAGGTGCATTGCACTGCCCACACTGAGTAAGAATACTGCTAAACTGATAAAAAGAAAACAATAGTAAGTGAAGCAGGGTGTATAATATGCCTTGCGGAATGCAAGTGAATGAATTTTTAAGTATGAATCCCTTCTATACAGACTTTCCATTATCAGGAATAAAACTAAAGAATTGTCTGCTTAACTGAGGAAAATAATCAATATAAACAGTACGAAAAACAGTGAGCATATTCCTTCCTTAGCATCCACTACTATGAACTCACAAAGACTCATTCTTCAATGAGCATTTGCTTGCTAGAATTGATCAATATTTCACATGTTCTTTCAAAATAAACATGGAGAACCTAATACAGTACTTATGGCACAGAAATATTTCCTGAATGACTCCCCCTGTAATAACCAGAAATGAGCACTAAAACACAAGTGTGGGAAGTGACAAATAGTAAAGAAAAGGTACAGTATAATAGTATGTATCTTTGTAGTCTTAATGTTCATATCTGTCCAATCTGTTCTCAACAGGAAAGCATTGCTTGTTTTTACCCTGCACAGAAAAATTTGTAAATATGTTGGCCCTAAGAAGCCCAAGCAGAAAGAGCACTAGCCCTCCAAGTAAATAAATGTGCATCTATCAGACTTAGGAGGATTAGAGAAATACTAACTCCATGTATTACTGGAATAGACTACTACAAGTCCTCTTTAAGAAAGTTTACAATACTATTTGAAGCAAAATGCACACAAGAAAAAAAAAAGGAAATAGTCTGTTAAAATTTTGAAAGTGCCACAAGTCAGATGCCCTCAATCACTACCGCATGTTAAATTAGAATTTCAAGTTATACTTCAATAGATACGACAATACCACCTTACACGGCAGTCCCACCAAAAACAGGTTAGAGAGGGTCATATACCAGAGTATCATATTTCTAAAAAAACTCTTGTAAAGAAGTCTTCAAATAATGTAGCTTTTTACAAGTTTACTGCAGCTGACAGAGATATGAAACGTAACTTGACAAACCTCCCTCTTCCCCTTGAAAAAACTAAAGACAACGCCATCAACCCCAAACTAGCTGTTTCATGAGATGCCTTCAGGGGTACCATGCTTTACTTTGTGCATGCAAGAGAATAAACTCCTACAAAGCACACTTCAGCACCACAAAGCAAAGACAAATACTACAAAACACACAGAACAGTACCTAAAACTAAAGAGGAAACACTGCAGAGTCAATTCAGCAAAGTCAAACCAGAATAAACACAAGTCCAATGACTAGCATATGATACTACGTATGCACAAAAACAGACAAGCCTTTCCATTTAAGTGCCAAGGAAAAAAACCTCTTCAGAAGGCTTTCTGGAAACAAGAGGAGTGACAGCATCATATTACATCGCAACCTGCCTCACCGTCAAATCAGAGACACAGTAGTAAAATGAACTCAAAGAGCAAAATCTGAAGACCCACTATGAGCCCCTACTGTAGACAAGGCACGTAATAAAATGTGTCTGCCTATCACAAAAAAAAAAGCTTTTTCACACTTTGACAGGTGTCATACTGATTACACATTACAAAGCTGAATGACACATTTACAAACAGTCCTTATTTTGAACACTACTATCAACTTAACCACACAAAACATAGAACAAACAAAAACTAAAGTTTTAACTACACCTATGCACTAGGTTACAAAAGCAGCAGTAATTTAATGAGCAATTAGAAGCATATCCATGACTATGAAAAATACTTATTTTTAAATGGATTCATTTATTTCATGAAAGAAAAAAAAAGCACTTGCTAGTGTTGTACAATTACTGTTAGCATACAGGAAGCTGGTTTGCACAACTACTCCCACGTGAAAAGACAAGACACCCTTGAGGCTGGACATACTCACAAGTCAAATAAGGTTATTTGTTCCTTGCTTAATCTTATACTTTAATTTTACTTTTTACAGCTCCTTTAAGCAAGTTTCTGTAACATGTAACAGTCAAGACAAAACTGATGAGAAACTGGGATGTTTTCAGACAAAATTACACTATAGACATTCAGCATTTATCAAATCCACCATGTCCAGTAACTTCTGCAATTTTAATGTACCGAAACAATACTAAACTATCTTGTATTACATTTAGCCGGTATAAGAGAATAGTTCTACAGAGCAACATATTTTTTCTCATTTTCCTCAGCTTCACCTTACATCATCTTACTCACACTATCCATCCTACAACATGTTAGTTTGAAACAACAGAATTAATGACTGACTTGTATTCAAAATATTCTAAAGACTAACTGAAAGATACAAGATCAATGTGCTACCTGTTACGTTTTTTAAAAAACACTGCCCATGAGTATAGGAAATCTGTATTTTGTTATAAAACCAAAAACACTTCCATTCGAAACACCAATCTTTTGTTACTATGAAAGATAGCCATCTTAAAAACCCTGAAGAAACATGTCACCATGTGAAACTGAAGGCTGTTGTAAGTTTACAGAATTTTCAGTTTCACTTGAGGTATTCTGAAGTTCAAAGAAAAAAGGAAATCAAAACTACAGTAACATATGCATAAAATTTCCACTTTTGTTAATTTGGTTTGCACTGTAACATTGACTTCTCGCATTAAATTTCCGATGCAATAAAATCTGTATACTCAAAACCCCACCAACATTCAGCTGTTACCTTTGGAAGCATGAAACTAGGAACAGAGGAAATTAAAGTGAATCTTCAATGCAATGGAAAGCGAACTTTTTGGTCTGCAGACTTGTGCAGAAAGATTCAAATACATACACAACATGCTGGAGAGAAAGAGGAAAAAAAGAACATGTTCTGTGCTTTTAAAATTAGTTAATCTCCTGAATGGCTGGAAAGCGCAGCTTCCCAGAAATTAACCCTTCCGTGTCCTAATCTACATGACAAGAAAACGCTGCTTACATCGGGAGGGGGTAAATATTAAAGCGATCGTCGGTTACCTTTAAAACTCTTTGCTTCCTCCTCTGAGGTCTTTTGTTTTCAGTTAGAACCTAAAAAAACATCAAATTGCAGAATAAGTTGTGGTCACAAAGGCAGACACCTCCGATTTTATTATCAAACTGCAATTATCTCTCAGATACCCAGAATGCTTTACGTGCGGCACTTTAGAGGGCTGGCAGAGGCTCTACGCGGCCCCTCCACCGCCACCCCGACGCACGGCGACGCCGGAGAGGGCCGAGGGGAGAGGCCCCGCCGCCCCCCTGGAGCCGGCCTCGCTGGTGCCCCGCATTCCTCACAGCTGCGCCCACGAGGCGGCCATCTTGCTTCCTGCCGCAGCGGCGCCCTCCTCCAGACGGCGTCGCGGG
>Ga0181612_103972_pt1 | contig 17756 bp, 11 predicted proteins | sample HoacroProtozoa21_FD_119630 | JGI IMG/M metagenome (GOLD analysis project Ga0181612, IMG submission 119630) | Hoatzin crop microbial communities from Cojedes, Venezuel. Combined Assembly of Gp0051906, Gp0051904, Gp0051908 | reverse complement strand
TCACTTCTTAGGCCCTCAGTGCTGGAAGGCTCTTCCCTGTCTGTAAAACCAGAGCACAAGCCCTTCCCCATGCCAGAGTGGATCTTCAGAAAAAAATATTTGGGTGCTACAGTAGCAAGATGACTGCAGCTTCGGAAAGTCCTACTACTAGGAGCTTTGGAATCACATTACAGAGGTGCATCATAACAGATGATTGTAGAGACAGGCACTATAGTGGATTAGTAACCATTGCTGTCACACAAGCACATCCTTAAATACACAGTTGACCCTATGACACAATCAACCTGTCTTCTACTTTTCCTACCTATTTCCCTGTGTGCTGCTCAGTGCATTGATTATCCCAAAAATTTCTTAAATCTAGCCCTCTGTTTGCATATTCCTCCTTTTTTCAGTCCCTGTGCACAGTGCTGCTGAACTCAACCAGTTGCCCATTGGTAATAAACACTCAAAATACACCGGACAAGGAAGTGTCACTAAAGTAAGAGCCACATAATTTAAAAAATATGTATATAAAATAGTACAAAATAGCAGACTGCCTACACATTTTTTCTTTGGTTTTCTTTGCTGTGGATACTGCACTGAAAGCTGAAATCGAAAAACAGCTGCAATAAATTCTGGGTGTCATTTTTGCAAGACAGGCCAAGTCATTTTTCTTGGTAAATGGAAGACCACTTACAACTCAGGAGGGAAAGGTGATGATATGAGCCAATACCACACAAGTCCTGCTGGTCCTTGCTCACAAACCTTTCCTTGCAGTTCCCTTGATGACCCAGAATGAACTTGACTTCAGTCTGAAGGAGGTGGGAGGAAACCAGCACTCATGGCAGCTGCCTTCTTTTTACCAAGACTTGCTTGTTGCAGGAACAAAGATCATCTGGAAGAGGGTTAAGCAGTTACATAGAAGCAGAGGAAAAAAACCCTAAAAATAGAAGAGACAAATAAAATATATCAATAACTTAACATAACCCCAGTACATCACACTGTAAAATGAGTAAAAGAAAGCTCTTTTAAATTTTACCACTTGCTGCTATCAGTGGGTGTCATTTCCCACCATACCTCTATCTTCACAAATGAGTTTAGCACCAAGAAATGATGCAGCTATGTAGGAGTGACAAATATCAAGCAGTCAATATGCCTGAATAGCCCGGGCTCAGATGGGTCTTCTTCTATGGGGGCACCCTTACGTAGAAGGAAAACGTACATGAGGAATTCTATGCAGCTATTACACAAGCTAAACCTGGGCTGACTTATCTGATTGCCACTTCTGTTGTACTTTGTTTCCCCAGCACATGTTCCTACCAGAGAACCAAATCCACCGACAGCACTGTTCAACGCAACCAAGAGCTGGGCATCCAGCTACCTCCAGACTCCCTTTCAGTCTACGCAAAACTAAAGTGACTCCCTGCCCATGTAATAACGCTGCAGAAATAGAACCATTTGGAACATCATTCAATTAAACATTTTAGAGAGGAAGGAAAATGGCAATTTGTTGAAATAAATCAGTTTTCAGAGGAGCAATGTTTCCTGTTTAAAATGCTATGAGGAAACCATTAAAAATTCCTCAAAATTCATTCAGAGATTAATTTTTTCTTGTTTTTCAAACAAGTGTTACTTTTCTTAGAGATTAGAGAAACTTTTTTAGAAATGAAAGTTATTACAGAATGATCATGTACAAAATAAGCTCAAGGTGAGCTACTTCATAGTTCTTAATCCACTTTTCCCCTCCTTTCATTGTTTCTGTATTTGCCACAGTTATTTGCTCTGTAATATGAATTGAGATGCAGTTTTCCAAATGCTAGTGATTCTTGTAAAACTGGAAAACCTTAACATACAGCCAAGAAAGCCACTATGTTTGTGCTTATAAAGTAGGTGGCATGAGAAAATGAGACAACTTTCTTTTAGCAAAAAGCTATTGAAACACAGCACAGATTAAGGGAAGCGTTCTATTAGAAAGCTGGCATGAAGTTTCACCACAGTAAGGTGGGTGTCCAGCTCTTTGCATTAAAGCTGGCAGATATTTGAAGTGCTTGAAGAACTCAATCACACACCAAAGTGACATTAAATTTGCAGAAAAGATAAATGCCCGGTGTATCAGCAATGAAGCCTTCTTAATTGCAATGCTATAAATGCCCTACTTCAGTAGGAACAACACACAATGGCTTCTCCTGATTACAATTATGTGATGAATACAACTGAGGAAAAAGTCAATCAGAGCAGAAGATGATCCTCAGCTGGTTGAAAAACTGCAGTTTTACTGGGAGAGAAGCTGCAATGTGACTGAAACAGAGAGTCTGCTCTTCGGAAGCTCTGCTGCCAGTGCTGTGTCGCACTGATGGTGAAAGTGTCGGGTATCTCAATCTGTGCTGAGGTCTTACATTTGAGATGGATTTATAGATATTGTCTACATTATCGTAAACATAATAATTTGTAGAAAAAATGGTCTTGAATGTTTCACTTGTGCTTCTTCAGAGTGCTGGTTGTAACATGATCTGAATAAATATTCAGAATACAGAAACTGGATTGCATGATAGATTAATTTCAGAAGTCAAATATCTTTTCTTTAAGTGATTTATTGAGCTATTGCTTGTCCAATACATGTAGGAATTTCAAAAGTGCCAGTGGGAATCTTGACAAAAATACAGAAAAAAGAAAATATGCAAAATCTGTAAGAGGGTGAAGATAGTATAAATAGGACAATTATTTTTCCCCTGGCACATAAATTTCATTGCATTATTTGGACAATATTTAAGTCTATTTTATTCAGGAAAAATGAGTATGGAGGCAAGGTTGTCTGGATAAGGATGACAGCAACGGGCCTGAGGTCTCCAGTGTGACGGGCATGGCTATAAGAGAGGCTAAATTATCTGGCTCTTCCCAATACGAGATTTCAGAATATGTTTTCTGTGTTTGTGCAGAGAAGGTAATTCTCTTACATGAACTTTCAAAGGAGCAAAAAGAATAATCCGAAAGTAAAATGGTGATCCCAGCTCTCCCCACTGAATTCAGATGGTTGTCATTAGTTCAGAAAACACTGAATTTGTTTGTACAATATGTCCACGTGGCTCCGCAGTGAAACAGCAGTGGAAGCCCCATCCAAAATCCAGCAGAAAGAGAGCTCATTTGGGACGTTCAGGGTATAGCTGTCAGAAAAAAAAATCAAACTGTGGTACAGTGATTTTGTAGAAATCTTGATGCAAGAAACAGAAAAGAAGGAAACTTTTTTCCACAGCCATGCTTGTCTGTAAAGAGTTTTCTCATGAAATGGGAAAGCCTTGTTTTAACTTTCGTCTTACACTAAGCAAAGATGTTGAGATCAGCGACACAGTAGTGACAATTATTATCAATCGCCGTTTCTATGCTCGTGACCATGAACAAGGTGAGACCGTTGTATGAACACAGCAGTTCAGATTGCCTTGTCCAAAGACCTGAGGCACAAAATCTTGTCAGTTTAGGCATCTGAGTCACAGTGAAGTTGTAGAATTAACCATAGGATTAGACACCTATATACATTTAATTAGTGGAATTGTATAGTCTAGGCAGAAAAGGTAGGTATAGTGGCATGGTGCAAGACTTACGAATAGTGCTATGGCAGAATATATCCTTTAATTTTTTTGGTGCAGGAATAGTAGGATTATTAAAGTTAGAAATGAGGGTAAGAAGTGGAATAAAAAGACATGGAGTTAAAATACTAAAAAGGCAAAACCAACAGAGGCAAAGAATAGGAAGGTAGTTACGGGTTGAATTAGAAATGAAGAAACCTGAAGATAAAAATACTGAAGTGATAAAACATGTTTTCCAGTGCATTATTTGAATTAGATAATTAAGTGAGTTAAAAATCAGTGAAACTATTCTGCTTGAAAGTAGACTCTCTGTTATATTGCATAGCACCATGCAGTGGGACCATGCAGAGGAAGTACTGGGGTGGTACCACAGCAAATGCAATTGTGTGTTTTATTCAAAGAATGAAAAAGAGAAAGAACAGAATTTGGAGGCACCTGCATATTTTCAACATGAAGAATATGAGGTTTTTACTTTGAACTTACATAAAAAGTAGTTAAAACACATTTTAAGTGATTTTCAATTTAAAAATAGACGACATCTCCTGTTGGTCAAATGATGTGTTTTGTTCAACCCAAGCAAAATGTTTTCTTCTTTTTTTTAATTTGATGCAGAAAACCAAACTAAAAAAGAAAATTATGCCAAAATGAAAACATTCCCAGAAAAAAGAAAAATTCTTTTCCTCTCCTTAAACCTCAAAAGCCAAATATTTGCACAGTCCTCCTCTGTACGACCAGAACTCCCTTCCTGGCTGCTTCTACAGCTGCTGCTGCTGAATGAAGTCGCATTACATTGTACTGATGAGTGTTTCATTCACAAACAGGAAGGAGATCTATCCTTGTAAAGGCAAAACAAACAAGTTCAGTTCAGTGGGTGAAACAAACCAGCAGCCTGCAGATTCAATTTTTTTTCCTTTTTTTTTTTTCTTGAGGGAGCAGGAAAGGGGCTGATGATGAGATATTTTGGAACAACTTGCTATTAGGAAGGAAGTATGAGTCGGTGTAGATGAGAAGTAACTCACACTCATATGACACACACGTTGCAAGTATGTTGAAGTCTTGGTCTAAGGCAAAGGGTGGGATGGTCAGTTTAGTGATGTAGAACAGAGGGGGCTGTTTACTTGTTAATCTTGCCTGTAGTCAAAAGTTTCAGACATTTGCCGGCTGGGTTGACACAGCATGATCCTGCTGGAGAAACCATGGTCTTTGTTAAATGACCAGTATTTCATCTGAGAGTCTTCACTCGTTAGATGAACCAATTGCCCCTCTTTGAATTTTTGTTAGTTTTATGAAAAAGAAAATTAAGGGTGTTAGAGATGCTTTCAAATATGAGATTTTGACTGAAGAGGCTGTCAGGATAATCCCGCCAGCTCTCGTTGTTAATCACGATCAAAAAACTATCAGAAAACTTACAGACTGGTCAGGAAATCAGATGGAATCTCAGCCTAATAACATAGACATTTCAGTCTTCATGTTTTAACCAAACTTCAAAGTCAAGACTTTTAAATTCAAAATTACAATTTTATGATATCTTAGTAAATTTGTAGGGGAATCTCTGGAGTGCCTTTTCGATATCCAAACCTCAAGTAATAATACAGACTCATGATCAAAAGCAGAAATAATGCTTTAAATTGTAGTTGTTAAGAATAAGAGATTATCTTGATTGCTATGTCAGTGAATGAGATCCGCGGATGTGGCAATTCACACAATTTAAGTAATGAACAGAAAAATGAGAATCAGTTCCAAATTAAGATGAACTTCAAGGAAATTATTCAAGAGAATAAGAAGTAACTGGTGAACTTGTCAAATTAGTTACAATAGAAATAGACAGAATGGTCATTGCTTTTCTTCAATAAGGCTGGGTTATCACACTCTTGCTCACCCTGTGGGAATCTAAGGCCTAAGAAGTCAGTTACAGATAAAGTAGATTGGCTACATTTTGGTAAATAGTTAAAATGCTGAGTTATTCAACATTTTTCTTTGTTTTCAATGAAAAATATGCATTAAAATTACTGAAGTACCCTCCTGGCTTTAATTAACCTGTACATTTATACAATTAAAAAAACTCCTCTCTTCTTTACCTTACACATACCCACTTATTTTCTCTCAGAGGAATTTTCAAGCTGAGTGTCCCTGGAGTCAAATACTGCAGACTTCCAGGAACAAGCCAGTCCAAAGACTGCAAGTGTGTTGTAAAGTTTAAAACTTTTAGAAATATTTAATAAAATGGCTCATATTTAAAAAAAAAAAAAAAAAAAGCTAAAGAAATTCAGAAATATTTCTTTCTTGTCGTAGAGGAAGAAATTTTACCAGATTCGGAAATCACATATTTAAAGTTTCAAAGACAGCACAAATAAGACTTTTCAAAGTAGAAAATGCTCAGGAAAGTCTGTCCATTATCGCTCACTGAGAGGCATTTAAACAAATGGAAGGGAGGCTGACTGCTGTTGCAAAACATACATCATGTGAACTAATGAACTATACATACAGGGAAAGGTAGTCTTTCCCTACATTTAAGTTAATTAGATTCAAAAAAAAAAAAAAAAAGGATAAAGAGAATAGCCTGGAGAGAGGATCTTCCTCCTCCTCCTCCTCCTCCTCCTCTTCTTCCTCCTCTTTTTTTCCTTCTCTCATTAGTCTCTTGGTAGTGGTCATGTGAAAAAGGTACATTTTTTTTTCTTTTTAAACCATAGGCAGCACTGATTTCTTACATGCTCCCACTGTGTCTGAACTCAGAGGCTTGTTTACAGCATTTCAACTCCATTATTTAATCCATCGAAACACAAAGTACAACCTGTCGTTTATTACCCACTGTCCATTTTGCCCTGGAGCTAAAACATTTTTGCCGTTATGGAACTTGTGCTATAATCCACTGGAAAATTCAAAGTCACTCTAACATTTTAAGTCCGCAGTGAGTAGTAACTAGTGCACATAATACCTGAAAGCCATCTTCCAGAATCTCTAAATTCTTTGTTGCAGGGAGCTTTGGTTTTCTCAGATAGGTCCGACATGACTAGAGGTCCAAGGTTGTGTCTTTACAACAGCCTCATGTCTGTGGCCATGAAGCAACAAACGCAAACTATGTGTCCACAGACACTTCACGATGCTGTCAAACCCACCCCAATAAAAAAAAAAAAAAAAGTACAATTATAATACACTCCCATGTAGCTAGATCATTCGACTCCTTCCTCAAAAAAAAATTTGAGTTTTAGGCTCAGACAGAATGCTTCTGGGCCCCTGGCAGCAGGCACCCTTATCATCAGGATAACAACAACAGTGTCCAGATACATCTTGGGTCAGTCTTTCAAGTATTTATTCTTTTTAATTTCAAAGATCCCTGAACTCACATGAACGGCTTAAACAGCTTAAACCTTCATTGGCAGATTAATAATTTTCCATCCTACTTGCCTACAGGACTCGGCAGCTCATTGGAAAGGCCAAATGCCACCAGGTCTCCTACATCCACTCAGGTGTGGTACCTCGGTATTCCTCTCATTCATAGACCCACACCAGATTCAGAGGTTGGCATGTTGGCTGTGACTGTTTTCATCATTAGCAGGAACTCTACAATCTGCCCATGCTTTGGAATTCATTCATTTATTTCTAGAATTGGTACATATTTTGTCAATTTCATTTGCCTGTGATCTTTCTGGATCTTTAAAAGCTTTGCTGGAGTCAGCTCCAGTTACACTTTACTAACCTGTCTTTCTGCTTTGAAAGAAAAATACACGCATGGGCCAGTTCCAAATGTACTGTTATACTTCAGAAAATTTCAGTCTATAACTCTCCCAATGACAGAATCTCTTCTAGAGGCTTCAGCAAGAACACAGTACCTCATGGAAGCCTGCATGGAGCTGCCATTGTCATGTTTGCAAATATCAAACTGTGAAGTCCATAGAGCTACCTATCTCCTTCCACTTAATAAAGTCCTTCTGAGTAGGTCCGATACTTCCCATCTTTCAGGCGTAAGTAGATGGCTGCCTGTACTACAAGACAAATGTCTCCTTCTAAGGGCTAGAATAAGCCAGGACTTTTTAAACACAGCAAGAAGCCACAAAAAATGTGGGAGTGTTGCCACTTTCTTTCAAAATGTAGTCAAACAAGCAAGTTTAGCCAGAAGACTCCTTGACCTGGGAGACCAGAGTCACCTCGTGAAGGAACTCATCTGCTGTCCCCTCAAGGACAATCATTGATCGTTCTGTCACACACTTTTCATGGTCAGATTTACACTTTTCGGAAAGGTACATTGTTTTTCTTGTCATGATGATGTTCCACTGAGCCACAGGGGCCTACAGTAATTTGTAGTGTACTAAGTAGGGTACTCACATTGGAGGTCTCAGTTCGGAGCTGCACACTTTACTCCCATAGCTGTTTTTGCAGGAGGTTCTGGGCTTCTTCTTTCTTAATTTTCAGAAGAAAACAGAAGCATTTGCCAAACATCTCATCTCTGCACCAACCTTCTGTGGAGGAGAGACAACAGCAATGGCATACTCTTATGCAGGAGTGGAGGCAGGCTAATGGTACACTGTGGTGTGTAGTAGGAGTAAATAACAGATGAATAAATACAATCCTGGAGTTTGTGCTCTAGGAACCACAGGGAAGCACATCTCTTTTTACAACAAACTCAACGTTGTGGATCTACAGAGCTCTGTTTCTACAAAAACTGTTTTCCTTGCCTTTTTTGGCCATATGCTCTGGATCATCATTATTAAATTACGAAAAATAATAACTCTGTGTTAGCTTCAGATTACGAGTGCTTGTTTTGGCTATAATACACAATAAACCACTAACAGTACAATAAGCATATCTTGTTGGGTTCCTATTTTACCTCTTACCTATGGGCCTCAAACAATTTTACTGACATTTTACTATTCAGAGATCTAGGATGAGTATTAATTTTTCTGTTTAAAATACGAAATGCATGGAATTCCAAAGGCAAAATTTATTGACGTTTTCATAAACACTAAGTGCCTGCAGTCCTACATGCCCCAGCTAAGATATTATCTGCTGTTCAGGGAGTTATAACCCTCTATATTTCTTAAGAAATTTAATGAAATTTGTGTGTTAGTTGAGTTTTACTTAATTATCAGTCCTCTCTAGAAAAAAAACAGCTGCTAAGAGGTGACGGTATGTACGTATCAAAAATAAGATGGAGTCACATCATATGCCATGTATCAAGATTCTGGCTGAGGAGACAGTTTGGCTGAGATAGGCTGGAGTCCTGTCTTGCAACTCAATGAAACACTATGAAAAGGAAACACAGCAAAATCAAAGAAGACGCACTCCATTTCCAGCTGACTTCTAAATTGTTAGTTATTCAAATATGGACAGACATAAAGCCCCAGAAGCACTATTTGATTTTTTCCCCATTATCTGCAGCTTTTACCCAAAGAAGTCTTGGACCTGGATTCTCACAGCAGCCATATCCCTAATCCGTCTTGACTGCTGCTTAGTATGCTTGAAGCAAGTCCTGTTCAGACATACGTCGCACAGTATCTAGCTAGGAAATAGGATAAGGACGGTGTACATGTCCCACCCATGAACAGCCCAAAGCCCAGCCATCAGACTTCTTGATGTAAGGAGGTCATCAGGCATCGCACACCTGCTCGGAAGTCCACAGCTTCAGCCATAGTTCAGAGATGGCATAATCCTCCATTCCCTGGCAGCAATGCAGGAACATCTCTTGCCTCAGCAGGTCATTGCTGACTGCCTTTTCAAAGTTCTTTCAGATCTGCCGATGGACAGCAGTGCAAGAGAGTTGCTGTATATTTCCATACACAGAGAAACAAAGAACAGAAGGTCCAGGGGTGAAGTCCCAACCCATGACCTTCATCACAGGGTGACTTCCTTGAACTATACGTGACCTCCTTCTGTCTCGTGAAGTGCCTAAGGTTTCATTGCACAGACTGCATCTAGCTACAATGATGGATGTCTTGGAGTTACCTATGCACAATATCTAAGGATTCTATAGGTGTTTCAGCTTCCTTGTTTTTTCATTTAGATGAAAAATCATTTTTTAAATATTCTCTTCAGGCAGGAGGCTGGAGACGACAGAAACAAATGCAACCTACTACCCACCTTCTCAAAAGCTTACGCACTACGTGAGCTGTGTAAATAATACACATAGAGATACTTACAAAATCCTACCTTGATTCTGAGCACCTTGCACATGTACATGTGCAAATGATGTTCCTGACTCTCTTGTTTGTGCAGTCATATGTTTTACCTGTGAAAAGGGAAAGGATTGATGAAAGGAGAGGGGCCCCTATAAACTTCATTTACTACATGTTTTTCCCTTCCACTTGCCTTATCCCCTTGATGGCTATTGAGTTGTGGTGCAAGATTTACTCTCTGACAGTGGAAGGGAAATTTTACCTCCAGTCCACCTGGTATCAATAGCAAACCTACGAAGTAAAGACCCCCGAGTACCTGCTTTCTCTCTTTACCCCATTGCAACTGATGGTGGAGCGATGGAGAGAGCATACACTAGCTGTGTTATGCCTTGACATTCAGAGCAGCGGCTGTCTTTCCTGCTGAACAGTTTCTGTAAATAGCTGAAGTGAAATAATGACTAAGTGAAGAAAGCCAAGGAAATCAGGATCCTGCCTGGTGTGATACCTGACAGCCAGAAGGAAACGTTGTCCCAGTCTTGTCACACCACATTGCACTGCCTGAAATTGAGGCAGTGGGAGCACTGGGTGCCTTCAAACACAGGAATAAGAAAATTAAATGTTTTGAATAATGCAAATCTTTGCTAGATATCTAAACATATGCAGCTCAGGCTTCCTGCACTTAGCCTGTCATTTCCAGTTTGGGTCAGCATGTTGCATGTGAGTACCAGATTTCAAATTTGTAATAGTCATGAAAGACTTCAGGCTGGACACCTCTTGGTATTTGAAACGGGACTTCAGCGGAGCTATTGAGTACATTCGGTTTAGGACGTGTTTTCTGCTTTTTTCCAGTGTGATCATTTTCACAGTGACATTTTTAGCCACAAGACTGAGAATCATAACTCACTCTGAACTTTTAGTAACGCATATGAAACCATGCTTCTGGGAGAGCTGTGTCTGAAGCTTGCAGATTTAGAGACTTCTTGCCATGGCAAAAAAGGTCTCGTTGTTTCCTTCCTCTAAGGACAGAGAGGGAAGGGCATGATCTTTGCCTGCAGGTTGTTTGGTTGAACTATGACAGCAGAGCATTAACAATGTCTTTAGTATCGACTGTCGGGCTAAAGCTATGTCCTTTGTGCACTCAGCTGAACTAGCTGGTCTAGAAGACATCATGGTTTGCCTGTGGGAGAAAAGACATCAGGTTATGCTGACAGGAGGTTATTCTGCTAAGCTAAGTGCACCAAATCAGTAAACAAGACGGTTGTATTGCCATGGTTTGAAAACCTTTTGTTTCTCTAGGTAACCTAGGGGATCAGGCAAATACCTAGGACTCCAGTCACTCTTTTTTATTTTGTCAGAATAGATGGTATTCTGGCTTCTTTAAATTACCCTTAGCTGTTTCCTGTTCTATATTGCAGAATATGCCTGGGCGGGTGACTGACTTTTACTAAACCTGGGAGCTGAAGAAAATCAGGTCTGAATAGTGGGGCCTGTTACCAAAACACGACCTGTTACCATATACCACAGGGAACATTGTGGTTTCATAACAGCTACTTTTGGATCCATCTTTTCAGCATCAAGAGCATTGTATTACAGAGCTTCCAATAAACACTGTGTTACATGGCTAAATTTCTAATAAGGTGCGTTGTATAATTCTGAAGATAGGATTGGACAGGATGCTGTTTAATCAAGGAGCAGGTACCAAAGAAGACAGATTTTTGTTCAACAGATGTCAGTCTGCCATCCAAGAAAGTATTTAATTAGTTCTCCAGAAGAAGATTGTGTTTGATTATTTATATGAGACATAGAAGTGTAGACCTGGCTACGCCTTGGCAGAAAAGATCCTATGACATTCAACGAAGGTTATCTAACCCGCTCAAATTCCGGGTTCATTAATATCTTAATATGCCGATCTAATCTGCCTTATGATTTCAGTTGTATAGCACATTTTCATTTTCTGTCTCCATTTATACTGCTAAACAGTACATTTCATTTTTCTTAGAGGTAGCTAAAATCAGCAGTGGGTGCAGTGATCTCCTACGGGAGATTAGAAGTTGTGCCTAAACCAGAACAGCTTTTTGTCTGTTTGCACTTTGAGTAACAGAGAAGACAAGGAAAAGGAGATCCAGATCTTCCAACCGTTGTTCTGGGCAGCAATATCTGGCAGAGAGAATGTCACCGTGGTTTAATTTAAAGCAACCTCTGGCACCAAGGAGGTGAAAAGAAGAAAAAACATTTGACACAGGGAGGACTAATCTGACGACGAATTGCCGTAACAGCCTCCTGTCTCAAACACAATTTCCTTATCCCTGAAGATAGGAAAACGAACAAGGGCTGAAATTGCCTTGGCGAAACAGTCTTTTATGAGCTAATTACACGCCTCTATATTCCTTAAATGTACATCGATATCTCCCATTGAAGAAATAGGTAACAATCCTTGCAATAATGCTCCCCTTTCTTACAATATTGTGCAACACCATACACTGCAGGTTTAATTGGAACCAGAGACTTTTGGACATTTCTACCCACTACCGATTCACATGGTGAAAGTAAATCAAGCCCTATATAAACAAAACAGATGGAAGTGACGCTAATAGTACAATGTCAGCAGTATCCACAGATTGACAGAGCTAGTTATGTTGCCAGATGCACAGAATGTTGCACTACTTGTTCCTTATAAACTAGACTTGATGGAGTATGTCAATGTCAAACTCCTTGCTGATTTACACACGAACATACAAAGACATGCACACTCACAGATACTCACGTTCCTGTGATCTATATCAACCATACCATCTGCTTTCTGCTTTGCATGTGGTAGCTAACTAACTATCCTACTGTGCACGGGTATCACTGAGTACATGCTGTGGCGGCAAACAACAGTTTTTTTCCTTCCTCTACCCTATTTAGTGTTATAAAATAGGCTCGTTAACATTTGCCATCTAAGCACGTATATTCCACATGTATTTTTGAATCTTATTTCTCATTTGTATTTATTCCTTTGGCCAGTATATCTTTCCACATACCCAGAAATTTAAAAGCCTCACTATTTTTGTGGAAATTGTACAGTTTTAAGCATATAGCATAGCCTTCATTTACACCTTGGAAGAAGCATAAAACAGTGAGCTCCAGACAGGTAGGAGCACATAAAACAAAGATAACGTTTCATTGGTCTTTATAACAGACACACTCAGCTGAGAGTCTATTGAAACGTCTTCATCAGGCAGCAGCACTAACTGAGAGTGCAAAATGTCAGGAGAAGGATGTGCTGCTTGGAGGGACAGAAAGCTGACCCAGCTACAGCCAGCGCCGAAAGTCTCTTTCTGACCCATTTCATTGTCTGGCACCTGTCATTATGACAATCTTTCCAAAAGATCTACGGAAATTACGCTTACCCTCTGGTAACTAGGTAACATAATCTCCTGGAGGCCAGCTAATTGCAGCCCATGATAACCTCACATACAGCAACTGTTAAATTTTTCATTTCTTTCAAATTATTATGGATCAGTGGAGAGGGTATTGATTTGATTCATTAACTGATTCCCAGTCTGTTCCAAGGTTAATGATTACATGTATCTCAATTACATCCTTAACAGGTTATACTCTATGATTTGTTTCAACTGCAATGTACATTGCGTATCTTCCACAGCTGAAAGCCTTCTTAGCACTTGATGATTTAATAAGGCCTTTTTTTCCATTTCACTGAACATGCCTACAAGGCACAAGTACATCTGGGACAATGGCAAAAAGAAAGCTTTCCCCAAATTCTTTAAAGAGCATGTGCAAGACACACTCTCAAAAACAGTCTTAGAAGGCCGCAGAGATAACCCGGGATTCTTTCGAGTTTGAGATATTTGAAGACATTTCAGAAGATAATGGAAGTGATGATTGACTCTCTCTGGTTTTATTACTTCATCACCACTTGAAGTTCATATTACCTGACAATTAACTTTTAAGCTGCTTTGGGTTACTTCACTGAAAATAACTTTCCAAATCTTGGGTGATTGTTGGGAATTCTTAGTGCTCTGTTGAAGTGGATTGTGTATTTTACTGGTGACACAATGATTTCACTCTTCTCAGCAGAATCCTTCTGGCTTACAAGAGCTCCCCATATTTTTACACGGAGATTACCTCTAGTGCAGTCACAGAAAATAATTTTTTTCGTCACGTTACTCCTAGTACAACATTATTCTTGATATTGCCGTCGGATTGCTGCCTCATTTGGAGCTGAGATTCATGGTACCAGGCTGTGTACAAACTGCTAATGCTAGGAAATGATCACAGGAAAAAGCAGGTGTGTGAGAAGTTACACAACAGGGCAGTGAGAGACCTGTCAGACCATTTCAGGTCTCCTGTGCCTGTGGTTAAGTGTTTAGAGAACAACAATCTGATGCTTAGAGAACAACAATCCAAAGCTTTCTTTACCCATCCTTTTACTTTTGCATCCTGTTGCTTTAACTGAGTGATACTGTTGTCTTAGTTGGACAACACAGGGTGAGGAGAGAACTTTTTCTTCATGATGTAGAAATTTAATGGACCTATACTTCACTTGTCTGTGCAGGGCTCTCAAAGTGCAAATACAGTCCCTGCCTGTCTTTGGATCTGGTAGGTACTGTTACCCCCGCTTGCAGACTGGTAAATTGGAAGCTGGAGGAGCTGAGTTTAATAACCAAACGGAAAGAACAAGTCAATGTCAGAAACACAGCACAGAAATTCTTGACTCTTGGTCACTATTCTGACTCCCGATCCACATTGCTTCCAGCAGTTTGCCTTCTGCGCACATAAAGACCCATTTATCCTTTCATCTCTCTCCTTCTTAATGCTTTGCTTTGGAACTCCGAGATACTGTAGTTCAGTTTGGAAACTAGGAAGCCAAATGAGTATAGTCATGAGGAAAGACTTCAGTTATACAATCCATTAAATAAAACAATAGAGCTTGCAGCTGAGCTATTAAAAAGCGTAGAGCAATTTTTATTTCAATGGCTACATTTTATTTCCTCTTCTGAGTGATTGTTAACAAAGGGCTGCTGAAAGGACTGGATAAAAAGTAGACGTCAGATGCAAGATCCATGAGTTAAACAACATTATTAGATACAATTTCATAAAATCTAGTTGCTTTTCTGCTACTAGAAATCATGTCCTTTTGTCAACTTGTGGTCACATCAGCACTTCTGTTGATATAATTTGCTCCAGCTGCAGAGCGTAGCTGGCCTGCAAATCAAGAACTAGAATAGGGACAGTCAGGAATAACTCAATGGCTTGGATAATGTGCAAATCACTACGCATCTTGCTATTAGTATAGTTTATTTTCTCTCAGAATATTTGGAACATGAAAAATTTATCTTTAGCAAAACAGCCGATCTGACACTTTACTGAGAGCAGAACTGGCTGGCTAGCTTATTGTAACACCCCTCCTCCCCTCACAGCTCACACACACATACACCCCCCACTCTATAATCATTTAAGTGGGATTATCATATCAAAACCCTTCATTATCTTTCATTGAATTCAGACCAAACACCTAATTTCATATATTGTTTGAGGTCTCCCTATAATATTGCTTACAGTCCTCTACATTCACTTTTTAAATGTTTAAAAGAGGTTGGTTTTTTTTTATTTCTACTTCGTTTCCCACTTTCACCCTTTCTACCTTTTGTGCAAAATGGCCCGAATAAGTAGTCCATCCTCATAGTAATGAGATCCTTCAAACTCCAGCCTCCTGGACAGATGGGAACCTGGTTGGAAATGAAACATAGCACATCTGGTGGAGCATAGAATGAATGAACATTGTGCAAAAACAGAAAAAGACTTGCTAAAGCAACCATTCTCTTTTGTCTCTACATGAATAGGAAGCATATAGAACCAAGATGGTGTTAGCATAGCCCTTATTTCATTCTACGTTTAAAATACACTTTTCATTTAGTGCAAAGCAGACAGTTGGTACCAAGAATCTGCGAAAGTCCAAACTTTTTAAGTTCACATTGCTATTGGAGATTTCTGCTTGTGATAAACAACTAAGGAAAGCAAAACAATAGGAAATACAGCTGGAAGTGCCCGTGTTAACAATAGTGATTAATCATCTGTGAAAATGCAGCAGAAAGTTTGTTCTTTCCCAATGCAAACAAACATTATACCTTCTTTGTGCAGAAAGGAAGCTCCTCAGCACAGGTGTTAGGAGCACTGCAGACCTGTCACCAGTCCTGATGAGACAGGCATTCTCCTCTTTAACTTACTCACCTCAATTAAAATCCCATTTAGATCCAGTTCGACATCATTTAACACCAATGGCTTGATTTTGCTTGTGCATTCTTTTTGTCAGATTAGGACTATAATTTAGCCAATGACATGCTAACTGTGTGAAAAATACAAATCCGCCTGCTTTTACCAAGGTTTTACTTCTGGGCAATGAAAAGAAGGCTAAAGCTTTTCTTGGCACTGTAGGAATGCCCCAAACACCTAAGGCAGTGTTCGGCTTCACAGTTATTGTATACTCAAGTGTTTCATTGTGTACACGTTGCTTCAGCCTGTAAACTCACTATTGCCACATAAAAGGTGCACCAAAGGCAAGACTGAAAACAATATTGGGTAACTGCAGTCAATAGCTCTCTAGATGACGTGTAGGAAACTTCTTTCTTCAAGGTGCAAAGTGATGGTTCACTCCTGACCTCCTCTAAACTGCACGTCACTAAGTTGGTGGATTGTGGAAGTCTTTTACTTCCTTCAGCCATTGACAGCGACAGGACATGACCGTTTCGTAGTTTGGTTTGCAAGGCAAATCCTGTACTTTCTGTTTTGAAAAACCTTTGTCTCATAACAAGGCATTAAATCTCTTGTTCTGATCAGCACAATCGAACAGGGAATAAATCCTACCTTTTTATCTGACATCAGCATTTTTTGGTGACCAGTATCCCAAGCCAAAATGAAAAATGTTAAATGCATCTTCTGTTTTATCATGCAAAGTGCACTATAACATCATTTCGTCATCTTTTCTCCCTTACACTTAGTTCTCTGTGCCTGCTTGATCTCTTCAGCACAACAGACAACCTCAGCTCGCTAGTATCTTACAGCATACATTTTAAAAAGACTAGAACAGCTTTGGCCACAAAGCTGCTCTGAATCTCATGAACAGCAAGGAACTTTCACAAGTATGCTGTGCTAAAATAAAGTCAGACCATTGCCACAGATGCTGCAAAATCAAGATTCAAAATAATTTTGAAATGTGAATTACTTAATCAACTATATTTTCCAAATTTGATTCATTGTTTCTATCAATGAGGTATTCTTTTATTTTGTTAATAACAGCAAGTAAATACAAAAAAAATCCTGAGCAGTCTGAATTTGGTGATCTTGGCCTAAACAATAACACAGATTAGTTAAGCTAAAGAGAAAGGGGCCCTGGAAATTATTAGGCAGATCTAAAACACCACATCTTTCATACTTTTGCTAAAGCAAATCTAAGACTTCCGCTCTCCATCATCACTTTCGAATAAGAAACCAGCAATTTAAAACTCGCTGATGAATTGCCGTTGATCATTGAAACGCCTTTGATATTTTGCCACTATCCAGCCACTGCGTCCGGAGGCGTACCAGTCCCAAAAGTGCCTGCCTGCAGCCAGAGTCCTGGATCATTTTAGACATAGTTAGACTATGACGCTAGCTGGTGGATGATAGCTTCTTTGTGGGCATTGAGTAAAGACACGCTGCTGTTCCTGAGCTGTCAGCCTCTCGGTTTGGTTCTGCTGGTGTGCTGCTGCGTGTCCCACCATGATGGGAGGATGCTGTGGCTCTGCCTTAGCCTTCACTTACTCCAGTCGGACTGCCTTGTTCCAGTCAAAGAGTTTGCTTCCAGAAGTCGTATGCTGACTTCTTGAATTGTCTCTTGTTTTCAGAATACAGAGGGATTTTTTTCCTTTTCAACTGAAAAAAGCTAGTAAGTGAGTCACACTACAGACGTGTGAATGCCAATCTGATAGCCTTCTATAATGAGATGACTGGCTTGGAGAATGTGGAGAGAGCAAAGGATGTTGTTGATCACAGAATCACAGAATCACAGAATGTTCAGGGTTGGAAGGGACCTCCGTGGGTCATC
>Ga0181612_176922_pt1 | contig 17758 bp, 6 predicted proteins | sample HoacroProtozoa21_FD_119630 | JGI IMG/M metagenome (GOLD analysis project Ga0181612, IMG submission 119630) | Hoatzin crop microbial communities from Cojedes, Venezuel. Combined Assembly of Gp0051906, Gp0051904, Gp0051908 | reverse complement strand
CCGCCTCCTCCCGCTCTCCCCTCGGGGCTCGCAGGGCCGCTCCTCGCGGTTTTTCCCTCAGCCCTCGCCGCCGGGCAGCGCTCGGGCCTGTCTCGGCGGGGCTGTCCCCGGGGCGGGCTGCGGGGCCGCTGCAGCCGGCTGGGACCGGTCCGGCCTCGCCTCCTCTCACAGAGACTGCGGAGGCAGCGGATCAGCACGTGGACCCGGTACGGTATTATTTTTTACAGAGTTGTTACGAAAAGTTGGGTTGGGAGTCTATACTTTCACTCCACTGGGGGGGAAACACCTGAACATTCCTTCCGAAGAGGTTTACCGTAGTGAAAATTCGAGAGATTTTTGAGGAAATGAGTTTGGAAGGTTATCTTCCATGCCAGGCAGGAGCATGGAGAGGGCGGTCAGCCATGTTCTGCGTTGATGGGAGCCTGTGGAGAGTCTGCATTGGTATTCAGTCCCCAGCACCGTCAGAGGACGCACAGCCGCGTGTCTCTCTAAGCTTTCTTGGCTACCGCGTACAAATTTTTTGTTTCTTCATGAAAGTTACGTTGTTCTGAATCTGGAAGAGTGGAAAAGTTCCACAGAAGTTGGAACTTTTCTTATCTTTGTATCTGGTGGTTGCTTAACCTGTAATAAAATCAGTTACCTACAGGAGCAGCTTGTTCCTCAGCGATGCTGGGCACCAGCATGAGTAAGGCAGAACAGACGCTGTACGAAACACTGTGCATCTCGTGATAACGTCAGCCAGCCTAGCATACCTCTGAAACCGTAGCACAATTATTTTACAGAAACACTAAAATGTATATGATATAGATGAAGACGTACCAAGCATGCTAAAATAGCCAGAGTTTGCTCTCAGGAGAACATGTGGAACAGCTTAAACCTGGCTTTACGTTGCAGGTGGAAGAACAGATCCAGTCTGTATTAGCTCTGTCCTACACTGACCTAAGCAGAGGCTTTAGAAGTCATAGAAATGTTGTTTCTCTGAATGTTTGAATCTGGTCTGTAAGGCTGCTTTCACACTATTTTCAGTTATTTTTCAGGACAGCAGATTTGATGACATAAGAATGAATTAACTGACAGTCTCTCCTCCCCGTACTGTCTGTTAATAGAAGATAATTCAAGTTGCACTTGAAAAATAGGACAGACCAGATTTATTGTTCCCTGAGGAACCTTAATTCTGCTGCCCTGTATATCCATTCAGTCCACTGAATGAAGCTGAAGTCCTATGGAAAAAATAGGAAATAAACATACTGCCAAGGACTCATACAATTAAGACACACTGATAAACAGGGTGGTTGACATAGGCTTATACAAATCACCACCATACAATTAGCATGCATACCCTAAACTTTGCTGTGGAAAAAAAAACCACTTTTAATTAAGAAGTTTATTACTTTCCTATGTGAAATAGGTTGTACAGGTGTAACCATTCAAACATGCATTTTTATTGCATGTGTAATTTAATAATTATTTAGAAACTTCTTATACGCATGCCCTTTTTTGTGCAGAACACACTCACAGGTGTGGAGGCTTCCCATGTGTTTGTGACCAGCACAGGGGAACAAGAAACTTATTGGAGCTTGTTGAAGTGTCTGTCAGCCTCACTTGTACATAGCAGATCCTCCTCAGGATTAGGTTTCTGCACAATCTAGGATATCCACAGTTATATCACCCCTCTCCCTACTACTTCACTCCTTGCCAAGGGATGGGTTTTTTTTTAAATTTATTTATTGCTTTCTAACTTAAACGGTCAGCAGAAGCCACCCTGCTGGTTGTGCCACCCCATGCCAATCTCTTTGGCAGTTGGTGGTTGCTGCTCGGGTCACTATCACCTTCTAATCTCCCATCCCAAACGTGTTACAAAGATGAAAAACTGGAAACAGTTCAGTTATGTGTGTCTGTGCCTTTACAGCACATATCTGAACCATCAGAACAGAGCAAATGTAGTCCAGGGCTTTTAGGCACACCAATAATTCTGTGGCAATTATCTTTTACCTAGTTTTCCCAGAGCATACCAGAATCATCTAATAAGTTAGAGCTGGGCAGATGTGAAGTTCTCGCTTAACTGAATGGTACTTTTGGGTGGGCTTCATCCTGTGGCTACTTCCATCAAAAAAAAAGGTGGCTTTGCTCATTTCCATTTTTACGGGTTGTCAAAACCAGTGAATGCATTTCTAAAAAGAAAAAAAGACTAGTCAGGATCTTTATAAGGGTAAAATATACCTGAAAAATGTTTTGTTAATATAGATCTGCTTGGATCTTTGGACTTTTAGCCAAGGTGAGATTCAATCAAACCAACAATGGAAGAAGAGTGCCAGCTGTTACTATCCTGACTGATTGCTTTAAACTACTCACCAAAGGACAGGGGAGTCTTTTCAAACTATAGTAAATGAAGACCAGAGACTGAGGAATGCCCAGTTGTAGTTGGAGGGGTGATTGCTACCAATTGTAGTTCTGAATGGCATATCAAAGCCAAAGCACAAACAACAATAGTATCTCACTCACAAAAGAAAAAATAATTTCCAGTACTTGTTAGATTTTCAGGAAACAAACAAGAATTTGCAATTACAGGGAAAAAAGGATTTTTAGAACTGCCTAGGAGTTTAAATAAAATACTTTTATATATTTACAAAGGTGATTTTAAAGGATGATTGCTGATCTGCTGAAGTCTGCTGGATTCTACAAACTTAGTCATCAAGGTTTTCTCACTTTGAATTATAAGCATTATAATTGTGTATTCTGAACCCAGAAGAGCAAGTCTAGTTGGAACTAAGTCATTAACCTGAAGGATATGGATGATTTTTCTAAACATCTATTAAAAAACATTATGAGTACTTGTTTATCTTCACTTCTGTAAGCTCTCAGCATTGATTCTATTTATTTTTCTGCATCTAATTACTTTGCATAATGATATGTTTATACTACTGGCAATCTCCTCTTTAGAGTGGAATTATGCATACAGTATCCATATAGATCTAATCCAAACTGAAGAGGGCAATACATATATTATTATTAGTAGTAAAACTTTTTAAAGGAAAAAAATGCTTCATAAAGCGTTTTAAAATCTCGCTAGCTTTCAAGGAATAATGATAACATCTTTTGTGAGTTGGAAGTTCTTTTTGAATATTCATTAAAAATCGTGATGAAATCCTGACTGTCTTGTGGGAATTTTGCTATTCATCCCAATAGCATCAGGGATTCCTCCTGAATTCTTCAGCTGAGTTTATGTTGTCCTCTCTATTCTAGAAACAACTCTGGAAATCTTATGACAACAAGATTCAAGTGAGATTTCCAGCGTGTTCAGATTGCATCCAGACCCTACGTATGGTAAGGACAACCATTTTTGTGTTGTGCTGTTTTCTTTTGGTAAAGATATTATCAAAATATATATCTATAGAGTAGCACAGTGAAGATAACAGAAAGGAAAGACAGTTAATTATATTCTTCTTAAGATCATAAATGAAAATGAGGGAAGGTTCAGACCATTTAAATTTATTTCAGCCAATTCCAACTTCCTTCATTTCGATAGTTATCTGAAGCACTTCGTGGTTTGCAAATAATTTTCCTGACATCAGTGTTCTGTGGCAAAAGGTAATAGGCCTGTCCATCTCCTCTGCTTTATTCCAGGATCTGGCTACAAACTCACGCTAGGTTCTTTTTTCTTATAATCACTTTTTTTTTCTTCAGTCCTTCTTCCTTTCTCTGCCTAAAAGTATGTGCATTCTTAAAGGTGAGGAAATGTCTTTCCCTTCATAACCGATGATGTAGTTCTCCTTTAAAAATAATTCCAGTTGCATATGATGTCATTCTGAGTAAACTCTTTAAAGTTGAGTGCAATTTAATATTTTGGCAAATACAAAAGTCATGTATCAGCTCTAGGGTAAGCTTGGTATCTTCCTGACCCTAAAACACATTCATTCATTTTCATAGTGCACTTAGACCAGGTCAGCAGGTGGCAGACATAAATTGGCATTGCAAAGCAAAGATTGGAAAGATCACATCTGGAAATCATGACTGATCCTAACAGAAGTCAGTTGCGTAACTCAGAAATCAGTCCATCACACAGATAGGAATAGAGGAAGGAGAAGTAAAAGCTTTCTTCAAGTATGGAAAGGCTCCTTCCTTTGGGATACTTCTGTTCCTTCTGCCACTGCCCCAACATCACATCGAGGACTGCAACTGTTCATATAGATGTTCTGTGTTGTGGATTTTGCTCCGTACACCACAGAAGCAACCCTCCCCATTATATGTTTATGTTATTCTGTTTCTGTCATGCAACTTACATGTGTTTTCAACAACAAAGATTGTTTTGCAAACAAAAGTGCCCAACAAAAGGCTGGTTCCTGTTAACCAACTCAGCAGTAACTTGGTCTTTAGGATTATCAGTGATAGCTTTCTGAATTTCTTTTGCAATACAAGTCTGACCAAGCCATTCTGGTAGCACCTACTTAATTATTAAAAGACAAAAAAAGTAGAAAAGGTATCTAAAAATAATATTTGCAGTTTCATAATATGTCAGTGGGCATATCCACCATTTTTTCATTCCTCCCCATTGGTTTGTCAAGCACGGGAAAATGATAATTGGTGATTTAACTATGTTATAAGGCAGTTTATTTGAAGGAACATAACATGTTTATTTTTGAGCTATATTTTTCAATACTCACCTTTAATAGTTAATAGACTGATACTGAAGTTTATCTCTCAAACCTGTATTCCTTTTAGGTCCATGAATTTGCTTCAGCTGCTTGTTAATTGTTAATGAGTCTTTCACAGAAAGTTAAAACAGTTTGCAGTAAAATACTAATAACAGTGTAGATATTATGAAAAAAAGAAAACTAGGAGAAAACTGTAGTTTCATTTAATTAGTTATGATGAAATTTTACAGAAGCTTTATACAGAAAAGCTTGTGTCTTTTACATTCTAGGTGTGATTTAACTTTGGAAAGAACATGGCAGGGACTGTGACTAATAAGTTGCTACAGATCTGTGACCTATATAACTGAGGGCAAAGTTTATTTAAAAACTTTTTTTATGATTACATAACTGTGTAGTGTGGAATAATGCAGAGCTGGAGTAGAATTTTCTCCCATTTTTCTTTGGTTTTCATAACTTTTCATGTAAAAAAATTTTTAACAAGACATTTGCATATTTGGTTATTTATTGCTTCTGATATAATTAATAGTAAAATAAAAAGTCATGAACACAAATCCAAACATACACATTTCTGATGGTTTTTGATTTTGTTTTCCAAAAAAACTTCAAAATTTTTTGCTTTTCATTTCTAAACCATAGCCTAGAGTTTCATTTTACAGTAGTCCTTAGGTTTACATTCTGTACATGTATTCCAAGATTTTTTGTTGTTTAACATGAAATTGAATTTGAACTGAATCTATTCAGTATAAATTAATTTTGTCTGTGTAAGGAAATGGTAAACATGTAAGTAAATTTTCTTGTACTGAGTCCTTGCTGAGAAATTTGATCTCCATTCTGTATACTTAATGAATGGGCTGAATTTCATTTCTGCATCACAGAAATATTCCGTATGTTAAAGTATGAGGAGCTTGCATTATTATATACGTTGCTCAGTGTAACGGTTACTATAGTTGTTGTGTAACTCTCTACATGAATGAGAACTTGTTCGATTTAAATGTTTAAATGCTATTTAGCCAGCTTAAAAGGAGAGCTGGGGGCTGATTAGGAGGAAGGTAACAGAATTATCTAGCTGTGATAAGATAAAAGGAGACACTTGTTTTCATTCCTGATAGTTATTCCTTCATTTTCACATTTACTAGCACTCATTAATAATTTTTAATGTTTCTGTGAACAATATAAAATTGAGTTGGCCTCATGTTCTGTGGAAAATGAACTGAATTGCCAGCCTGGTTTTAACACTTCGTCAGACATTTGGTTATGGTATTAAATTTCTCCAAACCTGGCTGAAGATTAACCACCTCTTCTTTGTGGCACATTTTAGACCATGCAAATTCAAGAAAATGATGGCCATAATATTCTGTTAGCGGATGTCAAAAATTAGTTGATATTTCATTCATCAGGTTTTTTAAATGCCTACTTCCATGAATTTATTCAGGGAACATATGGCCACTAAAGTTCTGCCAAGGTCATTCTACCATGCAATGTTCAACTTGCATGCAGTTAAAACAGTTATTTGTGCAGACAGAGGCGTACACAAAAACTGAAGCACGAATCTGCTACATAACCTACTTGGTACCATTTAATTGACTAAAAAGTTTAGATTGGCGCTTATGCAAAGGCTGATGTTTGTTGCAGTGTCTCAGCACTTGACAGCAGATAAATATACCTACACATCTGCTGCATCTTTCTTTCATTCTGTCCATATCTCTGGTCACCAGTGCCATTACTGTAATTGAAAGGCATTAACTTCTATACAAGAATTCAAATGTACATTAGTTATACAATGGGAAATGATGTACTGATGTCATGTTAAAATCTGTGAAAACACAACCTCAACAGCATCATACAGTTACCAGTGTGACAGCCAAGAAACCCAAGGACTGGTCTTCAGAAACAGCACGCCTGAAAACAATTCCAAAAGCACACTCAAAAAGATTTTTGAAAGCATTGTTCATGATGTGACATGGTTTATCAGTATCTGAATGTCGTCACATTCTGGACGGCTGTGTTTAAGTGTCACCTGGTTTATCTAGTGCTTTCAAGGGTTGTCTCTATCAAGAGCTAGTAATGAGCTGCATTCTGTGTCTTTGCCAGTGAGTTTGTACAATGAACAAGTTTAGAATGACGTGCCATGGAAACTTTATGTATTTAGAGCTAATGGAAACTCAAAAGTGATGAAGCTCTCTTTCAACTACTGATCTTCCAGGGAAAGGCAGATGGGCACTGTGTAAACACATTTGTTCACAACCAGACCAGGTGATGCATCGTCTTATGTCCATCCAGTGAGGAGATGTATCATAAAGGCATCCTTATCTAACAGTGATGAAAACTTTGACAGACAAGTGTCCATCAGCAAGGGAGACCTATTACCTGGTTAGATCAATCAGCAGAGCTGTGGTTTTAGAAAATCTTTAAAGCTGTCTTTAGCATCAGTAGTAACTTCAGTAACAAAACAGTCTGTAAAGGAAATCTTTACTCCAGCTCAGATTTCTGCTGCAAGGAAAGCAATGATTAACTATGATATTTGTCAAGATGCTGGACCTGTGCTCCAAAACTATATAAGCTATTCTGAGTTAACTTGGCATCAGAATCTGTCTGGTGAACAAACACAGAAAACATCCTGGAGCAAAATCAAAGTGACGCCTGCAGTGTCAGAAATGTTCTTTAAGGTGGCAAAGCCAGTTCAAGAAGTTCTGGCCCTGCAATGTGCCAGCTGCTCATTCTCAGGCTCCCACAACTGGTCATGGCACCTCGCTGGGCCAATACAGTGTCTGTGGGACTCCACTGTAAACCAGATCAGGAAAATTTTTATGATGAAAAGAAAAAAGAATCTACAAATAAAAGCTGTTTTTATATGGATCATCTAACTGTCCAACTTACAGCTTAAATACAGATGTGTAGACAGTGCTAAGCAAAGGAAGAATGACATGCAAGTGCAAGAGTGAGTTGAGACGGTACTACCAAGAGGAGCATCCTGTTCAATCGTCCCAAAAAGTAACTACAAAGCATACTATGGTTTATGTTTTGCAACATAGCTCTCCAAATGTAGTAACTAATTTCTTAAGGCATTTATGCATTCTAGATTAATTTTCATTTCTGCTTTGTTTCAAAGGTGGTCAAATATTGAGGGATCTTCGCAAAGCAGGGAAACTCTTTATTTTCTCAGTTTTTTGTCACAGAAGTGGTACATCCATCAGATAGTAGCAATTTGTATTTGCAGTGCCAAATGAACAGCATACAGTACCTGAAAGTTTTTACCTGCTCCTCCATGATTCTGATTACAGCGAGCATCTCCCAGTGACTTGCATTAGTCGGAAACTCTTCACTGTGTTGCTCTATGTGCTTTAGGGCATGGGCCTCAGATTGGGAATTGTGACAATCAGTCCTTCCCTTCTAGGATTTTTCTCTTCTTCCTTTTGACGCCTTCCCAAGTAGGTACACAAATTAGGGAATAAAGGGGCTATTACAATGCAGTGTATTATATTTCCAGGTAGTCATTAGCCTTTGTGCTGGGATACCTGATACAGGCATGGGCAAATCCTCTTTCCCCAAAACTTCTGAAGATTATTAATACAAGTCCAAGAGGGCTGAAGTGGCTCCCAGAGTCGCTGAGCTTGGAACTGATGAACATCCAAAGCATTGTGAACAAACAGTGCATGAAAGAGGGCCCAGACAGCTAAAAGCTGGTGTTTGTACTAGGTGAGAGCTCTGTACTCCTTTGGTGAAGGAAGTCCGTATTTATGTTCTGAAAACATCTTTTTGTTTCCCTGATGAGCTAGGTCATTATCAGAAAGATGGTTGTTTGTTTCTTTAAAGCGCGGTATTTTATTCCTAATCAAACACTATGTGTAAGCGATGAGAGATGGTTCATTAGAGAAATCCTAGAACACACTCTTTGGGATTGATAGCTTATTTATTACATGGTGAATAATTGGAATAATTTTTACATAAAAATTTTATTTACAGTTCTCTAGAGCTGTTGATTTAAAAGTAACTTCAGCATTCCTTGGTCAGCTATAGTTCTTTGTAAATAATAAATCTGTTTTCTTTGACGGTAGGATAGGGTCTTTGTGTTATCCACGCAAAGAACATTCCCAGTGTGGTATTCCTCCAGCACTAACAGTAACTGTGTTGTTTGTAGGGTATTGTATACTCACATCTTGGGTAAAAGGACTAAGGCTTTTAATTGAAGTGGATGATTTTGCCAGATGTCACAAGTTCACTCCTTGGTGGTGCTATCCTGTCAATGTGACTAAGATGTGCTATAAATTATTTCTGTATGTATGTGTGAATTGATGAAAGAATGACAATATTGTGCTCAGTGTCATGGTGCATACCATGACTAAGAGCAAAATAAATTATTTGCCTCAGAAGCTAAAGGCCAAAAGAAGATGCTGAGTTTTATTTTACTCAGGAGTTGACTGACAGAAATATAAAACATCATATAAAAACACTAGGCTCATCCCAAATCTTTGTAGTGGAGATATAGAGGTAGCCTACATAGTACAGATGTAGCACTGACCGTGGAAATACTTCTGTGATCTATAATCATATGTCATTAACTGAATTATGATAGTGAAGAAGCAATTTTGCTAAAAAGTTTTGCCTCTCAGTGAGGTCCTGTATATATATGGCAAACCCAGTGCTCTGTTTTGGTTGAAGTTAAACCCAGTCTGTAATACTTGAAATGTATGGAATATGCTTTGAATAATACCTAATGAAATAATTCAACTTGAAAAAAGTACTCTTTGCCCCATGCAGACTGGAAAGATTTAGAGTAAAAGACTGTGAGGGATTTGAGGATTATGTGGGGTTCCTTCATAAGTAATTACTTGGTTTCTACTTGATAGTATTTGTATTTTGCTACCAGTTAAAATCTCCACGAGCAGTTACTTTTATGTTACCTACATCTAAACTTTTTCTGGTATGAATCACTTTTTCGTATGGAATTGTTTCTGGCAGGGTAGGACTAAAAACCTGGCAGAGGTTTTATTTCCCTGATAGGATTATTAACAATGATTTTTGCAGGTATCACTTGATGCTATGCGTGTAGAAGGAGATGATTTAAGCACGTAAGGACTATGATAAACATTTAGTTTGACTCTTTGTAACAAGCATAGGTGTAGCAGGTGAGCACAGACAATGTTTTTGGTGAATTTTCATGACTGTATACCTTGCACGTGTAATGAGAATCCTAAGTCACAGTGGTTAACAAGAGCAAATATTACAGATAATATTTCTGGAAGTTATGGCAATGCATAGAGATTCCTACAGGTGATGTACTGGCATCATCAAACATAATCAAATATGTAATCTATACTTTGCCCTGAACTGCTCATTAACCTCAACACTGTGGAACAATCAGTCTCTAGAAAAATAGGTTGTGGTAGTATGGATGGTAGCTGTAGATTTATGCAAGGCCTCCAAGATGCAAATGGCTGCCCGATCTCAGGCAAATAAGATAATAAAGTATATGAAAAATGAACCCACTAAGCCAATAGTAGGCTCAGATGCCATGGGAGTGTGTTTTTGTAGAATGTCATTAAAAGATTTCTCTATTTTTTTGCAAATTACAAGGATGAATGAAACTAATCCATTGGAAAAGATACCAGTTCTAACAATTGTCCCAAACCAGAATATATGATGAATAAACATGTTTTCTTCAGTGTTCAATGAGAATGTCCCCTTAATATAAACTAAGCAAACTGAAAGTTGGAAGAAAGACATGTTAAGCTTGTCCTTATAAAGGAAGGTTATGAAGTCAGAAAATATGTAAAATGTGGGAAATAAAAATACAGAAAGGGATGGTTAAAATGGAAAAATTTTGAAAGCCTTAGTCAAACAAATCTTTGTTTTCAGCAGGGGTTTTTCTTAAATAGAAAGTGAGTGAAAAATAATGTGTTTCAAAAGTTAAATTATAGTTATTATTAACCACAAGAATATAGATAGCAACTTCAGTTTATGCAACATTCTAATTCCTCAAGTGGTAATAGAGTGGCCCACTATGAAGTGAGTAAAATCTGACTGAGATACCAGGATTTGGCGTGTTGACAGAAAATAAAGTGTTCAGCTTTCATGGTGCTGAAAGTGATATGAACATCTAGACAGGTTTTCCATGCCCTGAATGTAGGATTGTATGTATGCAATATTGCAAGACTAGAACTTTCTGCTTCTAAAATAGGCCATTTTGTATACTTCCAAATGAGCTATTTACAGCAGAAAGCAGTGTGTAAGTCATCTTTACCTTGCTGTACAAACTTCCATCAAAATATTCTTGGAAAACTGTTCTCAAAATGCAGAAAAGAATATCAATTATGTTACAGCTGCATTCTCAGGAGCATATTACTGAACAACATACTGCATTACAAAAAATTGATGAGGCAACAACATTAACTTACTGTCCAGAGATCAGAAGCAGGAAAACACATTTGTTCAATCAAAGAGGAGGCTTACTTTCTCTCTAAATTGATTTTAGAAGTATTTAAATTTGAGTTAAGAATTACTAGCAGTATTTCAGCTGTTCCAAACCTTAGAATATTGTATTCAGATAAGGTGGCTAAGCAAATGAAAACATAAAGGCTAAATTCATTCCAAATTCGTATAACAGTCCCAGAGTCACTGAAAGTGCATTAAAATTAAATATAATGCCTACAGATCAAATGAGAAATAATTTGTGCACCAATTAATCAGAAGTGAATTTAAATGTTCTTCCATGGAACATCATGACTGACATCTTATAGAGACAAAGTTACATATTTGGAAAGAATGGTCTTGGCAACATTTCAACAATTGGAAAGTGTTTCTTCTGTCCCTCATCCATTCCTGAAGGTGCCACTATAATCTCTACTGTAGGCAAATATGTCTTCCCAAAAAAGAACATTTTCCTAAATAGTTTCAAGTAGAAATGCTCCACTGTATTTCAACAATGCTCCCTCTGCCCTAGGGAATAAGGGAAAAAAAGCAGTAGAAGCTGCTTGCCATCTGCTTGTAGCAACTTCCCCTGAATTTGAATAACTGAGGACAAATGCTTACTTTTCACCGGTGTACTTAGTTATCGTAGGGGAGTTTTAGAGGGGAAAGAGTGTGAACAGGACAAAATAACTCCAAAATCTAAGCCTCATGATGGTCTTTTCGGTTGCTGTGGGATCTGTGGGACCCACTCCCCAGTTCAGCAAAAGAGCAAGTACATTCACTTTAGATAGGCCCTAACACAAAACCTGGGGTAGAAGGGCCACCCAGGTATTTAGCCAGTTTTCTCAGTATGTTGTGGAGTTTCTAGTAGTTGTCAGTTTTCCAAAGTTGTGTCACTATCCAGTTGCCAAGGTAGCTGGTTTAAAGCCTATTTATTTAAAGTTAGCTGTTGTTGTCCTTTTACATCCCTCAAGATAGTGTGTGGATAGGCTGTGCTGGAAGTGCTGCTGGAAGCATATTTTCCCAGGCATTTTATCATGGCTTCACCTGCCTCTCCACCTGAACATTGACTAAAAGTACTTGTGGTCCCCAAATAACGGAAGTAAGCTTATGCGTGTCCCTAACTGTGAGCACATACGTAATATTAAAATACTATAATACGTGTTATAATGCCCACAGGCACAGTTGATCAGGGGAGGAAGCTTGCCCTTGCCTTGGTTCTCCTTCTGCAATACAAGTAATTGAGTTTCAGGGACCAAATCCAAATGCTGTTAAAGTCACTGGAAAAATTCCTGTTGTCTGCAGTGGTCACAAAATCTATACTGAAGTGCTGTAATTCTTTAAGTGGTTTGTTCTGGTGGTGGTAATTAAACTTAATTTCCACTTTCTTTCAATTCATCTTTATTTAAGTTTCTTCCTCCTATAAAAAGTGTCCAAACATGTAAAATGGAAGCAGCTGTGTTTTTATTAGAACTATAAAGTATGGTGTTAACCAATTAGTAAGAGTGGAAAAACAGTGCACTATTATAAATCTTATTTTGGCAAAGGAAAATGTTTTGTGAAGGTAGAAAAAAAGATGGCAGAGTTGCAACTGGAGTTGAAACGAGAAGTACGAACAATTGCAGATACCACTTTGGGATCCCAAACTCTTAAGAGGTATTATCACAAAAGAGAGAATACTTCTGCTCGGCAGGCAAAGAGGGAAAAAGTTCTCAATACCATTAACAAGTTGAAACTGATATGTGTGTTTCATGATGTTGCAGAATAAGTAGGAGTGGAAGAGGTTGGCTTGGTCATCTAAGGCAAGCAATATGAAACATTTTGTGTTGACAAGTAAGAAGTGAAAACATAAATAGGCTTAGAGAGAAAAACCTATATAGAACCATATGCTCAGGTACAGTAAATAGGTTTTGGAGTCAATGGAACTCTGTCTCTGAAGGTCTGGCCAAGGAATTAGATTCTTCCCATTTTACCCCATTATAATTGGTGAAAAACTTGAGAAAAATGATTTCATAAAGGTAGAAAACTGGTGTAAAGAATCACTCCAAGAAACCTCTGCTTTTCCTGGAGGCAGTGCGTCACTCAAGTATTTGTATTCACATAAGTAATGTCAGGGACTGCAATAGGATTACCAGTGAATCAAGCCAAGCACAAACAAAACTGTTTTCAAGATAGAACTTAAAAGCTAGTGTTCCAAAATGTTCTGAAGTAATTTTTAAAATTAATTGTGTTACAGTTGAAGACCATATAAATGGCTGACAGTAAGTCCTTATTGTCATTACCATTATCACTAATAGTGCAGTAGGGAACGGATGGCAGCACAAAGAAGGAGGCAAAATGGTATATTAATGTTGAGAGTTGAAATCCACTCACCTTGTTCTTCTCACAGTTGCACAGAGAGCACTGCTATTTATGGAGATGTTTTTACTGCGGTAAACAGAGTTCTGTTGCTGATGTGTGTTCATGGATTATGTGGAATGAAATAAGCCAATAAAGTGGAATATTTAAAAAAATCCCAGATGTCAAGGGATTGGTGCATCAAAAGAGAATCAGAGCCTTTGAATGGGCCTGATAGGGAGTGATATATGGAAAATCCAGAGTTTACACCACTGTAATACACATTGATTTGGATTTGTATGGCTATCAAAGAATACCGGAGGTTAAAGATTTGGTACTAGCTCTTAGGCAGCATGAGCCATATGCGTGTGTAGATCAGGATGACTGTTATTGGAGGCAAGAATTTTTAATCTACAATGCTGGATCAACACGGTTAGAATATTCCTCAAGAATATAGAAGTTCTGTCAAAAACAGAATTAAAGTTTTGAAAGCACTTAATTTAGCAAATAAAGTCTAAATCAATTTCTTACTGAAGTGCAGTATTTTGATAAAGCCTTTAGGGTTTTTTTTTCTTCTAAAACTGTCTTTTCTCTAAGAGATTCAGCTTTTCATTCTTATTCAGGACTGCTAGCATCTACCTTAATTAAACAAATTAGAAGTCAGTATTTGTTATGAGACAAAGATTCTTACATTTAGCAGGATTCTGGTCTGTAATACATGTTGGTGAAAATGGAAAATGCTACTAGAATCCTTGTATTAGAAAGATTGCAGTCATTATATTAGTAATGGTAATCTAGTGATCAGTGTTTAAGAATAGAAGAGAATAAACTCTTCCACAAATGATCACAAAGTACGCTAGAAGGTGAGCATACTGTAAAAAAGAAAATGCTCTGAAAAACTAACACATTGTTGCATTCAGATTTAAGCAAACCTGCAAACACCAACTGACCATGCCAGTGGGAAAAATGCAACCTGCAAATTCAAACCTGTTGCTACCATCAGCAAAACCTGCTCACAGAAGATCTATCTTAATCATTCTCCACATGCGCACCCCACAATGTGGTACATTTTGCCCCATGATGCACAGGCTTTTGCAGCTTGGGTGGAGGAAACCAACACAAAGGCTGTGTACCAGAACGTACTCATTCAGGGAACTGTGATAGGACTAGTCAATAGGAGACATTATGTTTTCAAAGCAATCATCTGCCTTCTTTAACCTGTTAGTTCAGAGTCCCAAAGGAAACCTTTTAACCTAAATTAAATATGAATATTCTTGTCTGATATTTTTTTGAGGGGACAAGGTCCCAATTTTGATGTTTAGATCATTTTAAAATTACACTTCTATATGGTAAAATATTTTATAATAAAACCATGAAGATTTAAAAAAAAAAAAAAGTTTGATCATCCCAAAGTGAAGTCTGTCTGTTTCTGCATATGATTATTTTCAAATGTTGGTAATTAAAGCCCCCCAAAATTACTGTTGGATGTGGAAACCATTCTCTTGTATTTCAGACATGAACGTGGCAACTTATTCCTAAATACTACCAAAAAAAATCGGTACTTCCACGTATTCCTTTAAATAAAAGAATTTATAACATATACTGAATAGCTGAGAAGCATTACATTGTCTGTACAGCTATACTTGGTAACATCAGCTAAGAATAATTTTGAAGTGGAGTTTGTGGAATACAGGGAAATAAGAAATTCCATGATGCAATTCATATCTTAAATAAGCTAAATCAATCTTTGATGGAAGCTGTTTCTCCCAGCTGACTAAGTAAGAAAGCTGTTCCTAACTTGAGATCTTCAGTCAGTCACTGGTGTAAGACCATGTGGTATCTTTACTCCTCACTCATATTTAGCCATCAGTTTTAGATTGTGCCTGCTATTCGAAAGTGCAGGAAAGTCACAATTTGTCTATGGACAAAAGCTTGTATTAATAACTAATCAAATCCCTCTCAAATGTATTCTAGGAGAGGAATGAAATTTAAGCTTTAGCTGGTGACTGTAGACATGAACAATCAGACTGATTGATTTACCTTTTGGGAATCAATCTCTGCTATTCAAGATCTGACACTGCTGCAAATGGACTACTTAGATCAGCAGTAGAATGAACATGTTCAGAAACACACTGTGATTATAAGTGGTTGCTAACATGCGAATAATCAACTCAGCCAATCAACACTACAGCCAAGTAATTCCACCAGTGTGTACACACACACACACACAGAGACAAGGATTTTGAAATTTATATTATTCTCATATTTGATACTGAGAATGAAAGGACTAAAACTATGATTTATCGTGAGCATCTGTGGACTGAATATGTTTAGCTTAAAAGAAGTTCTTCAAGAATGTGACCATAACCTATTAGTTTCTTCCTGGGAACAGAAATGTGATAGCATTTGAGCCTGGCAGACAGAAGTTGTAAGTCCGAGGGCTGGAAGGGATGCTAGAAAATTTAAAATTAGAATCAAGGTACTGTATTTTAGAGAATGTAGCTAATTAATGGAACACCTCACTAACCTTTTTATGGATTCTCCACTCCTAGATGAACTGGACTTTTCCCTTTGTGATATATACTAGTTGAATAAAAGTATCGGTATTTGGCCTATACTGTACAAAAAGTCAGCCTACCTGAATACAGGTCCTTTCCAGATTTAAAATCTGTGAGTCTTTTATATTCCAAAATGTCTGTGGAATGTTTGTTCTATATATAAATAATAATTTATGTATAAATTATGACCTTTGTGTGCCAGTAAGTGTTTTTATCATTTATCATTTGTCATTTGCCATTTTATAGTCACTAACACAACTTTTAGAAGTGTATTTCCTCTAGTCAAGGAGCAAAAATATCACAATGTGATTCAGGTGATTGTCTAAGTGAAAAGTGGATATTAGGGATGAGCACACATTTTCATAAAAGAGGATACAGTAAGATCCAAGCAGCTGTAAATTAATCACGTGCCAAATTTGTAATGAGTAATTTTGCATTCTGGAATATAAAATGTGTATTATTTGCTCATCTGAAAACTTGTTTTAGACCTTGAACATGAACGTGATTTTCAGAGAAGGAAAGTGCATCTAAGACTAAGCTTAAGTTTAATTTTTTACAAGTTAAAAAACTTAAGAACTGTTTGCTACCTACAAGTCTCCTCGTTTAGCAATTAACTCCACAACTTCTGCAATTACTAATTTTCATAGTTGCTCCTTACGGTAAGATAGAGAATAAAATTTCCTGAAGTTTACATGTACATCTTCTGTGAATACTTCATATTACATGCTTAATCTTGGTTGCTTGTTGTGAGCACCTACTGAATCTAATAAATATCAGTTTTATTCTTAAGAATGAAAAATCTTGTTACAAGTTGTAGTACTGCTCATATTTAATAGTCTCAAACCATCTAGCAATTAATTAATAAATATTTTATAAGAACTGTGACTATTACCACAAGAATTGTCAGGAAAATTAAGGTGCTTTCAATGAGAAAAAGCCTGTCTTACTAGCTATCTCATCAAACACTAAAGCGATAGACAATTTGTATCTGCAGTATGTTGTCTGTACACTTGCATAGAGTGGAAGATAGAGTGGAAGAAAGGTGTTACATTAGTAACACTTTAAAAAAGAAATCAAACTGTTTACACTGCCACTAGTTTGTGGTCAAGAGGTGGGTAAAAGCTGAAGTTTATGCATCAGAGAAGAAATCAGGATCAGTCATATAATGGGTATAGATAGGAAGGTACATCTGAAACAGAGAAACTGGTCATCTAGTATGTTTCCTGAGTATGGAATGATTATTTATTAAGCAAGTCTGTTGACAGTCTTTTTTTTATCAGAACTAAAAGGAAAAAGTACATTTATACTGCGCCTTGATGAAAACACATGAAGGGAAGTACTGGTTTGGTTTTAAAGGAAGTGCCTAAAAAAGAAACAGATTATTCACAGAATCATAATATATTAGAAAGGGGTGTAAGATGGCCTGTTACACTTTAGACACCTAAAAGATTCAGTAAGAATTGAATCATTACAGTTTTCCTACGAGTATCCAGTCTTAGGATGTGTATTTCAAATTATATGGTATAGATTTTCGCTTTAAAATGTACTTGTAACAAAATTACTTTTGCATAGTTCTGTGAAATTAATTTTTAAATGATGGTTAGTTTTCCATAGAAATCCAAATAAATAAGTCCATGCTATGGTTATTCTGTCACAACCAATAATCTTTCATATTTATTCCTAAATAGTTTAATAAAAAAATCTCATACCTGGGAGAAAATAATATTAGATAGTCCTGTTAAGCTGTCTGCTGGAAAGAAGTAACCGTTCTGATGTCAGTGTGTTACACCTGAAAAGAATTTG
>Ga0181612_176160_pt1 | contig 17759 bp, 8 predicted proteins | sample HoacroProtozoa21_FD_119630 | JGI IMG/M metagenome (GOLD analysis project Ga0181612, IMG submission 119630) | Hoatzin crop microbial communities from Cojedes, Venezuel. Combined Assembly of Gp0051906, Gp0051904, Gp0051908 | reverse complement strand
GGTCCCGGGCCTTTTTTACAGGTTGTTCCTGGGTAGACTCCTGGGTTGTCAGGGCACGGCTCCACCAGTCGGTCTCCTGCTCAGCCTCCCTGATGCTCCGTAGCCTATCTACCTCTTCTCTTAGCTCTGCCACCAGGCAGAGTAGATAGTCATCGTAAGTCCTAAACTGAGATAAAGCACACTTTATTCCTCTCAATTTCTGAAGGCAATATGCAGAAAAAAAACTATAGCCAGAGAAAGCACGCAAACCACCCCTGTTTTCTACCAGGAAGAGTTCTCGTCACCACTGACACTCCTGTCGAAAGGATAAGAAACCAAAAGTTGTGCTCTAAAGCCCATACACAGCTCTCATGCCAGGCAACAAACAGATGAAGTTACTCGTCTACTTACTAGCTGATAAGTAAGGTTACTACCTGCCACCCCCGCACAACAGCTGAGTCTACCTGTCTGTGCTTAAGGCAAGGGGTGGGACAGTGTCAGGTCAATAATCACGACATTGGCTGGAAGGGTTTTGAACTATCTCAACTCACACTCCATCCCATCCCCTCCACTCAGCTTCCTTCCTTTTAGTTCTTCTCACAAATCTCAGAAACATCAGCAGTCATTCTTCTGCAGGAAAGAGAAAGCAGAAAGAGAGAAGGCCATGAAAGAAATAAATGAGTATAAGGAATCACATAGATGAAACATGGAACAGCATCAAACTCAGGTCTTCCTAACATTCTCATTTATTCGTATCTCAATTTCTCGTAACTGTAGGCGGAAGTGTGACATCAAGCTATCTCAGAAAGACCTGAAACTTAAAATCTTACTTGATTCTCCTTCCTTACCTCTTTGTATGTAATATCCTGAATTTGTACCTTAAAAGAAGAGACAGCTGTTGGGTAGGCAATAGCAGATATCAAAGATTTTATCTGGCAGTTGGAGGATACTTTCAAATGGATAAGGACTCAAAAATATCAAAGTTCCCATTACTTCCAAAACTGGTGGCAATGTTGCAGACTGAATTCTTATCTCAAGAACAGAATATTGATCTTTAGGTATAGGTCTTTTATGATACTATGCACATGTCCATGTGTTCTGTCCAGGTAGATGGCCAAGGGCTGTGTGATTACATCAGGAAAGCAGTATTTCCTTGAAAATACAGATGACTGAAAATGAGCGAGCCAGGATCAGACGGCAGGACATACAATAGTCACCAGGAAAATAATAGCAAATGCAAAATTGGAAACCTTAGTGGATGAGAAAGGTCATGGAAAAATTGTAGAAATAGAAAAAAGAGATACCCACTTAGACAACAGCGCTAGAACTTAAATCGAATTACTTCTGTGCCTTTCCAGACTTTAAAGATGAATTTAAGATACTGTGTCACACTAGGCTATTTCCTAAGACATTGCAGAGCTTTGGCCGGGATTTATGTCATTTAAGTTTAGACTGTAGATGTCCAGTTAACACTGTACGTGGTTTTATACTTGAGCTCCTAAGTACAGGTCCCCCTTCAATTTCACAGAGATGAAAAAAAAATCCATAACCAGATTGATTTTATCTTTTTCTAAGAAGGATAAGTAAAATAAATGAACTACACACAAGAAGTGCTTATTTTCCCCAGATGCAGTAAAGGGAGACTAGACAAACAGCTAAGATTTAGATATTGATATTTCAAAAGATACTAATATTTCAACAGATGTCTAACAAAGTCAGCCGAAAGCAGCAACACCTAACAGATGGTAGTAGTAATAACAGGAAATTTTAGTAAGTTCAGAGACAGAGAGTGAAAAGACTTGAGTATAAAGTCTTTGTCTAATGGGGAACAGACAAAGCATATCCGGATTTCTAAACACATACCCCTTCCTGAATGATGCAATTGTCTTAGAAAAGCAGGTTTGAGTAGAAGGACCAAAATGGAGCTAGGAAAGGCAATGTCTTTTTTAATTTCTACACTGGTTTACACAAAGAGAGCTTAAGAACATCCTGTGCAGGATTTAGTCCAGTTTCTGGGTGAATTATAATGGATATGGGAACTAAAACTATGGGGCATTAATGCAATCCTGGATTGCCTAAACGGTTAAACTTCAGTCTAAGTTTTCTGTATCCATAAACTGCATTGGATGAAGTCAGCCCTGATGTTCAACTGTCCTAAATACCAGTGGATAGTGTTTTGCTCACACCGACTCTGCAAGCAGACTCAGGTGCCTGTAGGTCTGAAGATAGTCCCTCACCAGTAAAATAAAGGTTACAAAAAGGCACCGAGTACCATTGCCTTTTCTACATCCTTTTGTCACTACATTTCCCCACTAAGCAGCAAACAGGTACTTTTCTTTACTTTCTTTCTGAAGGAAAATGCCAAAGTACTAATGCACCTCCACGATGGGCAGAGATGCACAGGAATTTACCCCCTATACAGATAAGCAAATAGTTCAAGCACTGTTGTTCTATGAAGAGTAACTGGTTTAATCTGTCTGTTGTCAATTAAAAAAGAAAGAAATAGATTATGAGATTGTGCTTATTTTGCTATTTTGTCTCTCTTTTAGCAAGACTGACCGCCCATTCTTTGTTAGATTCTTTGTTATTCTTTGTTTTCCATGGGTACATATAACTCCTAGTTTAACGCATGAAAGTTTTTCATATTCATGTTGATGTATTCAGGGAATAACTCTTATCTATAGATTCTTACAGATGAAAGGGACAATTACATACAATTTGACGTCCTGGCAAATGTGAGTCCAAAATTATTCTTAATAATATCAGTATCTCATCTATATATTGTACAAAATTTGCAGCACGTTTCCTGCTCTAGAGAGTCATCAGTCTTGATTTATGAGACGCATATTCCTTCACCAGAACTAGAAAGTTGTTGAAGTGCTCAGCTGCCATCACCTGATGTGCTTGAACTCTAGAATCAACGCATTCATCTTCTGTTTGCAGTGTCCTTACATTTCATCATGCTTTAATCTGAAATATTTCCCCGGCTTCTGGGGCCCAGAATTAGTTGTCAAGCTGGTGGTTAATAAATAGAGAATTTGAATTTTTTCCCTACCAAGGTAAACACAAAATCTCACAATGCTGTTAGCTATTCCCTAGCCTAAAGAGAACCCCAAACAGACAATGAAGAAATTATGTAAAACACCAGCTCAGTTACATTAGCAACATTTCACTTGCACAATAAAAAAAAAGAACTAACAAGATCAGCTTAGCACCTTGCCTTTTTCTACTTCCTCCAGAAACTCTAAACACTGCTGCTGCTTAAATACTTTAGGAGATAATCTAAACACAAGGTGATGCTGAATCCTCAGGCTAAGAAAAACTACGCATTTGTGTACAACTAAACAGTCAGTACCTCAACAAGTTCTCCACAAAACCCTGCTGGTAGCTATAGCAACTGCATTCACTGTATTTTTACTAGAAAACATTTTTTAAAGCCACTAAGAAAGTACATTTTTCAGCCATTATTTAGGTTTCTAACTTTCAGGCCTTTTGATGCAATCCTGCTCTCCATTCAGCTTCTACTTGGCATGCATGGCATGTGAGTTACTGGGGTGATTCCCAAATTCGGGAAAGGAATTTTCTCTGAAAAATTCAGCATGATTAAATCTAAACTGCTGAACTGTGACTTCCATTTCCAGTGAAACGCCGTGCCGGCGTAAACACTTACATCTCTCAGGCAAATCGGACATCCGAGGAGAATTACACTTAAAGCAATAACTGCTGTAAGTCCCAAAGCATTATCGTGGGCATGGGAAAAGACATAATCTTTAAGAGGCCTAAATCGTTAGATCTGGAGAAATATTTGCTGTATCAGAATTCTGGTCTTGCCACATTTACTTGCTAGCAAGTGCTGTAAAGCAACAAAACTTCAACACTACTAGGGCTATGAAAGCTTTGGAGAGCCATTACACTTAGTTCATCTTACAGAAATTGTGCCTTTCCATGGCATGATCTTCTCTGTGTGCTTGGCATCATACAGTACAATAGCCGTGTATGCATTTATCAGCTGAAAGGGACTCCCCCCCCATCTTCAAATAGCTGTGTAAGACCAGGTAAGAGTGCTGCTGCTTTTTTGTGTTCTTTGAATCAACCACCTGAGCAGAAGAATGCTGTGGGCTTAAGTCTTCTCTCTGGTGCTCCCATCTGGATGAACAATAGCTTTGACTCTCAAGTCTGAGAAAGCACACTAGCACTTCAATTCTGGTCTCCCCTTTGAGAAGGCAGAATTTTATTTCTCCGTCAGGTGTACGAAGGAGAAAATATTGAAAGCATAATGCAGGTCTTCAGCCTTGATGCAGACCTTGTACTTCTGAAGTCTGTGGAAAAAATCTTTTCAGAGCTAATTGCAAAGCATATCCGCTCTCACACCCCCCGAGTCTCTTCTCACTGACTGGAATGCTTCTTGCTTTTCCACATCACTACATTAGTTTGAGCTATTGATTCTTTATTCACGTGTAGCAGCTTGTCTAACTTGCCTATGACTTCACTAATTATGAAGAGTTCACCATGAAGAACAAAACAAAAACCACAAAAAAACATTCTTCATAGCATACTATTAGATTTCTTCTAAAAAGCTTTGCTTTGGGATACTTTTTGTAGAAGTTAATCCATTACTTCTATAAAGCATTCGGTTATATCCACAGAAATGCCACTGGATAACCATGAGACCTGCGTTTTCCCTGGTTTTGCATGCTTTGTAAGGTTGAAAGCATTAGAAAAAAAACCCACAACAATGTTAAAAGATAGAATAAAGGTTTCAGCATTAAGACTTTTGATGTCCGCCTTAAGCTAAAACAGAGATAGCTGCAGTTCAATGCAACAGAAACGCTAATTCTTCCGTCACACGTTGCTGTGATGTTATCACCAATGTCATTCAACATTCCAATATATCAAAGTATTATGATACCTAGAAAATATTCACAAGTTGTCATCTTGTTCCTAATAACATCTTAGAGGCAAAAAGATTTCTTCCCCACATACCAATGTACAAAAGTGTCAGCTTTATGACTCCTGCCTATAAATTACACGAGGAGGACTCTGTTTCACTGGCAACAATTCAAGAACAGGAAAGTCAGGACAATGAAATGACTTCAAAGGAACATGAGTTATTGGAAAGATCGTGCAAGTGAAGGCTCAGTATTCAAGCTTAACACACTTCAGTTTCATCAGATTCCAAAGAGCAGGAATCAATTATTTTTTTGTAGCAGCAAATCTCTGGTATCTCGGAGCCTGGGTCCATCCTGAAGTGCAGCTGCAACTCTATGTATTGGAGTAAATCAAACATAAAAACCAAAACCAACCACAAAAATCCCCAAGCCCCAGTGGAATTGCCACAAGCGCAAAATATGAATAAAGCCACACAGGCCCTGATGCTGAGGCTGACCCACCTTTCTGCAGAGGACAAGCTCTTCAAATAAATATGTTACCAAAGCATTTAAATCCATTCAACAGCAACTATTCTACTTAATGAGAGACTTCTCTTCAACCACAAGTTATAAATAGGAGCATTGCCTTTGCATAGTGTGAAACTCACAGCAAAGGGAATGTTTCTAGGGGAAATGCAAAGATTTCATCTAGGATGTTTCTCATCTTAAGAAAGGAATGAGAGGAGGGAAATATATGTTTTCCTACCACATGGCTCTCAGCGATGTTAAGACCTACCTTATTTCTGATCTCTGTCCTGCAGCAGAGGAATGCCTTTCTCGCAGGCTACAGCCCTGTAAGTAAACAGGCAGGGACGGGCAGGATGTGGGCAGACCTTGGGATCTGCTCTACTCCTCCCAGGGACCAAAGTAGCCTCACAGCCACCACAAATGCAGAAGAGAAGGATGGTAACGAAGGGCTATCCCCACTGTGGTTCCTCCCACGATTACTGCTTGAGCAATGTCTGCCCTCGCCTCCCGCCTGGCCCAGGACAACCCATGGGCACTGCTTAATGCCCCTTTCATTTGCAAGCAGATGCCCCAGTCTCTGTGTTGGTCCCATTATCAGCGGTAGTGTACTGGGGAATGCACTGGTATTTGCAGATTCCCATTTAATTCAGATTGCTGCCTGGCAATCTGAGGTCAGCAGCTTCTAGTCTGTGATTTCAAGCATTTGCTGATGAAATTGCCTAAAAATATTATTGCTAGAAATGTTCTAGCTCACCTGCTTTTGCTGTAGAGAGCAGTCTGAGTGCAATATATTTTTGTAACTTGTCATATACAAATTTTAACTATATTTAAGTCATAATATTAAACACATAGATTTTGACAATTATTGAAGGCATTAAAAAAGTTATATATTTAAAAAGTTATATGATTTTAGTATTTCAAGTGTACCTGCTGAACTCATCACACCAGTAGAAGCCAACACAATTATTTTGTTTTTAAATACCACACCCTGAATTATCTGATTCAGAAATGGCCACAGTCTTTGCTAGCTCTGTTGATTTAGTAACACAGCTTACAAAAAGATCAATGTTCAGACAATCCCACTGGTATCTCAGTATACCTCTTAGCAGATTAAAGCACTCCATAATTTTTTATTCAAGTGATAGAATCTGCCCCTAAATCAAGACACCACGATAGAAAACTCAGTAAATTGGGAGTCATTTTCCACTTAAGTCTGTATAACACCAAATACACTGTTAAAATCTTAAATCACAGATAGCTATTGCTAGTGACAGAGCCCTTCTTAGACTTCATGGATTTATTCCCAGAAAGCATTAAACCCAAGGCAAAGATTGCATTAATTTTTGTATCGCTATTTCCCATTCTGTCAGACATCGTTTAAACCATATCCCAAAGAATCAATTTTTACTGTTGAAGAAAGCATCAGTGTGAAGAAGGTGAGAGGTCTTTCTCCAAACTTGGGTGATACAATGAGAGACCCTGGAGAAAGAGACATCGGCAACTTAAATATCGAGATAAAGCAATACCTGAGTTCCCACCCATCCAGGTTTCTTCTGAAATCTCTAAAATCTGCTTATCTTCATCAACAGTTCTCATTACAAGTTTGGGATTTCGGATCCCACAGCCTCTGGAATACAAACAGGTACTGAAAGAGAGATGCATGCAACCATTTTTATACTTGGTCACCAAAGGACTCAGTTTGCATTTTCAAATGCATCTTAAAACTTTCACTTCAGTGGAATCACCAAAGGAATATTTAAGTGCCTCCTTCAAGTGTCACGTTAATTTTTTTATTTAACAAGATATGGATACCCTATGTCTTCTTTCTCCCAGGAAATAATAGCACAATCTTTAGAAAATTTGCCCCAGAATGTAATACTCAACAACCTGCGTTTGCAAATTTTAGCTTTAAATTCCCATTCTTTTCATTTTTTGTGGTACATATCAAAGTGATTTTATACCCCAGGGGATAAAATTCAAGACTAATTTGTTATTCAGTTTGACTTGTTCAAGAAGGTCAAAAGCTTGTCTTTTGGGACAAACCATGAGCTAAAAACGATGACCCCCAGTAAAACACAAGATTCCACAACTCTAGGGACCAAAGGACAGTGCTACTTCAATGTGCATGAGGTGGTTTTTAAAAGGATAAGCCTGATAATCATCCCTATGCCCAGGAGGAAGACTCTGCCTTTGGCAGCAAGAAACACACTTGCAACAGCAGCAATGCCAGAAGCATGAACTGGTATAACTGACTCTCTTTAAAGCCCAGTAAGAAAACAGGGAGTCATGAGACCTACTGCAAAACCTACCAGACCTTCCTGGTCACTTGTCTACTGCTCAGGTATGGGTGCTGCTCTTGGGGTGGTTGCAGCTCCCAGGCAACTTAGGAAGGTACTGAAACAGGTTTTCAGGAAGAAAGCAGACTTAGTCAATGAATAAACAACACAGGCAGATGATGGGATAAATAGGGATATGTTGGACAAATACATCCCCCAACTCCTCTTTTAGCCTGCTTAAGTCTCCTGAAGCACACCTATGTGTATCTTCACCCCAGATGTGGTTAACGGACAGTCCCTCTTAAAACACCTTGGGGGATTTTGGCAGGGGAACGGTTCAAAGTCAGGCTCTGCCCGAAAGGGTTACCCATGCTTTTCCCACAATAGTGCCTCTGAGTTTCTCTATCCTGAGAGAGCCTTTTAAAGTCCTAAAACAAAATGCCCCCTGACCCCATCTTCGAGATGCCACCATGCCTCAAGTCTTCCATTAGGATACATCTCTCAGTAAGTATCTGTTATGAACTCAATTAGAAATAGCTCCTATAGTGATGAGAAAGGGTTATAACCAGGTTCCTCAGCTGTCACCTGGTCTTTAAAATGCCAGTTTTTCGTACGGGGGGCTTGCACAGTGAAGGATTTGTTCTCCATAAGCTTAATGTGACGGAGCAGGAACTAAGCTCAGTCAGGCAGCCCAAGTCTTGCACCAAATGGAAAGCCCTCCTGTCCCATATTACCTCTCCTGGGACAGGAGCAAAGGGTGCCTTGTTTACCAGACATGAACCCTGTCCCAAAAGACTTTGCAATCTAATAGATAGAATTTCACAAATCCTGTGAACACACAGCCATAAAGGATTCAAAGGGGATTAGTAGCCTCCTCACTCTTCCCATTCTTACAGAAGATATTTAAGGAGAAAAGCTCTTCTATTTGCTTCACTGCCATCCGATACAGCATCATGTTAGAGACAGAGAAGGGATTAACACTTATCTGATCAGACAAACAAGCTAGTTAAACAAGAAGAGGTAGTAATGAGTCAGAAAAGCTGTATGCACAATGGCATGGATCCTCCCACCTAAGCATGGATCAAGAGTATTCTTAATACTGTTCTTTAATTGAGAGACTTCATAGATACAGGCCAATTTTTGCAGACAGCGTAAAATGACAACAGAAAAATCCATGCTCTGCGGAGCCTTGTAATGACAAATCAGAATTAATAAACATTATCCCATTTATAAGAGGAATAAGTAAAATGATCATTTACTTAAGTGTCCATTTCACACAAATTTGTCACCATGCTCCAGAAATTATTTTTGCTGGCTGGTTTCAGTGCAAGAGAAACACTGTCTTCATGTCAGTATTGTCTTAAATTGGCTATGGGGGACAACTAAATCAACTCAAAGGCTAGTATTCCCCAAAGCCAGCGTAATCCTTCCTCCTGCATGGGCCCTGGAGGAGAGAAAGAAGAGCTTTCTTACGATAATGTGCAGTCCAACAGCCTAATACTTCCTATATCATCTATACATGATGGAGCACTTAGCTACATGACATCACTGTCGCACCGCGTATCTCCCGAAAGAACCTAAATCTGACACCTGGGATAAAATTTCCACATCACCCTGCTACAACACTTCCAAGCCCTCCTGCTCACCTAAACTACTAGTTTTAATCGATACAAAACTTTTCTTGCAGTGCTAATTTATTGAGGGAGAGATGCCACTGCATGTCGGTCAACAGCCACGGCTCCCCCCAGCCTGACTGTGGGAAATGCAGTCCTGCTACTTAACTCTGCTGAGCAATGCACTGAGGCCTTATTGAAATGACATGGATTAACCTGACCAAATACAGAGATTTACAGTGTAACTGTCTATATCCGAGTAAACCACCTACCAGCCCTTCATAATCCGTATAGAGGAACAGACAGTTTGAGGGAGTAATACATTTCAAACAGGTCAGATGAATTATCCTGCAAAACCTGCTATTTTTCTTCACCAGATCTAAAGGCAGCGAGGGGTGTCTGGCTAAGCGGGAGAGTCTCCAGCAGACATCTAAAGCTAGGTGAGGTGACCCATCATGACATCTTGGGCAGAAAGGGCCCATCTCCAGACATACTGCACCTCTCTACAGACCCAAGAAAGGTTAAATGCCACACAAATGAGTGGCACAGCCATTGCTCCAGGGCTATGTTCATCCATGTCAAGTGCCACGGCAATTATTTAAGGGAATTCAGCCCATGATATAATGAATCTATAAGTCATTAATGAAGAGAAAGATGAAGGCATACAGCTAAGGGAAGAAGTGACACTGATTAACACAGAATTGTACCTGATTATTTCTGGTGTGTTTTTCCCTTGCTTTATTTTTTTTTTTCCTTATGAATCCTGAAGACCTACAAAGCTGCCAGCAACTCCTTCAACTAGGGGGACAGACTCCCCAAAACTCTTTGTACCTGTGAGCTCCCTCTGTGTCTTCCTCGGCTGGCTTGGACCTGACTTATGGGTTATTACATTCAAAAATACTTTCTGGAAGAGAGACAGGGAGCAAAAACAGACACAGAAATGAGGAGAAATTGAAGAGTAAATAGTTTAAAGTTGTTTATCATACCAGTGAAATCTGGCGTAAGGGTACTTCATGCTTTATCTGTTTTGCTGTGTGTTGTTACCAGTCTTACCTCAGAAACTGCTAAAGGAAAAGTGATCTCTCTTTGTGTTAATATACAGCTCAACCAGATGGTATCCTGGAAAGTAGCATTTCTCCAACTTCCCTGTATCATCACATCTAAAATGAGCAACTTAATTTTATAGCCCACTCATAACTGCCACAGCCTTCCTGGGGTCATGGCGCATAGTCTGGGAATGGCTGCTAAGGGAAGTGAAAAAGATGCTAAGGGAAGAAAACACGACAACAGAGATATCTCCTAAAAAAGAACAAAAAAGTTGAAGAAGGCAGTAAAAAAGACAGAACAGTGAATAAAAAAGAAAGAAGAAAGTACTCAGAAATGCCCAAATAACTTGAATAAAAAAAGAACAGAAAATGCCCTCACTAATAAACCCAAGGGATGGCAAAGAAAGAAGCTAAAATAAGCCCAACTGTAAACTGTTCTAATTTCAGGTATCAATCATAAAAGTACTTACACATATAATTAAGAAAATCCTCCAGAAAACATAAAAACCACTCTTAGACATACTCTAGAGGCAGTATCATAATTAAACAGAAAAGCAGGAGAGGGGAAATTAGTTTGAATGAACTCAAAGACAAGATGGCTTATGAAACGTCGGACTTGAACAAAGGCTGTCAACCGATCAATTAGGAATGAGCATTTCACTCCTGCCCCAGCCTCCCAGAGCAGTTGAACAGTTTTATTAGCTGTGTTAAAGTGTGGTCCTTTACAAAAGGAATGATTTTTTTTTTCTTCCTGCTGCAGGAATGTGAAGTCACTGGCTGTGCAGAACTAGATCGTCAGGTCCCATGTTCAGACAGAGAGCATCCTGGGCTGTGATGCAGCGGATCTTATAAACGAGGCAGATTTGAACTTTGCCAGTACTCACACAGGACCAGATGAATTTCAGGTGCTACAGAAGGGCTATGCCTTGCTGCCTCTTAGCAAGGACCAAATTAATTTCCCAGCCAGGAGTTAAAACCACTGCGCCTGACCACCCCGTCTAGATCTAGTCAATGGGGTTTGTTGAAGATTTTCTGGTATAATTTGTGGAGATCAGCACTGAGCACCTTTGTCTTATCAAGTACTGCAATGGACTGAAAACCACACATACCTTATCATATCACTAGGGTATTTCACTTACTGTGGAGCAAAAGCTGTGTCCTACCGCTGAAATGGATAAAGAGATGCAGGGATGCCCACTACAAGAAGTGCTTTGACATGGGTACCAGCTGTTGTTTAGTTTCTAAGAACTGCAGCAGGAAGCAAGACAGTCCATGCAGGTTATTTGTAGCATTTATTGGCTGATGAAATTAGAATTACTGAGGTTCTGTCATACAAGTGGTAATTAGTTTTATACTAAATGCGGAACCAACAGAAATCCCCTTGGTACCTCCAGCTCTAAACTTTCCAGCTCAAATAAGACATTTGCAATTGATATGCAGAACAATTCTTCTTATGACAATCAATATAAACCTGGTTTCTCTGGAAAGAAGTACCTGGATGCTGCCAATAGGCACATAATTCAATGCGGTTAAGTAAACAGCACTGCAAAAATTGCACTTGGGTAATAAGCAGTCAAACCACATCCAAACATTGGCTAAGCTTAGAACAAAGAGCACGACTCCAAAAATATTAAAATGGTCAACGGTTTAAACTTCTCCTCAAGTATGATGTGAAATACGGCAGTTTTGGAAACCCTTATTAAAATCACTTAAGAATCAATGTTCAGGACATAACAATAATCAAATCAAGTTGCTTAAACCGAACTCAAGGGATCCTTCTATTTTGCAAAGAATCAAAGATTAATTTCTAAGGAACTGAATCAATGCAAAGTAAATAGATTCTGATAAGCTGGGGAAAGATAGCTTACGTCTACTGCATAGTAGATAAGCTCTGCGATAGCGGTACTCCCTGAGCAAAGGAAATCCAGAGAACTGCATAATCAGGACTGACAGCACTTGCAAAATATGACCCATAACTCAATTTCTTTCCTTCCTAATGAATTGTCAAGGCTAACACAGCTTGGAGAAGTTTTGTGGCATGTAACCAGATCAGCTCTAGGTTTTGCACTTTTTGCCCAGCTCTGCAGGTACATCCACCCTGGTATGGGATTTGTGACTCCTCGGTGGGCTCTCAGGACAGGCTGCTTCGCTATTTCTGTAGCACGAGAATTTGCAGGCAAGCATCAGGGCTCATGGGCACCTGCCCTATCTTTATTTCTAAATTTCCTCCATACTAGGGAAGAAATGGGAAATTTTTAAAGAGTATTCATACTGGTTTACAGCAAAAAACCTTTCAAAGGCAAAATACTTCCAGAAATCTCCAGCTCTAGTTTGTCACTGTACACAAAGATACCAGGTATTTGCCGTGAAATCATCAATATAATAAAGAATGGCAGCCCAGCCTATCTTCAGTCTCCCAAGAAAAGCAACTCTCTTTTTTAGGTTGTTTTTAATAGCACAAGGAAATAGAAGCTATCTCACTATTTGCATCATTTGTGATGTGAAATCAATTTTCCGCTAACCAGTAGGAAGTAACTTATCTGTTGTACATCGATAATGTTTATTATAGAAGTGGGTTGTTTCTTTTTTTCCCTACTCCGAATTAAATCTCTACTCTATACCACAAGTCCCTGGCAGGTGATAAGCCCACCATCTACCCACATACTGCCAATTCTGCAACAGTTTTCTCTAGGCAATAATAATGCGTGCATATGTTTTCCTTGCTAGGTGGAGTATCAGCTATTTAATCTTCATAGACCTTTTAGTGGTGCTGAAGAACAAATACTGTCCGACTCCTCTCACCCTCATACTCAGACCAGAAATGAACAGGCAACTTTTCCCTCAACCAGAACTGTCAGTCCTGTTATGCAAATCATATTCACACGATAAAATCTTTCAGCCTAGCCAGTGGAGCTGGACATCAGGAGTAGCGCAGGGAGAAGAAATCTGTGCACACTCTCCCCCACGCCCACGGCCACTGGGTATGCCAGCTTGGGGTTTGTAATTGCTGGTCACAGCCTTCATGGCAGCCAGCACCAGCAAGTGCAGAGGAGATCATATGAAGGAAAGGAAAAGTCCCGAGATGGAAAACAAGGGTTGTGGCGTTCTCAGTGTTGCGTTACTAGCTCTGAATAGAAGATCATGTCATTTTTGTTCACATTTCTCAATAAATGGAGTACAGACACACTGTAAGAGTCATGGAAGTGGGCTGGAAGCTCATTAAGGTAGCTTCATGAATGTCTTGGACACAAAAAAGAAGTGCCTGACTGCCCCATCCTGCAGTTTCCTTACTCTACGTGGCTTCAGAGTCATGCCGGGGTTAAATCTAGGTTCTCAGGGCCTCATTCCCACACATAAAACAGCTGTGTACAGATTTTTTCACGAGTGACATGCTCCAGGACAGAAGGGGAGAAAGATGTTAGAGGACAAGTCATTCCATACATCGCCAAAATTGGATTCTGCTAGTCTCTCCTGGCAACTCGAATTCTGGAAATGTTGCCTGTCATTAGAGAATACATTATTCCATTAATAAAACTGAGTAATTTAATCCACCCTGTCATTGATAGGTGGAAGAACTGACTTGCACAGATTCAGTGATTCGCTAAAGGTTGTGCAGCTCATCTGCCAGAGCATCCTCTGTCCGTGGCCCCTGACTTCAGTCCAGCAGGCTTTTTCTCTGTAATGTTAAGGCAAAACTCCTTACCTTCACCTGTAATTTAATGACCCTTGTGCAATTCATAAACCAAGAACATTAAGACTAACACCTTCTCTCCCCTGTAAAACACCCCAAAACCTAGCAGTGCTTTTTAAACAAAATTTTAAACCAAAAAATGTAAAATAAATGTTATGATTTACTACCTGACAAGATCTCATACTCGCTTGCCAAGGAGAAAGTAAGTCAGAGTGCAGCTTGAGCAGACCACTTAAAGTCTTAAGACACGAAAGTCCCCCAAAAGCACAATGGGAGACATTTGCAGAAGCTTCTCTCTCTGAAAAATATATGTCTGTTCTTGGCTCTGCTAACTGAGCTGGGACAGAGTCATCTCAGCTGAGCTTTTCTCGTGCTAGCTTCAGAAGTCTGATGTGACTTCTGTTGGAGGGGATCACAAAACCTTGAGCAGCAAGTGGAACAAGCCATTAGGAAAACACCAACTAAAATGAAGCATATGATGGAGGAAATTAGCAGAGTGAGCTTGTGGCGAAATACAACTAGACAGTTTCTGATATGTTCATTTTCCTGCTTTTTTCCTGTTCTACATATATTCTCTACAAGAATTTCAAACTATGTTGCCAGTTTCTCAGTTACAGTTTAGTGATTTCTGTAGATGCCATCTCCCTGTTTCCTCATTCCCAAAATTTGAGCTCTGAAGTTCCAAAACATCCTTGTAACCGCTGGCAGTGCCTAATACGAAGTGAGCAATATCCCATAAGGACCAAACATTCCTGTTTTTGGACTCATTTGGCCACAGAAAGACCTGCAGGAACGGCTCCTCTCTAATGAGCTAGTGCAGAGCACTGCCCCATCTTCCTCGCTAGGGAAAACAGAGTTGGAAAGGCTGGAAGGGGATATTTTAGCATCATGGGAGACATTAAAATTTATCTAAGAAAGACTGGGGAATTTGGCATTACCTGAATAGCGGAAATATCCCAGTATCACCCATATTATTGAGGCGTGGTGCTACACCAAAGACGTTGATATGATGCAAGTTTCTTCTTAAAGGTTTTGATCCTCATTATGAGAAAGGGGAAGAGCTTAAGAATGGTTTTTAAAAAGGAAGAATTGCAATCACTCAGCAGTGATTAATCAAAACAGATTTGAAAATTTTTAGAAGAAAGTGTTACAGTATGACAAATTGAAATATCCTTTGAAGCCAACAGAATTACCGAGGAAATCTCAGAAAAGTATTTTAGAAAGAAAGTTATCACATGCTGGACACAAAAGCCTACTTTTATTCCTATTATTTTCAGTATCATAATCTCCAGAATCAAAAGCTGGCTCCAGCATGTAGCAAAGAGGTTTGCACTAAAACTGTATGAAATGTCAGCAGAAGTAAGAAAAGACTTCTGTGTATGTATAGGTGTTACAGACTTGCTCACCCACACATTGTCTGGGTCTCTGAGCTCAGAATAACTTCCCACAGACCACAGAAACTAATTCTTCCACTTAATTCTTCCTCTGTTCTGTCCCCACTGGGGACTTTGTTCTTCCACCATAGAAGTCATTCTTGTGAGTCATACCGATACTTCCCCCACAATAAGTCTTCCACCATATGTACTGTTCCAGCCCAAAGCATCTTCTCATTCATGGCTTTGGTCTCACTGGAATTTGAGACATAATCACTCAAACTAGAGAGAATACATTTGCACTGGTACAAAAAGAAAGATTTGGCCCCATACTGATCCCAGGAGACAGTGGCGCCATTACCTGCTGTTCTGGAAGTCAGAAGACCTTGCTTCTTCCCTTCACTTTGCAATGTGTTGAGGACCGCCCTTCTGCAAGTTACCTGGAATAATTCCACCCAAAATCAGACTATGTTCATCAGTTGGCAGGCTGCCCATTACTAAGTTTAGAATAAGGCTCTTCACTTCTCCGAGCCTCAATTTTACCAGAAAGGATCCCAAAACAGTAGATCACCTTTTACTAGAAACCACAGAAGCACAACACACTTATTGAAGACCCACAGTGAATCTGCAATACATACACAGAACCTTCTTTTGAATAATATTCCATAAACATTTCACTGATGTAAAGTCTATCTTCATGTACTTAATATGTCTTACTGGATGTTACTTCAGAGCACCTTCCCAACCACAGACAAAGAGCATGGTCTTTGTATATTCAGAACAGCAGCATTGCGCTGGGAAATATGCACGACAGTTGGTAGAAAGACTGAAACTTCATTAAAAGCTACTAAATGTTTACTCTTAAAAAAAACAGAAAGAAGTCAAAGAACTTTTGAAGTGGAATAAACCTTGCAATTGCCCGCCGGACCTATTTGAGAAACTGCCTCTACTATATTTTCAATTAGTATTTATTTTTCGGTATTTATATAAACTCTCCCAAATGAGATGTCTAAACAAGAATTTGTAAAAGAAAAAGAGGAGATTCAGGCATGCACCTAGAGCAGTCCTGGGTGGGAATTAAGCACAGAGTTACACAGATTTTGCAGGTGCATCTTCCTGAGAATGATTCCATTAGTGTCCACACTGCGCAGATGGGCTGTGTTATTTTAAGGTCTTAATCAAAATACGTGCAAACAGGCACAGCACCACGTGCATACTAATGCCCGTGAAGTGTCAGCTGCGGAGCAGTCAGTACACTTTTTTAAGAACACTAGCTATGTAAAAATACAGAAGTGAAGGAACTGCTGAATTAAGCAGCTTAGAGGAAGGTTTGGAGGCTACAGCTAGAAAGTGATGCATAACATGTTTGTAATAAATACAAACTGAAGAAAACATTAACCTGTTACCACGGCATGGTACTCCCACATACTGATAGAAACTGAAGTGTCAGACAGAACACAAGAAGGTGTCAGGTCATCAAAATCCCAAGGTATATATGATTAGGAGAACCAAACCTAAAAACAGTATTTACAATGTAATCATGACATCTCTAAAGCTCCTGTCAGCTCTGAATTTTTTCAATGGCTTTCCTCAGTGAAGGCATTACGCATCCCTCAGTCTCCGCTTTATCATCTGCGAGGAAGGCACTCTGCATCCGCTAATCACAACTCCAGGGCTGTACCAGACCTAAGTCCAGAAGAGAGACTCACCTAGCAGACTGAGGTCTGAAAACTTTGCTGACTATAGAAAAAGTTAACAAATCCAGCTTAAGAACAATGTAAAACAGTTCCTTCTGGATTTTCTTTTTAAAAAACAGATCTTGTTCCTGCATGTCTGCGTCCTTTAAAAAAAACTTGAGCTGCCTCCTTGCACAAGGGAAAAAGGAAAAGAAACGAACAAAACCAAAGTTGTGCCCAGAGTCACAGTGCCCCTGGTGCCAGGCTTGTAAACCCAAAAATGTCCTCTTACCTGCACAAACACAGCACCACCCAAAGCGGTAACTGGTGATGGCTCCTGTGCCGCACTCCGCACGCAGCCGAGGTGCGCTCTGCAGGGGCGGCAGCCCGGGCAGGGACGTGCTGTGGCGATGGGTGGGCAGGGGCAGGGGCACACACGAAGACAGACGGACACGGGCACACAGACGGACACACACCCCCCGAACACCCCGAGCGCACACACGGGCTCACAGGGACGTGGTGGTGACAGAGTGGGGATGGGCAGAAAGGTGGGTCCTCTGCCCACCCAGCCCCGCCCCGGCGGGGGAGACCAGGGGAGAGGAGAAGAGGAAGAGAAGAGGAAGAGGAGAGGAAGAGGAGAGGAAGAGGAGAGGAAGAGGAAGAGAAGAGGAAGAGGAGAGGAAGAGAAGAGGAAGAGGAGAGGAAGAGG
>Ga0181612_140977_pt1 | contig 17760 bp, 12 predicted proteins | sample HoacroProtozoa21_FD_119630 | JGI IMG/M metagenome (GOLD analysis project Ga0181612, IMG submission 119630) | Hoatzin crop microbial communities from Cojedes, Venezuel. Combined Assembly of Gp0051906, Gp0051904, Gp0051908 | reverse complement strand
TACCTCGTTTGCGTCTGTCCAGTAGCTAGTGATTCCCATCGCTGCCAGGTTTTTTGCCCTGGTTTGCTGTGTGCTGCCACATGCCTGAGGTGATTCTAGCTAGCACATACGACTGAAAATATGAGAGTGGGAAAGCTGGGGGAAAAGCTGTTTGCTGAGGAAACAGCATACTGTGGGACCCATCTTCCTGCTTCAGCTTGCAGAAAGGTTGGTCACATAACTGTAGCTTGGGCAGATTTTGCTTCCAAATGCTGGGAGATTAGTTATACCCGTGGGTAATCAAAATAAAGAAAAAGGTAAACATGCTTAGCTAAGTGTGTGTAATCCATATAGCAGCATAACACTTTGCTTTCAAATAATTTTGCTGAACAGGGAATACAGTCTTGTGGCAGGAGTACAGCCACCTGGTTTGAGGGCAGATCAACCGATGCAATGTCTTAGAGTCACAGAATCACAGAATGGTTTGGGTTGGAAGGCACCTTTAAAGGTCACCTAGTCCAACCCCCTGCAATGAGCATTGTCCCCTTCTGCACCTGTGAGGAATCAAGAGGTTTTCTTGGGTCAGTAAAAGGCAAACTAAGAGTCTTAAGCAGGAAAACACCAGTCATTATTATTTCAGAGCCAGCAGATGCTTTCTCCTTATCAGTGCTCTGAGAGCTACCTCAACTGCTTTGTGCCCCTGGAGGTGGGCAGAGGGGGGGCATAAGCTGTTGCCTGCCTGCCTCCCTCTGGGAGAAGTCCAGTCCTCTCCGCATTGACTGCCTTCCTTCTTGCACCCATGCGTAAATTACCTGGCTTTTATTCTCCAGATGTCCAAGCTATGGTCAGATATAACAGAGGATGGTGGAAATAAGGAACTTCTCTCTGGTTCGAGGCTGATTACCCTCAGTGCAAGTTTTATAGGGAGCAGGTTTGGGGGCCCTGATGTAGCCCTTTACGTAGGCGGCATATGGGGCCATCCATAGAAAGTGCACGTAGGTCACATGGGCTCTGAACTATGCTTTTTGCCCTCCAGCTTGTTTGATGTGAATTTGCAGTGACTTTCTTCAGACAGGAATTCCTCACCAGAAGTGGTGATGCGGATTAAGAGCACTTTGTTCAAGGCAGATCTGAGCCTGTTTTCTTGCAGAGCATCTTCCCTAAGGAGGCGAAGGTGCTCAGCGTGATTCTCTGTATAATGTGTTAATCGGAATACAATTTTCTAAAAGCATTATTTAATTTTGTTATCCTTAGATGGTTGGCTTCTGTTGATACTCTGCTTTGTGGATGACTTGCGTTTTTATTCCCTCTTATTTTTCTCTTATCTTATTAAATGACCATGTAAATTTTACAGGCCACTAGGATGAGGTGGCTGAGTAGCAGTTACAAAAAAAAGAAAAGCGAACATTTTAGAAGAGAATTTTGTCATTTTGTCAAAATGAGCTACAATCAAACATATTAATACTAGGTGACAAACAACATTGAAAATAGGGGGGTCAATTTGCAGGTTGCTAGTAATTTTCCATTCTCAAGAAGAAAGCTCAGTTTTGTCCAAAACAACTCCATCCCTACTCTTATCATTAATGTACATAGCATGATTGATATTGCATTTCATTATGTAAACATTGATTTAATGCTTCTCATTACTTCTGCTCAAGTAACCCTGTATAAATGTAGTAACTGGCACAAGTCGCTATTCCTATGGCATTGTCTCAAAAAGAGTGGTTTTGTGTCGCACAAGATGGAGCTCTCAGCAACATGGCAAAGCCTCCACTTTAAATGTTCCATCTAACAAAAGCCCTACATCCTGCATGGGGTTCTGGATCCATACCCCATGGCATCATGCCAGCGATGCAAGATTAAGACCTAAGTACGGAAAAGTCTTGAAATCAACAGGAATAAGCAAGTTTTGGTTTAGGGCCTATATATGGAAAGGATTAGGGAAATGTCTTTGGTTCTGTCTGTTACCAGTCCAAAATAATTGTAAAAATATTTGCTTTGTTTTGCTGGAGTGGGCAATAAGGGGAGCAGGAGAATAGGAAGGAAATGAGTGCTTGTCTAATTATGCTTCTATAAATGTCTTCAAATACTTTGCTAATGTGGTTGGGGGAACTTTTTTAAAACCAAAATGGGCAAATGTGGAGCTTGCTTGTCCAGTTAAAGTGGGCAATTGACATTCATCAGGCTTTGCTAGAAAGCTTCAGGAAAGCTTGACTTTAATTGTGGAGCCATACCACATCATTTGCTGTGTCACTCTGGCCAAAATACATGACAGCTAAAGCTGCCTATAATACAGCCTTGACTTCTAGGCTCTGGAACCTCAAAGAAATCCTTCATTTGACCATACTGTATCTATCCTGGTGATGAGATGATATTATAATCACTTCCCACCACTGGCAGCATGTAAGTTGAAGGCACAAATTGTCATTGTGTGCTGAAGAAAAGAAGGCAAGGGAGAGAAGTAGAGTTTTGGAACCTTCGTTGTAGGAACTGCTTAATTGCTGGCTCAGTCCCAGGCTCTGGGAGGATCTCTCCAAACAACTGTTTCTGAGTCAATATGTGGCACAGTTCTGGGGATAATTTGTTCCAGGGACCACCTCCAAAAACAGTGTCACATTTTGTTTTGGTCTCTGGCCCTCTTTTATTTACCAGCGTAGACATAGCCATTGGGTTTGTGTTGGCCCGCAGTCTTATGAAGCTTTTCTAGTAAAATCTACAAAATCTTTCATGGTGATTCTGTCTTTCAGTGACTTCACCTCATCAAATGTCAGCTTCAAAACCCACTCTGTCCAAATCCCCATCTGCCCTTCAGTTTATTTCCTCCAGCCAGCACATCCAGAGTTCCAAATGTCCATGATCTGCTGTCTTATTCAAATGAACATCTTTGTGGTTTGGGTTTTTTTTAGTTGTTACTTAAGTATTGTTTTTTTTTTTATTTGAAAACTAAGTCTGAACCCAACACAAGCACAACAGAGTTAAAGTTCCTTCTCATGCACCCTTTCATGTCTATATGCTGGTGAAACTGATTTTTTTTTCTGTCTTGTCTTAGCCAGTAAAAGTTTGTGCAGAAGAAAAAGATTAAAATACATTTTATCTATCAATCCCTTACATGATAATATTTTCCATTAAAACCATAAAATACAATAACTTAAGTCTTCAGCATAGCCTTTGCAATTTGGCAGTACCCAATTGTGTTTTTAATGAGGTACATTTGATTTGGAGGGAGAACATACACCTCAAACACTAAGATGATTTTTTTTCATTAAGAAAGTTGAAAAAACATGTGTTTTGATTCATATAATTGTGGTTTGTGAAGGCCTGGAAAGTGGCCTAGTAAGCTCTTGCAATCAATGACCTTATAATTAAAGCAATGAAAGCTATGCTTTGGCATGAGAAAGCTGTATATTGATGTGGGAAACATAAATATTGATGTCTTGATGAGTGGGGGTCAGGTAATGGAGAGAATGGTTTCCATAGTTCATTAGGGAAGGGAAAAATGTACGTGATAGCAATACCTGCCCTCAACAATTTCCTGTTAGTGTGCTCATTCATAGCACTGGCACATACAGTGGAAAGTATTCAGAGGTATTACCACCCTTGCGATGTTTTAGGAAAACACCTCTCTTTAGAATTTTAGGACTTCTGTGTTTGAAATTAGACAAATTTTCCATCAGAGAGGAAGGAATATTCATGTACTACAGAACGGATAAGCCTACTCAGTCCATTCGAACTGTTCCTTGAACTGCATCTGTTTATTTTTATACCCTATGCCTGTAGGACCTCACCTGTCTCTTGCAGCCAAGCCTAGTATAAGGCTCAGCTGCTTTTCTGGACAGTTCACCTTTCCTTTTCTACTGAGCTTTTCAAATATTATATTATGTAACATGAGTAGTTCATTTTCATTTTTGTATACAGAAGATAATCAGAAATTAGTTTGTATTTGTGACAGCAGAGAAAATGTTTCATACTGACACTTATCAGTATATGTCAAACAGTAAATATTATGAAGAATTTTTTGGTACTAAAAATGGTCTTCAGTAATAAGCACGTAGAGTTATATTCAGACATGCAATCCACTCAAGTCCTTTGCAGTCAATGGCACATCTCTAACTTTATATGTAAGTGAAATCATTGATCAGTTCTTGCATGGGAAAGAGTTACACTTTAGTCAAACTTTCTTTTTGTGTATATTAGCCACTATTTTGGTTTTGAATAAATTAATTTCAGAAAATATTTAGGCCGTGTTGACAAATAAACCCTTTGCTTGAAAAGCGTGTTACACAGCAAGTCATATTCTTCAGGACTTCACGCTTCAGAATTTCACACTTCAGAAATTTTATCAAATCTTCATTTTACTGAATTAATCTTGTGTGTCAAGCAATTACCTAGTGAGAAATATGTAGCGGAAGGTGACAAGCTCAAGAATATTACATTGAAGTATGTAAGAGCATTTCAAAAACATAGCACTGGGAGTAATAATTGATAGAAATACTTGTTCCACACGTGTGTGCATGTGTATCCATTCACAGAAGGTACATCCAATCTCAGAATCAGTGTTTTTACAAGCCATTAACATTACAACGTAATGCAAAGCCTCCAGTTCATTTGATGTTGCTAGATACTAATTGCTCTGAAAGTCTGAACTTTTTTCTGCATAAGGTTCATTTTTTAAAATAGGGCTGCCCTTGTGCAGTGTTGACAGCACAACATTAAAACTCTGCTGAACTTGTCTATACAAATATTTTGCTATGGCTGAGCATAATGTTCTTTGTTATCCAAGCAAATGACTATAAAAAGAGAATGTGAACATATGTGGCGGAGAAATGAAATGTTTTTGAAAGGCCTTTTGTCTGAATGAAAGATGAACAAAGCAAGATTGGCTGAGGATCAGCAAGTTGGTTATATATTTTCTACCTTGGGTGGCTCTGAGGTTTGACTGACCGCCAGCTAACAAATCAGGTCATTGATATGTTATTTTTGTGTATGGAGTAATTCTTGATACCTATATGGTCTGTCTGCACATGCAAGACTAATCTTAATTTCCAACATCCTTCTTTCTCATTTGTGGGTAGAGTTTTTACTGCCAAAACAAAACCTACTGATGAAGATTTTACTGCCCACCCCCTCGCCAAATAAGAGCAAATCAAAAGAAAAGGAAGCCTGTCAGAAGTTACTTAATTTCAAACAACCTTCCATCAAAAAGTATAGTAAACAAACCTCACAACAGACTCTCAATCCTCTTAGGCATGTTATATTTCAGAGAAAAATGACATATTGGCATTTTCTGTGATAGGTAAGTAAAAACTTAAGAAAAAAGTTAACCACAGCATATTACAGCATACATATATTTATTTCATGAGCTTGGGTTCTCTTGGAGTCGGGAGAACTGAATGCAAAGCAACTACAAGGTACCACTGTTCAGATCAGGTAGTGATTTACAAGTGTTTTGTGCAAGACAACTGAGCAGAAGCTCAGGCCTTTGCCTTCTCCCCCCCTTTTTCAATTCTTAGCATATATTCCGTTTGCCAAATGGTGTGCACTGATGATGTCCACATTTGGTCTGCCTTCTGAATTGGTTCCTTCCTTGAGTATTGCCAGCTTCTCATGTGTTCAGCAGATTTTCAGCCCCTGCCACCAGTGCCGCACACCCCTCTCTGGCCTCTGCACAGCCACCTGGCAGGGAGACAGACTGTCTCCCGCTTTTGTCTCCCACTTCTCCGCTCCCACCCGGATTGACCAGCAAAAGAGGTGGAGGAGGAGAGGGAAGGGGAAGTGGTGGCTGGCAGTGGTTGCTTTAGGAAAGTCGGTTAAAGGCTGAGAGTGGGGAAAGAAAGGATGAAATAACTGGCTGAGCTAGGGTGGTGCATAGGGAGCATGGAGCTCAGGGAGACTTGGAGAAGTGCAGGAGAGGAGGGGGGAGACGATCCGGCCGCATGAGCATCAGGGAGTGCGCTAGGGAGGAGGAACCACAGGTATGATGGATTTGCAAACACAGTGAAAGCAAGATAATTCATGATAATAACTGATAATTTCAGGAGATGGAGACACAGGGGTAGGTTAAAAAGAATAAGACAAGGTACTAGGATTTTCCTAGATCCTGTCACCCTACTCAAGTATTTTGGTGTAGTAATTCTTGCTTGAATGTCATATAAGCTGTTGATATGTATGTTTTGTATAAATTATAAGAAGTGAGGGATGTCAAATGGGAAGAGAAGGAAATTTGCAATGGAAAAAATGAAATAAGATGTACAGTATAATACATGTTATAACGTGTAGAGTGAAGTACATACAGTGTATTTCTGTATGCTCATTTTTTTAATTGTCCTTTCGAAGCTTTCTGCCATTCTGGTGTTGCCACTTTTTGTGTCATAACTCGTCTTTTGCATGCAGTCTCACAAGAATAAATGTTCTGTCTATGCAGCTAAGAAAAGAATGGGCAAAGAGAAAGTTTGTTGCAACTCAATACATGTATCTATGTATTTATGTGTAAATATGTATATTTCAGGGAATCAGAAGTCACTGTGCTAGGATTGTTTAGAAGACTGAGTGATAACTCAGGCCAGTTTAGTCTTTGAAGCATGACTTTATTGGATTGATATTCATAAACAAGACACACTGCAATTTATTAGTTCCTACTCATTTATAATTATTATTATTATATATTCAGAGCAGTTAGTCCTGAACAATCATATCCTAAATTGGCTGTTGATTGTCTGCACTCATTCTCTGGCTCTGTTCTGGACTATGCCAATGAACTCTCTTCAAGACGTATATGGTATAGAAAGGAAGACATCAAGCAAGGTGGGTGCGACCTGTCAGTGCCACTAAGGCCAGAGATCTCTCCTCACAACAGACAGAGCGTGGGTCACCCTGGAAAGGTCACTGAAGAAACAGTGAGTTGTTCTGTTTTGGCTGCACTGTGTTGGACTAAGAAACTGCCACCCCTAAGAGCTCGTTCCTAGTATCCCTGTTGTATTTATTTGTCTAAAGAATTTGAGATTTATTGATCTACAGAAAAAAAAAATAGCAAGATGATTTAGCATACTCACCAGAGGATGGGTGTTCTCACATCCTGTCCCTCTCTAAAGGTTGTTTATATAGAGGGTAAAAAAATGTATACTCGCAGCAACGGCAATTTCCGCTTCTACATATTGGGACTGGATTACAGTTTATTCTCAGAAATAGTAATGGTTTTGTCATCTGGTTTAGTTTCACCGAATCTTCCCTTTTTGGAAAATCAGGAAGAGATACTCATCAGGCTTGCTATTTTGGGTTTGTTTATTGTTGTAATTTTGTTCTGTAACAGCATTCTTTAATAGAGTTGTAGCTGTTTTCTGAAGGGATCGCAAATTACTCAAGATTTATTGTCCCGTCTGTCTCTGTGAAAGAGTATTTCTACCTTCATTAACCAAGTCACAATGCAAGCGTCAGATGTTAGCATAAGGAACAAAAGCATTTCTTCTGACACTGAGTAAATACAGTTCTGCTAAATGGCCTGTGCCAGGAGTCCATACAGAATTACAGACATGCTGTGCAAGATTTTTGTAAATGAATAGCAAAGGTATTTTTTGCCATGACATTTGTGCAAGTGGATCTGAGCAAACCATGAAGGATACTTCATCTTCCACATACACTATCACAGAAGGGTGTGCCACGCTTCTCGCTATGGCTCTCTGCATTGTCTCTTCCCTCCAGGGACACAGCTGATACTAATCTCTGTACCTTGTGCTGCAGTCAGACAGAAGCTTTATTAATAATGACAATGGCACATCCTTTGCAGCGTCTTCCTGCTTCACTTGGAGCCTTCACAGATATTATCTTCATTGTTTCATAGTGGCTATAAATATGAAAGTATTTACAATGAATTGTTTCCAAACAATTAATTACTGAACTATGTGCTAAGTTTATATTGTCTTTGTTACGCCCAGGCTCAAACCCAAGGGCAGAATCAGTTAGATAAATGCACTTCTTCACATTTGTGGCATGAAAAATATCTACTTTCCTATCAGCATGGAGTCATTTCCATTTGCAAAATGTGAAGTAGCATCTTGGACGACTGTGCCCATGGATATTTTTTTTGGGGGGGTAGGAATACAAGTAGTAACAAAAAAAAAAGACATGAATTTTTCATTTGGCATTTGTATTTAAATAAGAGTAATAATGTTTAACATACATACCACATCTTCTCTTGTTTGTAAGTGTCAAAGGAGTCTAGAAGTGGATAACACTAAACATGTGGAAAATGGAGACACCAGAGATTAGTTGACATGCCCAAGTCACATTTGTCCTCAGAAGCAGAGCGTGGAAATTAGAGCTTTAGCCTCTGAGGCAGGGAAGTTCCAACTCTTTGGAGGTCTTCAAGTGATTTTAATTTTTTTTCTTTTGTCATAAACCTCCACAAAAATTCTAGGTATCTTAATAACAGAGATGAATGAATGCAATTAGGTAAAAGATGTGTTTAATCTTACAAGTTTTTTTCTTTGATTTTCAAACTGAAGCAGAAGCAAAATCTCTCTGAAGACTTGGGAAGGATCAAGTTAAATTTATTGATTTTTAACTGTGTATCCCAGAATTCATAAATTTGTCTAGAACTTACCTAACTACCAAAATTGTCAGTGCTATATTACTTTCTGTAGCTCAGATAGCAATTAGAAACCTTGTTCTGAGAAAACTGAAGAGGATTCCGAGTTGTTCGTAATCTGTAATTTCTCATTTTTTGGCTAGAAAAGGTGAGAAATATGGTATACTACAGAGTGTGATAACTGAGGCTCTTCAGGTGAATTTGAACAGTAAATGGATTTACTGAAAAGGATGTTCTTGTGTGAAGTCATGTACGACTGGTGATATTCCTGCTGTATTAAAGTGATTTTTTGTGTCACACTGGATCAATGTAAAAGTTATCTTTCTCGTGAAGTGACCTGATAGAGACTGAAGGGATGTTTCTTCTACTGTCATGGTTGTGCTGCTGATCTACTTTGATTACTCCAAGAAGCATTTTAGTCACCATTAAAATGAGAAGGCAAGCATAAGGAAGAAAAACTTGAAGCTGAGGGCCACTGCTGAGTCAGACTGGTACGGAAAACATAGTGCTGACGCAATGATGTTCCCCATCAGTGTGCAGACCTAACAGCTTTTAATTGCTAGTCTTAATGGGATTTTTTTTTCTTCCTTTTTTTTCTGCATGGCATGTCCATATAAACAAAAGGATGAGGAGGAAGGAGGCTCAGGAGATGGAGCTGTCTTGGAGGAAGTAGCGGCAGCAGCAGAAAGGAGGGGATGGAATTCCCGACAACCCCACCTCCCACTCCCTCCAAAGACACACATTTTTCTGCGTATCTTTTCTTTGGCAAGCAGGTTGTCAATGGTAAGGCAGTAGTAATTCCGCTGCCACCATGGATGCGAAGCAGTGTGTTTCTCACTTTCTCCCATGGGAAGCCTTCAGTCAAACCCTGCAGTACAATATTGGTTACAAGATTTGGAGCAAAAGGGTTTTAGCACCGTTGAGGTGAGAGTTGAAAGCAGAAGTGATTTTGAGTCTGAGAGATGTCACACCTAAAAGTACAAAGTACCCTCTCATGAAGATAGCACACAGTGGCACCCAGAGCACAGCAAAATACCACAGAAAACCCTAAAAACCTTGCTTTCAGCCCCAAACCTTTGAGATCATGAACCAGGACATCTTAAAGAAGCTACTGCTGAGGGATGAAGTCAGACAACTGCAGTCAGAGTAGACACACGAGGAAATGGTGTTGTGCAGCACAGGAAATATACCCTAACCCTGAATGTCTGCATCAGACCCTTCTCTTAAAAGCGTTAGCATCATCAGCGCTACTTTTAGTTCCCTGAGAAGTGTTATTGACTCCACAGCCTCGGCCAGAGTTTATTTAAGATCCTCTCCACATGAGAAACAGAAATCCAATTTCCTGTTCCAAGAATAAGGAGCAGTGGTTCAAATGCATTAAGCTCTTGCCTAGATTGTATCTTCCCATAACCCTAAGATTAATTATTGTTTCTTCCTCGTTAAGTGCAGAATATGTGCTTGGTGCTCTGTAAGACATACGGGAAGGCAGCACCTACAGCTAATTGCTTTCAGTTTCAATACCTGATCCTTCTCAACTATGCTTTCTTATGCCATTGAAACTTTGTTGAAATGAACACAAGTTATTTCAAAGACAAACAATTTACATAGAAAGATTCTGGCACATATAAAGATTTAAATTTCAATTGTCTCAACATGAGATAGAGAGGAAAACTGATATGGATATACCTGTGAAGGCCAGTAAACAAGAATATAGGAAAGTAAAATTCTGTAGTTTTGTATTCATTGTGTTCATAGAGTCAGTTCCTGGTTATAATCATTATACTTTGATTGTTATTTCTGGTTTGTGGGAAGAAAGAGAAATAGTAACTAAATTTTTTCAGCGATAGAATTTGGAAAGAAAATAAGACATCTGTGGTCACGTTGAGATCTGAGTAAAGTCAGTAGTGCATTTTCCATTAACTTAAGTTTAATAGGATCTTAATTTAATTTGATTTGATTTAATTTTCAGTTTTCTGTAATGCATCTTATAACATAGTTCAAAGATGCTCCAAATTTGAGCTGATAAAACAAATCCAAATAAGATGCAGCCAATATTCAAATAATAATTATCCCTAGAGGTATATTATGGCAGTTGATACAGACGTTAGAGCAACAGATCTCAAAGCCTGTTGATATTTAGAATGGCTTATTGGTGTGGCTGGTATGGCTATATTTGCAAAGGGCTGCTGGAACTGCAACTCAACAGCTCATTTGTTGGCAAAGCTTAAATTCATTTTCTAGACAGAGCAAAAGACTATCTTGGCATTATAATTCAATAACCATTAAGCATTTCTGTTATTTGTGTGACTTATTCTGTTAAGTCCCTGTCTCACCTCCCACCCTGCATGCAGCATCTGTAACATAGGTATTGCCACTTTGGGCAGTGGAGAGCAGGTCCCTTGATCAGCTTTGCCAGGCACAGGGGGTCCCCAAAACAGGGAAGAGAGTCCTGAGAGTGGAGTCTTTATGCTTTCCAGAAAGATCAGAGGCTCGCAGAAGTCTCTCTAGAGATATGATGTATCTAACTGCAGCCTTTTGCCGTGTTTCTTCTTTCATTTTTTTTCTTAATCATTCAGTGAGGAAAATATTGAGATGTCTTTATGTTGGTTAGTGTAATCAGGTTTCACAGAGATTTAACTAGGGCATTAATAGCTACTGAAAGTTCACTTCAGTGAAGCAAAGAGTGCAAGAAAATTTGAAAGAAATAGTCTGAGGACATGAGAGATGAGCCTGAATGCAAGTAGCAACAAGGAAGGAGAGTCCAATGGAACTTTGCAGTAGGCTGCAAGACGAGAAGTGTAGCTGTTGTGCTGCAATGTTTTCTGTGACTGAGAGCATTCAGAAGGCTACACTGAATATGCTCATGTCACTGCTCATGCTTGCTGTGGTTACTTCTTGACTGTGATGTCATACAAATAACAGGGAAGCGAGATCCATATCCCTGTCATTCTACACACTTATACATACGTTCTGCAATATGGTAAGAGAGAGAAAAGTGAGCCCACTGGAACCTGGCATGTTAGGCTTGTTTAATTTTTTTGCCATTTCTGTATAGAGGGTATGAATTAGAAAAAAAGTGCTTGAGAAACCTGTTCTTATGCTGCAATAAAGTGGTGGTGGTGAAACTACTTTGACTGGTCCTCGTAAAGGAATGCTTTGTTTTTCAACATCATCAATTGAGGGCATGTCTCTAAAGCACTTTTTTGATCTGCTTATTTTTCAGAGGACTGCAACATATGTTTTTCCTCTTCCACTTTTTAATATTTTGGTCTCTGGTGAATCCGCATACAAAAGCTTCCTTCCTTTAGTTGGAGTCCACAAATGAAAGGCTTTTCTTTCTCTGATTGCATATTAGCTTGCCAAGAAACAAACTCTAACTGGAGAACATCATTTTAATTTATTTATGGGATACAGATGACAAGGAAGTCTGTCCTCTTCTCAGACTTTTGGAAAGCTTTGAGCTGACCCAGCCCAGCAGAGTTCATATGGCAAAGGCAAACTGTGCCAGGAACCAAAGCCAATAGTCATTGCAAACCTCTGAACCAAAACATTCCTTTAGTCCTTAAATTTCCCTATAATTTGTGTAGATTCCCTTTTTGTCAATTAAGCTTGCAGTGGCTAACTAGCTTAGTGCAATCAGACTAAACAACCGTGCTATTCATTCAGCAATTAGATGATAGCAGTAATGCATGCTTTATGGTTTCCGTTCTTCATTCTTTCCTTTCTTTTAAAGTCCTTGGAGACAAACTCTGAGATGTTTGTCAGAGGAGGCTCTTGTTGAAAAATATCCTGTCTTTTTTTACTTTAGGGTTCCTAACAAGTTCTGTTCTCAGAGGCAAAACATCTGATCCGCATAGGAAGAAAAGATCAGCTAGAGAAAAAGCAACTCTACAGTCATTTATCTATATATGCGAACATTTGCTTTGATCTATTTAAGTGATGAAGACCTTTTTATTTAAATTGTCAGCAGCATATGCCTTAATTTAGAATAGAATAAGAATATTCTGAATGCAAATAATTTTAGCAGAAATAGAGTGAGGTATATTTGCTCTATAAATGACTTGAAAGGGACGTAGGGCTAGAAGTAAGAATTTTGCTGTTGTTGCAGAAGATAAATCTTTGTGAAAGGGCAGGCTTTAGTGCTTCAGCTTTCAGTTAGGGGTTTCAGCTTTGGCCAAAATCAGATGTAGTATTTACCCTTTCCTTACTGCTGCACATAACTTCTCTGTGTTCTGAAAAAAAGGATCTAAGCATATGGATAACTCGATGACATTGTTAATGATCCTATTCACTAAGGGGCAAACTTTAGCTCTGTGTGTGTTAAAAAAAAAAATGAAAAAAGTATAACCAAGTCAATTAAAAAAAAAAGAGCTTATCAAATGTTCTCTTCATATAGTTGGAAAATAAACTATTGCTTATATACTACCTTTGCATTTTCTTATTCTGGCAATTCTTCCTCCTTTGTTTTACACCAGTTCTGTCACTCAGTCACTGTGTGACCTCAGACAGACAGATCAATTAAATTCCCTGTACTACATTTTCTTTATTTAAGGGCTAATCCAAAACCCATTAAACTCAATGTGGGCTCTGAGAGATAAGTACTGGCAGATTTAGCTGTGGTAGCTTAAAGCATTACAGCACCCAGATGCTTTTGCTATCTCTTTTCAAAGGATTAATTCCCCAATAGCAGGCAAGGAAGGATAGGATATGAGCCATGTGTCAGTCACCATGGTTTGCAGTACAGAATATGAGATTCAACTACAATGAAGGTAGCTGCTCATTAATAAACTGGACTGTAAAATGTGGCAGTTGAAACACAGATACGTATCCTGTTTTGCCGTTCTGTGATATTGGCGAGGACCGAAGACAGATGGCAAAGTTGAGAACAACAGTAGTAAGGGCAGTAACTCCTCTTGCCAGAGCTCTGAAAAATCTTACTTGCGCACCTCAGAAGGGTTATAAAACACTGATTTCTGTAACTGCTTGAAGATATTGGTAAAAGGCTATTAATAACAGTAAAGTATCATTGTACATCTCAAGGGAAGAACGGTTACTTTTAATTTTTAGATGCTAAAAGGAAGAAAAAAATGGGAAAAGGGAATTTCCAGCTGACTGCAAGTACATTGCATTTCTATTCAGACCACTTAATTTAGCTGATAAATGTGCTGTTTTGAAATACCTTTCAGCATAATGATTGACCTTTTCCTCTCAATGGCAGTCAGCCACAACAGGATGAATGTCTGTGAGGACTTGAAACAGAAACAGAGAAAGATGGAGTAATGAGAAGCCAGTGGGGCAGCGTGACACTCCAGCATGACCTGTAGTAACCACAGAGTTGAAATACCTTCTTAATGTTGGGACGCTCCTCGGAAGTTGGTCTAGTGCCTCTCTAATTGTCCGGTTGAGTTCAGTCAGCTCTTGTTCAAGGCCCGAAGTCACTCCACCTTTCTTAGATATTTAGCTGAAATGCTCAGGATTAGGATCTTGTTGCCCTGGATTTCCTCTCTTGTCAGTGGTCAAGGGTAGGTCTTCAGAATTAACTGACTATCTCTCCCCAGTAAGTGCTTGAAGAAGGAGAAAGAAGTATGGGGAAGTGGACTGTGGTCTGCATTTGCGCTACTGACATCTTAAAGCAGCCTTGTGGTTAAGATAGATGATAGACAAATTTGAGCACTGTCCTGCCAAGGCGGAAGAGTTCAGATTTTTTATTTCCAAATCCAAAGCTGCAAATCATTATGAAAATGCTTTAGATTCATTTTTCTTTAGTTGGACTATTTTAACCGAATGTAGTATGATATTCGTAAGTGTAGCAGGGCAAAATATGAATGGTACCAAATCGTAAAAGACAAACAGCATAGCATCAAAAGACTGTAAGTCCATTGGTTTAGACCTTGCCAAAAAAAGAAGGATCACATTAACAACAAAAATTTAACCTGCACGCCGCTGAAAATCTATATGTACTAGTGACATCTGCGTGTTAATGATTAAAGCCTGCCTTGTACTAGTGAATGGAAAGTAAAAGTTTCAGAAAACTGTTACTAGTGATTCAGTCATATACCCTGCTTCACCTCAGAGAAATCAGTAGTTCCATAACAGAAACAAGTATACGCATTCTCCTGTACGTCTATATTTCTTCAGTTAGTAAAGCCTTTGAAACATAGGAAAATGCAAATGGAACAGCTGTTTCAGTGGGCTGAGGCTAAGAAAGAAAAACTGGTTTGCATTCAAGGGTAAATGTTTACAACATTATCTTGTGGGAGACAGAAAAATTAAATGTAAAATGATCTCTGTAAATAAAGAACAGTGATGTTAAAAATATGCTATTTTTTTACAATAGAAACATTCTTACTGGAAAGAGTATGGCATTGGTTGAGTTCCGGCTATAGTGAAGCCTACTTGGAAATAAATGTGTGGTTTTACAGGGTATGGGCTATAATGCTGCCTTTTAGCTTGATGTTTTTCACTTCTGAAACATGAACAGTTACCAGCAATGTGTCATGAGTAAATTTACTTTGTTTGTACTGCTTACTGTCATTTGTAGTGTGTCATTATTTGAAGTTTGGTGTAAGTCTCAATTGAAACATTAAACTTTTTATGAACTGGAAATCTTGGAAATCCTTCAGAGGAAGGCTTTTATTTATGATATTATAGTCAGTGTTTCCATTATATCCCCCTGTTCTCAGGGATTTATAACTTATTTGTGAAGAAATCATTCTGGACTGAAATTTGGCATATGGGATTGAACCCAAAGAATGTTAGAATGCTGTTTTTACCCAGTTTGAAAATAAGTCTGACCATATGAACTGCAGGATAGAGAAATGAGATGTATTATTTAGAGATTATTTGCATTGTATTTTATACAATTAATTCTGTATTAGTAATGTTATATTTCAAATACCTTTTTCATCCCACACTTCTGTCTCTTGTGTGAAGAATAGAGTGATTACTGCTGTGTTTGTCACTGAAATTCAGTATGTCTGAGTGTTTCTGTAGCACCAAAGGAACATTACTGCTCATGTGTAGCATAGCTCACTAATTTGGTACATAGCAGAAATGCAAGCAGACAGAATGCAACTACATGTTGGCAAAAACCATCCAGCCAACCAAAAAAAAAAAATCTTCAAAATTCCAAAAGAAAATAAAAATACTAAGCTCTAGATGATACTAAGTAGCTTAGAGACAGCATAGCTAAAGCATTCTAGTTTCTGCAGAGGAGCATGGGACAGAGTGGTACTGTAGATTTTTCAATATTTTCCAGATCTCCAGTTCTGTTCCTAGCTCAGAAAATGACAACTGTAACTATCAGATTCCTGTTGCTTTCCCATTGGAACATCACCATGGTAACGGTCAAGAAGAAAGACTATTGTGGCAAGTCACTCATTTCTGGGTTATCTTTGGAGGGTTCATACTGAAGTAATTACCAAGATCTACTTCTTAGAGCTTGTCTATTCAAAGGAGAGCACAATCTGAGTGAAATAAAATGTTATGGTTTGCAAGCACTTTCACCAACCGTTATTTTTAAATGAAAATTTCTTCTCAGATTTCTACCGGTTGTGTTAAGATTTCAATTGGTTGTATTAAGGTTTCAATACAAATTTTGTCTCTCAGAGGAAAATAAGAGAATCTCATTGGAACGGTCTGATGCCCATTTTTGCTCAGAGGATTTACATGATACCAGTAAGATTATCTCATAGACCTCAATCACAGAAAAGAAATCCTGGGAAGACTTAGAGAGCTACAATGCTGTTAGGGAGCTGAAAGGACTGCCCTTGTTCATCACTTCTCTTATTTTATCTGAGAAGAAAGCAGATGTGGTGCAGAATGTGCTAGCAGGTTTGAGTCAGGTAATTCATGACAGATGTAACTTGCTGCTTGTTTGGAGTTGCTGTACATAAGATGATAAAGAATGTCATGAGAACATTAAGGCATTAAAAGCTCTTTAATGATGAAGAAGTTCAGTCTTCATTGTTAATTCAACAAAGCCTAATAATGTGTCTTAAGGGAAGAAAAAGATGCACAAAACCGCAAAACCAAAACTGTCAGCAGTCTTTCTTAGGACTTTGAATTGGCATGCTGTATAAATACAGAACATCTGGAGAGATGTGATTCCCATTCTTTTAAAGAACCTGAGAGGAGAAAAGACAAGGAGGGTTCCTGAAATGGTGTCATAACAATATACTGATATCCTGGAATATGCTACAGGACACCTTACTGTGAGGGTAACCAAGCACTGGCACAGGTTGCAAGAGAGGTTGTGGAGTGTCCGTCCCTGGAGATATTCAAAAGCCATCTGGACATGGTTCTGGGCAACTGGCTGTAGGTGGCCCTGCTTCAGCAGGGGTGTTGGACCAGATGAGCTTCAGAGGTCACTTCCAACCTCAACTATTCTGTAATTTTGTCATTCTGTGATTCAGTGTCAGACTGGTGTACTGCATTTTATGTTGTGCTGCAGAGTCCGAGTGTGATATTTATACATCAAATGTAATGGAGTGGTTTTAATGTTGTGGTTTTTTTCTGTTGCTTATGTTGATACAGTCAGTACAAATACAGGGCACATCTCCAACCCAGCCAAACAGCAGAGGGTTATAGGTTATTCTGTGGTTTGGCTGAACTGCTTGGAACTACCATATACAGTTTCTGAGACAGTTTGCTTTTAGTCTTGTGCAGCTGATCCTAATGACCATAGAAGTCAGGAAGGAATCTTTCCATTAACATCAGCAACCTGTGGACAAGCTCATCAATGTCTTGCACTGTTCAGTAATGAATATATTAGATATGTTGTTTGACAATATTAAGTTCAGTATTAATAGCTTGGAATGAAATGTCTGAATCCATAACTAGATATAGAGAAGCGATGAGAAAAGGCTGAGATAGAATTGCAGAAATTCAACAGCTAATTTAAGTACAGTGGATAAAGGAAAACAAGAGGGCAGAAATGTGCGCAGCAAGAAACAGGGAAGGAGTAACACAATGAGAACATTTGTCAAGTAGGTGGACAGAGTTAATGAGAATATGGTTAAACTACCTAGGGACTAATGGTTAAGATTAAGAATTTGGGAAGGAACCAGTTAAGAAGGAAATTAAGCATGTAGGGCTGAAAAGGGAAAAAATGTACTTCAGAAAGGTTCCTCAAGAAGTGTAACAAAGATCTAACTTGAGACTGGTCTTACTTCGTATTTTAATTGGTGCTCTCTGTTGAT
>Ga0181612_158513_pt1 | contig 17764 bp, 7 predicted proteins | sample HoacroProtozoa21_FD_119630 | JGI IMG/M metagenome (GOLD analysis project Ga0181612, IMG submission 119630) | Hoatzin crop microbial communities from Cojedes, Venezuel. Combined Assembly of Gp0051906, Gp0051904, Gp0051908 | reverse complement strand
TGTGGTTTTTCTACATGGTATTTCAGAGGGCTTTGTATTTCAGTGTATTTCTATCCATACTGCACATTCTATCTAGACAATAAAGCATTTTAATGTCAATTGCAGATTATTGTTTGTAAGTGTTTTGTCTTAGTCCTAATGGACTGCTGGGGGGGGGAGAACTCCTTTGGATGTCTCTGAATGTGATTCTGTGTTGGTGGTACTTTAAAGGGTTGCCTACATTTTGCCCTTGGCAAGTCTTCCATTAAAAGGCATGAAGATCAGCTGTTACTGGGCAGGAGTTTTGGATTCTCAAGCTTTGATGGGCTAGCAGATGCCACCACAGTAGCTCACTCCTGCGCTTAGATCATCTGGTCCTGCATGAAGGCATCTCAGTTTTTTTCTACTTCAGCAGATCTTCAAAATAGCATTCCATCCAGATCTTCTGTTACTCGACCAGTTTTGCCACACAGACTATCAGTAGATCCCTCAATGATTGCAGCTTTCTAAGCAAGCAGTATCAGACCCTTCCCAAAAGTGTGTAACTATACTGGGCGATTTTCTGTGAGGTAAGCATAGGTGGAGTAACTTGCTTCCTTCAGGAACATCTTCTTAGCATCCAGCCAGCTTGGTCTGGTGGTAAGGTGTTAGACTTTCTTAAGATGAGTGGAGAGGAGAGGTAGTAGATTGTTTCACTCCTCTTAAATTAACTGAGAGTTAAAATCTATCTTGGCATGACAAGAGGCTTTGAACAGTCATTTTGTTGGAAGAGCAGAGGAATTTATTTTTGTTATGCCGTATATGGCATCAAATAGTTACTGTGATGTATATATTTTTCACGCTTCATCTTTGAACAGGCAGTGGGTCAGATAACATCAGTAATTTCATGGTCTCCTTCCTGAATGAGTTCACTGTTTATCATCAGGCCAAAATTCATTATTATTATTATTACATGGTAGTAATATTTGCTATCTCAGATGGGAGATCCCGTGTGGGATCACGCTGCCTTGCACAAAAACCATCTGCTGAATGGGTTTGTAGACTTCTTGTGAACTTTTAGCATTTCAAGATTTTCTTAATTAACCTCGTAATGTCCTGTGTACTGATACTGAAATTCTGATGCATCTGTCTTTGCCTATATGCTGAAGCCTGACTGAAATTAATTTGTCAGTAATTTTTTCCGCCCGTGAGATCCAGCTGAGGTCTCGTGAATATGAAAACATGATTTATGCTTAAATAATTGAAGATCCTCTGCTGAATAGACAACCGCTGCCTTCAGAGGTTTGTAACAAAGCTGTTGGCTTTTTTTGCCCCGCACAGTGGCACTGGGTGGTCCACCGTGGTGTTGTTCTGCAGGGTTGTTTCCTCTTCCATCACACTGTGCGAGGCTAGGTCTGACCTAAACCATCAAGGAAGTGTTTCCTATTAATCGCGTTTTTATGCTGTTGTGAGCAAACTTCCATTTTATGTGCTGTTGTTTGCATCTTCCGTGTACTCACGTGTGACAAGTAGGTTTTTTGAGCGCCTGAGAAGTCACCACTTGACTAAAATAGCAGGTGTGAAAGCTTATATGTAATGAAAAATAATTTTGATTTAGTTTGATGTCTGCCAAAGATGAAAGTGTGGAGATGATGGTCTTCAGTCTTGTTTTTGTTGGGGAGAGAACCACTCAGAGAGCCAACCGAGCATTAACATGTTTCACCTGCAAGACTATGGAAGAGAATTGTTTTGGATTATACTCTTTTTCCTGGGCTGTGACTCGCAGCCCTGCGGGTCAGACCGCTGTAAATGCTCTGCTCCGGCATGAGGGGAGCGCCGCACAACGTACAGGTGGAAACCACTGCTGGATTTGCCTGGAAATGGCCCCTGGGTGTAGCGGGGAGAGACATTTATGCCGTACATGAGGAGAGATACCACCGTCCTGGCAACAACGGTGTTTGGGTTTTGTCCAGAAAGGCTAAAACTTTGGTTTTGGTAGTAGCAACGACCTCTCAGAAACCCAATTGCTGCCGCTGAGCCAGGCAAACATGAAAACATGAAAAACTGTGAGAAAAGCAAAGCCTTTTGTTCAATGATTTCCATGTTAAAGTAGAAAAAAAAGTAGTAGCCTGCTGCTAGGAGGCACCGTATGGGTCTTCCAGGCGGGATATTGCAAAACGAACTCTTTCCCAAAATATTTAACTCAGGAGAGGATGCTGATTGCCCGTGTGAGGAAGGGCGTTTTGACAGCAATGATTCAACCTACAAGGCTGCAGAAGTGTGCAACCTGAGAGAGAAACTGCAGTGGCAAAGAAACAGGCCATACACGGCTTTGAATTAGAATTAAAAACAGGTGAGATGTGAGGGTGTGATGGGGCACGAGGAAGCGGGCAGTTGTGTTGCTGACACGGGTCTGTTGCCCACAGTGCTGTCTGCAAAGGGTTAGCAAAGGTTAATGCTAGGCGAAGAGCAGCTAGGAGCTGACTTTTTAAATAAAACCTTTCCTAGGAAGCAGAAAGCTGGATGAAGAATATTTTCCATTTTGGACTACCTACCTGAATTAATTTTACAAGGATTAGACCTCATTCCTGCTAACTCTTAGTGTCGCTTCGGTGTGATTCAAAGCTGGAGTTGGTGATACACGTACTGGAGCAGATGCAGTCTCGTGGCCTGTCCTAGAGCCTGGGTTGTGGGTTGGGTACCCGGCAAATGCCCGCTCCGGCGGTTTGCAAAGTGTCTGTCTGGGCATCCCCATCCCCTGGCTTCGGTTGCTCATTCTGTGTTCCAGGCTTCGCCCCACAACCTTGTCGGGTCACCGTGTTCTTTACTTGTGGTGGAAAACTCCTCTCTGATTGATTTAAGAGGTGGTATAAAATATATGTGAAGGTAGCTGGCTGTATAACTGTGGGAGGAGGTACGAATCATACCAGGGCTAACTAGCTTTGAGAGAATTATTTTATATCATTTGCTATTTTAAAATGGAATTACATCTTTGTAATTGTTTGCAAATAAAACCTCCGTTCACATTGTATTGCAAGCTAAATTAATGTGATATTGTGGCATAGTTATTGGATCCAATTGATATAATTAAAATAACTACGTTAGACTGTCAGAATACTTTTGTGCTGTGCATAGTGCTCAATGAGGCTTGCATATACAAAGCTAAGGCCTGTCTTGACTTCATCGCTCAAACTAGGCTGTGTCTCTGCTAGAGGATGCAGCTAAATCCTGTTCTTTTCACAACCGTTATGGACTCGCAGCTCTAAAAGAATTCATTGACATCTGCACATGGCCATCACTGTTTCACGTCAGGAGTGGAATCTATTCCTGGCCACCAACAAATTGCTTGCAAAGAGTCTCAGGGTGTTGTAGCATTGACACAAACGAATGCAATTAGACATATTGGACACTGGTTTCTCTGCAACCAATTTTAAACAGCATCCTTGCTGTAGCTTAAAAGGTCGCTGTTGATGGAGCCTCGCATTCGCAAACACCAAGCTTAATTTGTTGTCTATTTTAATGTATTGTCCTGAAGTTACTGGGTTTTGAAAACACAGAATCTATTAAGAAGCTTAATAGAGTAGCTCATTCCAATTATAAGAAATGTATTGGTGGAGAAAATGGAAATGCATGGAAGATCAATGGATTAAGCAGTTGCCCAAATGGAGGAAACAGAGGAAATAGGTTAAAATTAGTTCTCTTTAGTACAAAAAATATATTTGCTTCTATATAGTACTAAAAATGTTGAGTTGCTTATAATGTAGGGGATGATAAAGAATTTCTATGTTGATTGTATAAAAACAGATAAAGAACTATCCACAACTTTTTCCTTTATCTATTTCTTTTTCCCCAAGATATTGCTGGGTATAGTTGGATTCATTTTGTCTTTGCATTTTTTTTTTCCTCTGAGTGATTTTTTCCTATGTTGGAGGTTCTTAAATTCCTACACTGGAAGACTATTGTACTGGAAGCCTGCTTGGTGGCAAGATAACTTAGCAGTGAACCCAAGACGGGTCATCTGTGATGATGCGGTCTGGAGCGACTGGCTCTTTGGCTTTGAATTGCTGTTGGTATATGCCAGATTTCCGCGGTGCGAAATCAGGGTTTCAGACTGTGGCCTCAGGACATGGGCATTTGCATAGTAATCCCAAGAGAATGCTGCTGGATTCCTTCATCAGTGGTGTCTGAAGGGAAAAACAGGGGAGGTACTTTTGACTCAGTTCAGTTCTCTGCTCCAGTTTGCAGTGTGGCGCAACTCAGGGTGTCATCTGCTTTAGCGAAAACTCATGGGGAGGCAGAGGAGTGGGGAAAACACCAGTTTTAGCTTTTACTACCTCATTAAACTGTGGCCGCAGCCCCTCATGCTCAGTGCAATCACTGTTCAAACACAGATGTCTGAAGAATGCTATTATAATTATTTTTTACTTACTATTAAGGGCAGATTTCATAGGAACTACAAAACAAACTTATGATCCATAGAAATTAAATATTAAAAGCTAGTTGAATAATTTACAGTATCATCCACTTGCTAATTTCACCTTTTGCGGTATAAACAAGTTGCCATTTAAGCTTCTTTTTAAATTATCTGTGGATAATATCTGTGAAAGAGTTCCCAAGAGTTTTTTCATGTAGGAGAAAATTATAGCCTGAATGTAAGCAAAACAAGGTAAAGACTGGCTAAGTCAAAAGTTAACTCCAATACAAATTGTGTATTTGCAGTAGGTTTTTACTTTGAATTGTCTGAACAAGTATTTTTCTTGTTTCCCCAGGAGAAACAGTCGGTAGGACCTCGAGACAGAAGTCCCACTGCCATGTCGTGGGAGAGAGCTACAAGAGTGATCATGAACCCATTCCTGTACCTTGCTGGAGCTCCTTCCATATGGATAGGGGAAGGGGTAGATCCACTGTGCCAGAGACGAAGCGGGCTAGGAAGTGGATATGTTATGGTTGGGGCTGAGTTGAAACATGCTCGTATTTTCCCTCTGGGATTTGCACCAAAGCAAAGGTGTTTCAGTGCCTGAGGAAAAATGTGGCTTTTGTGCCACAACGAGGTTTAGTGATACAAAGGTAGGTTAAAAAAACATTGTCTGTGGCTGAACATCAGTTCAGTCTTATCAGGCCTGCTAAGATTGTCTCGGGTCTTCTCTTGCTCTGGTTTGGCTGTAAGACCATAAGTTCCTTGCTTTGCTTTTGTTTCCTTTTTTCTTTTTCTTTTTTTTTTTTTTTTTTAATATATATCAGATGCCAGACAAAACCACAGCTATGTTACAGGAATTCTCCTTTACACACAAGTTTTCAGCACGTGTTCGTAGTGCTATATGCCCTTTCAAAAATTAGCAAGAGAGACTGCAAATCTTACAAGGCTGCAGACTGCTGAAGATTCAGAAGTCTTTGGGTCATGCAATAATTTCTAGAGCACATTGTTCATTACAGACAGTAATCAACGCAGGTAAAGAGATGGATGATTGAGAATCTTGATAGATGATTCTGTGATCTGACACTGGTCATAGCTTGAAAAGATTTAGATCTTTATTCCTGAAAATATTAAAATCCTGACTTTGATGGGATTGCTTGTGTGATTTAAATTAAAAACATTGTTTTGGAAGAGAATTAATTTCCAGCCTACTGGAATGTGTGTATTTTTAAATTATTTTATCAAAATTTTCCTGCTTATTCATCTTGTTTCCAATGTTCATTGTTTAAGTAATTTTAAAAAATCTAATTGTCAATAAGTTGTTTATCCCAGTGCTATATAAAGCAATTTAATTTACTTGGATTTACAAAAAAGCTTTTACAAAGTTCATTACAAAAGACTCTTCAGGAAACAAACAGATCTTGAGCTCAGTCCGCCTCCCCCCATGATGCTCCATCTGTCTAGACTGTGTCTGTTCTAGACACATAATAACCTTTGCTCACATCCAGGAAGGAACAGACTTTCAAAAATTACTCCCAGAGTTGAGCTGCATATGTTTTGGGGTAGTTTTATATTCTATAAGGTGTCCTTTCTGGCAATAATGCGGTGAAAACATATGTAGATGTGTCAGGAAGATTCCCATAACAATTTTGCTTTGCAGAATCCATTTACAAATGTTGGACGTTGTGCTACTATTGACCTTACTTGTATTGTAGCTTTTGGTTAATGGGGGCCAGTCCCTGAGGACAGGGTACCGCATGTGTTTGGAGAGCCGTAGCGCCTGCTAGGTCTCTTCTGTCTCTCGAGAGGTGGTCTCTGCAAGCTCCACAAAAATCGGAGGTTGGCTTAAAAAGCATCTTTCCAAAATGCGAAAGTGATTTGTACAGCTTTAGCGTTGGCATTTAGGGAGGAACAGCAAACTGCTGAGACTTCCAGCACTGAGTTTTGTCTTGCCCCATTTGGGAAGGTGTAAAAGCGTTTCCACGTGTTGGCTGTTTGGGTGCCTGGGAGATGAGAGCCTCCCTCCCGCCTGCCCTGCAGCGGTGCTGGCTGGCACAAGGCTGGCAGGAGCCAGGTCTGGTGAGGTCATAACCTCCCCGACGCCTCCCAAAGCCTCAGCCCTGCTCTGACTTCTCCCCCTTGCCTTGTGCTTGGGCGGTTATGAACCAGCGTGACCCTGAGAGCTCTAAAGCAGATTCTGCACTAGCTCTGAGCGCGCCAGAGGCTTCACCTTGTGCCACCGGCTTTCGGACTGCTGGACTTGTAGGGCTGGGACTCAGAGATGAACAAATATAGGATGTGCTCGTTGTCCCATGCACAAAGTTGAGGTCGGCTTTTGTTTTTAATCTTTCTGTTGGGGAAGTGAAGTTTTGCTCTTGCTGCTTATACTAGCAGCATGATTTTTTTAAGTTCTAGCTGTTCCCAAAATACGGGAAGAAACTCTGTGAAAGTAGGTGTAGAATCTTTACTGTAACAGCAAGTCGTCACTCTGTGCACAGTAATGCTCTATTTATAAGCTTGCTGTATGTAATGATGAAAAAACATGTGTACCAGTGTAGATTTACCTAAGTGTTAGCAGCTGGAATGAAAAGCTTAGGAGTCAAACCAGACATATATATGTCTCAACAGTCACAGGGCTCAAAGGAGAGTTGCTGTGAAATAATGTTTCTGAGTAAACATATTTTTTGAAACTTTCTTGTAATACTGATTAAGGCAACTGCTGTTTTTCGAGAACCACTCAGGTCCAGGTGCTGTTGTGTCCCTGGCAGTGAATGGTATCAGATCCCTTGGCCCTCGTTCCCTCAGCTCTCCTTCCTGTTGTAAATCACCTGATGGCAGGTGCCTATCCTACACAAAGGACCTGCCTTCTGCTCCATTTTGGCTGTATTCTATAAAAACGATTCCAGGACATGTTTTGTATAAGCGAAGAAGGACAAGGACACACAGGAGACGTAAAACAGTAACATATGAAAATACTTGTGACTGTGTGGTTTAATTCACAGTGCACTGGGTTATGCTGATGATTTTCAAGGAAGGAAAGAAAAGAGGTAATGGAAAGAAACCCTTTGTTTTTTAGAGATGTCTAGGAGATACCTTGTCTCTGAATAGGCCTCTCCTGTATTGAAGAAAACAAAGACACATAAAAACCTTATAGAACCCATTAGTGTCCCAGGAAAATATTTTATAGCATAGTTATCAAAGGCAGAATAATTAACAAGGATCAGGAGTGGTGGCCTGAGACAGGCACCTACAGACTTCTGCTTGTACAGGTGGAGAAGCAATTAATTTGCTGCTGAACTCTATTCAAAGCTCACCAGGGGAAACTGCAGTAGGACACAGTGGAAAGCCTTGATTTAGGATATGTGGCTGTGGTGGGAGGAGGGGGGAGGTGAGGAGGACTAAAGGCCAGATCTCAGAGAATCGTTGCTGCTTTGAGAGAGAAAGCCAAAGGACCCACTTTTCTCCCGAGAGTCAGGTTTGAATCCTGCCATTGGTGTCTTTGCTGGTAGTTCAGTTTTCCTTTCCGCAAGCCTGATGTTGGTGTACATCCGCAGGCACCGATCTGCACCGTTACGGCTCTGCCTTGCCTGGCTCGACTCCCCCAGTGCGGGGCTGCTGGGCAGGAGGTGCCGTTCAGCTCTGTCGCTGCGGGCAGGTGGTAGTGAGGATCAGGCACTGACACGCACTGTGGTAATTGCCTGCCTCCGCATTTGTTGTGAAGTTTCATGTCTTTTTGCAAAGTGCTTTCAGAGCTGTGGACAAGAGCCGGTCGCTGCTGGAGGGACAGCATGAATTAAGGCCGTCATTGACCCATGAGTGGCATTGCCAAACTGTAACGGCAGAGTAGAAAGCGTAAATCCTTGGGCAGTGCAGGCAAGCCTCATCCTAAGGGTCCTGTGCAACCTGCTGTAGGAGACCCTGCTTTGGCAGGGGGGTTGGACTGGATGACCCGCAGAGGTCCCTTCCGACCCCTATCATTCTGTGATTCTGTAAGCTGAAGCAATTCTAAGTTCAGATATTTAGAAGGTCCCACAGTGCTTTATAAACCTTGTACGGCACTCCCCAAAATCTGGAAGCTCTATCTCCTCTTGCTTTGAAGCCAAGAACACTTACAGCTAATTCTCTCTTCTTTGCCCTTGCCATTGACCTCATTTAGGGAGATGAAAGAAGTAAAAACAATTAGCTCACTGGGAAATTCTATTATGTCGAAAGGAGGAGGACATTTGTTCAATACTTCGGGTTATAGTCTCAGCTGGAAGCGCAGATTTTTGTCTCCCAGATGGAGTGATGCCTGATAGTCCCAGAGGCTTTGCAAGTGGGAAAGATAAGCGAACCAGCCTTTCACTTCTGGAAAACTAAAAGATGCCGTTTTAATCTTCTTAAGTGGTGAACTGAAATATATCTTAAACATAATTCATCACGTTGTTACAGGGGTGAAAGGCCTCATTAGGGAAATACGCCCTTCATTTAGCTATACCTAATTGAGTAAAGCAGGGCCCAACCCAGCCTCTTGCACCCCCAGCGCAGAAGTGATTTCTCTTTGAGTGTTTCACAGCATCACGTAACTCACTCCGTTCAAACTTGTAACACGTTCTCTGGGAGCCTTCCCTGCTCCTTCACGTCGCTGGTGTGAGTGGGCCCCCAAACGCAGGTCCGTGCCACGGGCTGGAGCATACTCCGGCGACGGAGGGCAGCTGGTGGGACCAGGCGTTCTGCTGGGACTGCGCAGCAGCCCCTCCACTGCATTGGAGCAGGTGAAGCAGATCTGGCTACTCTTGGATGATAATATTCTCACTGAGGCAAATGAGCATATATTAGGAGAGGGAAGGATAAGTGGACTTTTGCCTTTGAAGCTACCGTTGCATGATTTGAATAGGTGGGTTTTTTTCCTAACCACTACAGGAAAGTATTAGTTTATCTCATTTAAGGTTTGTTATTATGAAATGGCAGAGATGCCAATATTTTAGGGTTCAAGGTTAAATTTCTAGCGATCGAACTGTTGATAAGCTTTAGAAAGGTATGGCTAATCTGCTGTAAACTTCAGAGCATAAACTAGCACTGTTAATGGTAGGAAATTCTTGCACCTCTGCTAATGCCCTCTAACATTCACTTATTATTTTCGTGCCACTAGTTACCTTTTGGAATGGATAATTTGCCATCCTGAGTAAAACAATTACACTGCTAAGCCTCCTATTTTCCTTCCAGCCATAGCTAATGTGGGGAGTTAATATATTTTGCATTTTCATTCTACCTGCGCTCTAAGAGTCTTGATGTTTTTTTACACGCTAGTGTAAGAAGCATCTAAGCTGCTCTGATGGCAGAGGGATCATAAATTATCTCCTTTTGCCAAGGTGGGAAACAGAGCAATGGCATGACAATGTGCTTTACTGTTCCTGATACTGGATTAGAACATTGTAGTTGTCAGACGCAAAGGAGTAATTCAATATATCTTTATCCTATCAGTGAAAATGTGTGTGTAGGGGGGGAGGGGTAAATCACGATGATTTAACTTTATTTTGGCAGGTTTTATTCAGTTCACGTATCTTTTTTGTTCTCCAGTATACAACCAGACCTTCCACCAATATTGTTACAAGTCACTTTTTGCTCTCTTGTGCTTGTTTTGGCTGAGGAGCTCAGCTGGTGTGCTGTCACCTCACACAGGCAGGCTCTGCATGTTCCTGACAGCCCCCTGGCTCCCCTCCCCATCGTTATGCCGGGGCTAGATAATGTGCTAGGCCTCTGTGATCTAACAGGTGAGAAGCTGGCTTTTCTAATTCAGGTGAGTGATAGCTGATCTGCTACACCTTGTTTTGCAGGTGTTCAGCATCAAAGCTGTGTTGGCTGGCTGAAGCTGGTCTATATAAAGGTTGAGCACGGTCATGAAAGCTGCTGCCCTTGGAGAATGGTGGTGAAACCAGAGAACTAAGAAGGTTCCTTTGCACTGCTGAGTCCCTAGTGTTGCTGGAAGGCTCCTTAGGAACCACTGGCTACGTAAGAAAAAGGTTTCCTAACCCAGGTATGTTGCTGTTGTAATGAATTTTGCATCAGTCCTGGTACTTGCTATGTGCAGTGCCAGGGGAGGGGTGGGCTGGGCCCGTTCTGTACATAGTGCTGCTTGCTGAGCCTTGTGTTCTAGCGTGGGCTCCAGCTGGCTGTGTGTCCCTGGGGGGTGGCAAGGGCTGGAACATCAGGTACTGTATGCTGTGTCCCTGTGAGGGCTCCTGGAGGGGCCCTGGCCGAGACTTGCAGCCTCTGTTCATTTTTCTTTAGCCCTCACCGTTGGAGCTTTGTGCTGTCAGTTTTAACGAAGATAAATAGCAATGCAGAGCTGCCTGTGTGCAGCAATGGTGGTAACCTGTTCTTGTTAAAACAGGTTTCTGTGGGGAAGCTGGGCTGGGCCCTTGCATGATTCTCCTCTGCTCATCAACATAGATCAGACATCTGACCTTTTTGGGTACACAGCTGATCATTTCATGATACGCACTTACAAAATTATCTGTAGCTAAATATAGCAACAGAGCTTCCCCTGGGTAGTCTCTGGCGTAGCAAAGTTGCTCACATTTGAGAAGTTCTGTTTCTTTGTCGGATGATACAGAACAAGACGCCCTCAACTCGGCAGACAGCAGGTCTTGCTAAGGTGTGTGCTGGGCATGGTCTGGGTATGGTCCACTTCACAGGCTGGCCACAACTGGGAACAACGAGCTGATGCATAAACTGGCTCAACAGGGGAGAAAAGCAGATGGTCTGCAGGAGTTATTTATCTGTTGAGCTGTGAGGGCACGATGACCACCTTCACTGCTTTTCTGGTGGAGAACTGATGCTCAATGCTGTGTGCAGTGAAGTTGCGATAGCGCTGAAGCAGCAAGGAGAAGCTGGTCTGCGCAGAAGCACGTGTGCTGTTTTGGAGTGGGGGTGTTCGCTGTGGATTGTGTCCAGGGGGGGTATAGCTGCTTTCATGGAGCAGAATGGGCATGAGAAAGTAGTCCTGGGCATAAGAACGAGCGCAGTGTCGGGAGCATTGGTCAGTCGGCAGGCTAAAATAGTGTACAGCTCTTGCAGTGCCAAGATGCAAATGAAGGTCTGATCCAGCCAAGCAGCCTTTCTGCAAGGCTGTTTCTTGGAATTGTGGGTGACCTTGGAAACAGAAGGGCTCTCCCTCCAAGAGGGCTGCTCAGAAAGCCTTGCAGTGCTGCAGAAGAGGCATTTTGCAATGCACCAGGTGGTGGGGATCAGCACAGGCTGGGATCGGTGCAATCTGGAATACCAGGTGGCACGCTGAAGCCTGGTGCCAGCACAGACTTGCTGTCATTCTCATCCTATAATTCACTGGTGATCTTGCTAATTTGAAATCCGATCTGTGTTTTGTATTGGCTTAAATATGTTCTGCCAAAGGAGTGGCAGTGTGAAAAATCTAGCATTAATTGTTTGTCAAGTCAGAGCTGAAGCCACAGTCAAAGTGAGTATGACTCACTTTAAAGAAGAGTTTTTCACCTTTGTTTCCCCTTCTCCTCCCTCCCTGCTCACCCCACCACCCTCAACTCTGTAGTGTGATGCTTTAGGACTTTGGCATTGAGAACTGTGCAAAGTTACTGCTGAGGCTGCTGGAGCTGCTGAAATACTCTGAGGAGCAGATGAATGTGTTTTTCATCACCGCTGCATTTCTGGTGCTCCGTATCCTTTCCTGAATGTATATAGCGGCATTTCACAGCTGGGCCAGGTTCAGTGACCTTTTGATGGGTCATCAGCGCCCGGTTTTTTTCTCGCTTTTGACACAGTTGCGAAGCAAACGCTGCTGGCACAGTTTGCAGGTAAGACTGCGCTGCAGAAGAATCTGATGTGATGGGACTGCTGCAGCCTTGAGGGATGAGTGTATGGCAATCTCTAAAGCCAGGCGACTTCTCAGGTCTGGCTTGTGATATGGCAAAACAAGGTTAGATATTTTTGGGTGCTTAGTTTAAATAGGTGGAGTGTTGTGCCTTCTCCTTGTTACACTTTTTTCTATTTTTTTTGGGGGGGGAAAGAAATAGCTTTAAAAATGTGGGTGTGTCTATGGCAGAAGTAGTGCTGAATAGAAACAGTGTGAAGAAGATAGTAGTGTTTGCAAGCTGTCAGAGAAGCTTCCCTCCTCATTGACCCTCCGGGTTAACAGGGTGCGACAACCTATAGCAACAGAAGTGAACAAGCATGGAAGAATATACAAGGTCTGATTAAAAAATTACAAAGTTGAACTCCAAAACCTCAGAAGGATATTTGTGTTGGGATTTTTTTTTTTTTTTTCTGCTTAGCAGTGTTTCTAAACAGTCTGGAGTGAATTAGGCCCCTACAATTGGAAATTTAATTTGGGGTCATCTTTAAATGAACTCTAAAAGCATTAGACTCTGTTTGGCCAGGATCTTTGCTTTGGGCCTAAGCCCAGTATGTCATCTCCAAATCAATTCCAAGGTCCCTTTCCAGCCCAAGCTACTATTGATTTTTTTTTTTTTTCCTTTTAACGAAAAGTCATCTCTGTGGTGATCACATTATATATCTTCATCAGTAAATCAGTAAAGGTGATTTCAGACTGAAGGAAGCTGCCGCACAAGGAAGCGCTGTGGCTTGTGTTTGGCAGTGGTGCAGCAGCCGGCGTGCATGCCCAGGTTGATTGGTGTCCTCCCAGCAAGGCCACATCTTGGGCTCTAAAGCTGCAGCTGCTCAGAAGCCATGCGAAAAGGAGCATGTATACATATTTTAGGCACCTGCCCTTCCCCATCTCGAGTCTTGGAGACAGGCTGGTTTACCATTTGATTCACTTTGGAAGTGGAGTGCTGTTCTGGAGGAAGGGTGCTGCAATTCAGTTCTGACAAGCTGGTGCACGTCGAAGGTGCTGGGGTGGGTGCTGTGTCACCTCTGTAGTGACAGGCTGCGATGCACGTGGCAGGAGGTCTCATTCTTGGCCCAGATGTGGTTGTTCCTCTGCTGTATTTAGACAGAGGTCTTGTTTGATTCATTTGCAAGTCTTTTTGTCGGGAGAACATGAGACAACAAGGAGCATTTTAACACGATGCTGAAGGTAGCAGTGCAGATGAAGTATTCCCTTTTGAGAACTGCTGTTTGCAATCAAGAGGTTCATACAAAGCAACACACAGTCACAGTGAACTGTTTTGGGTATTTTTAAACCACGTTTTAAGCCTCTCTTACTAAAGTTTTGTACATGGATTCATAAATTGTTATTGAATAGACTTCATTTCTTTCCCTGCTTTAAACTGATAAGTGGGTCCTACAGACATTGTTTTAACTAAATGAAGGTCATTGAACTAGTGCTTCCCTGCATGCAGGTGATCTCAGTGCTTCTGCTAAAGAGCTGAAGTTTAGTAAGCTTATTGCATCATGGTGTAATGGGCATGTATATTATACTCTCAGTAACGCTTCACAGATGTGCGTTTCTCTCCAGTCAGCTCTTTTACAAATGGCAAGATAGTACTAGTGCAGCATTTCTTCCATCAGTGTCTTGATGTAATGTTTAAAGGTAGAGAAGGCAGAATGGTGCTATGATAAGGTTGGAAAACTAGAAGGTTTGTGTAGTATGAGCTTTTATAGGCTTAATTAAAATCCGTAAAGCAACAGGTTTGTTTTTTTTTAGGTGAAAAAATACTACTTTTTTAGTGCAAATTGTCACGGGATTCCACTGGAAAATAGCCGTAAATAAAAGACTGATGTGAATAGTTTTACTCAAGACATGTGAAATTAGAAGAAATCCCTTAAAAATAGAGGCCAGGTGGCAATACAAGCCAAAGCAATGATGTCCTGTGGGCTACTAACTTAGTTAGTGCAGTTACCAATAATTACTACATCCTTAAATGACCATATTGTACTCAGTAGTGTCAGTAAGGTCAACTCACAGTCATAGGATAAAAGGGGACACTCCAATAGCTCCTAATGTGCATCAAAATGGGAAGATTGATATTGACAAGGTGACCTCGGGTCTGAAGGGGCAGTTTGTTTTGAATGTCTATGGTTTTTCTTGCTTATGATTGACGAACTCGACAGTATGACTATTTCCTTTCTTTCTGCGTGTGTTTTTTTTTCCTCCCTCCCACCCCCCCACCAAGGAGCACCACAGTTCATGCTAGCTATTTCAAATAACACAAGAATAGTACGAGTAAGTACACACTAGTAAGATTCTCTGTAGAAAGTTGCTGCACCCCAGTGCCCAATGTCCCCCAAGTGCCCTTTGATCATTCTCTGAATGACCCCAGCTCTGTGTTAATGTCTGGCATGCAGTTCCGCAATTAAAATATGTGGCCTGACATCAGTTCCGAATTTGTCTTTCCTTCAATTTCTCATGTCCACCCAATTCATTCTTTTGTCCTCTGAACCTTCTTTGTGTCAGATAATTGTGCTTCATTCTACAGTTGCCATTAGTGGAAAGTTTGCATGCAATTTACTTTTTCAATCTTTTTCAATTCTGCTTTTTTTACCTTGAGTTTTGTACTGAAAAGAATTTATACTAATATTCTGTAAAATTTGGAACCATCCACTCTTCTACCCCATGACTTTTTTTCTGTTCCAAGTAAAGTGATTGGAGTTATATGTGCTGTAAAATTTTTGGAGGAAGAACTGCATAGTGTTCTTCTTTGCCTGAAGAACACCAAAGTGCATGCAAATTTGTAAGCTTAGTTAACTAGAAGTAGGCCTTGAAGACTGTTCCCTGATTATATTGGGTCATTAAGAGTTCAGTCATAGTAAGCACTGTTACTGCCAGGAGAAAGAGAAAACATTTTAAATAAAACCAGTGGATACCTCCAGGATTTGACCGTTTGACAGTACGGAGGGAGGTTATGATATTACAGCTTGAATAATTGATGCAACTCTTCTGAGATGTGGAGAAGCAAACTTGTGAGAAAACACAGGTTTCAGTAGAGGGCTCTTTAACCTAAGCTTCCTTGGAGGCTGAGAATACTTCTACTGCCTTTCTTCTTTCAGAATATGGTGCTGCAACTGTAGAAAACACTATGCACTGAATAAAATGTACGAACAGAATGGTGCACCCCCCCACACTCCCTCCATTTCTTCTTTCTAAGCTTGTTGGTTTGGTATAACACAGTGTGAAAAATACATTGTAGGAGTTAAGGATGAGTATTTCTGAGGAGGCCAAGTTGTTTCTGGTCAGAGGTTTCTTTCTTTTTGTTTTTGTTACAAATATGGTGCAGCTCTGAAGTGCTTTCTGATGCAGAAATTGCTGCATTTGCCTTGGATAACAGGCATCCATCTGGCATCCGTTTAGGAGGAAAATCTAGAAATATGGCTGGAAGAGCTGTAACTGTGCTCAGATCTGCAAGTGGTTCTCCTCTTTACCTGGTTGAGGCTCGCTTCTCCACACCAAACCTCTGGTGATCCCCGAGCAGCAACGCAGGGTGCCTGGTGCCTCTTGCCAGAGTGCTGGGGCAGGAATGGTGCCTCTCGTGGCATGTAAGGTAGTAAGGAAAAGCTGTGGCTTATGGTTATTCCTCCATCAGTATCTGTGTTGCACCTTCAACTGTGTGTCTGTGAAAGTTTGGAATAAATATTGTGACTAGTAAATAGCGGGCAAATATAACTCTTTCACATAAGAAATAACAATACTGTTAATTCTTTTGCAATATTCAGGAAATAATTTGCCTTACTAAAGCTCTTATGTCAGAAAGAAGGATGTACTCTTTTGACTAACTTTACTGTCTTCTCTGATTTCTTGTTAGTGGAATCACTGGCATATTTGGGGTGAAAAAAGGAAACAACTTAACCAAGAAAAGGGCTCTGATACTTTGACCAACTTCTAAAACTAAGTTCATAAACCATACGATTGTAATGAGTTTACATTGATTCTTTTTTTTCTTACATATTAAGATTTATTCTCCCTAGAGTGTAATAAATCTGAGGTGGAAACAGGCCAGCATACGCTCATGTGTTGCTTCTTGGGAAATGGCATTTGCAGAGTGATGACTGGCCTGGAGCCTCGCACCATCAGTCTGAACCTCTCCTTCAGAAAAAGCTTAAGGCTCCAGAGCGAGTCACCCGCTCAGCAGCGTGGAAGAGAGGTGGTTTTGTCAAACAGTTTGAGGAATGGCTCTGACTTCAGTGATGTATTTTGGCTGAGTGGGTGGATGTTGCTGAGCCCAGCCACTCCACATGCACTCCCTGTTTGAGGGAACACCTTTTCGTATTCACCTGGACAATACAGATTTGCTAAAATCTTTCTTTTAACTGATCTCTGTTAGAAAGTATTGTTTTAACATCAACATCATGTCTCTGCAGCTTTTTAGTTTGGACAGTGAAGCAGTTTCCTTCCATATGTCTGAGGCTGCAGTGAGCTCCCGTTCTGCTCCTTGGCCTTTGAGCAAAGCTCTGGGTGAGGGCCTGCTGGGCTTGCCTGGGAAGAGGGTTTGTGCGTAACAGGCTGAAAGCCTCGACCAGTTTTACACATTCCTTGAAAGGAGTTTGAGAGCTGGGCTGCAGCCGGTTTATTACTGATTGTTATTTTGCTAGATTTTTGTGTGATTTGTTTTAAATCCTCTCCATCTTCCTAAGTTGTCTCCATGACAAGTGTTAGCACAAGTAGATGTGATACAGCTCAGATCCATAGCTTGTTACAGGACACAGTATTAGGCGTTGTCTATGATATTCGGTCATGCTGGCGATAACATGTAATTTCTATTAAAGGCGTTTACCCTTAGCAGTATTTCATGAATGAAAAGAAATGAAGACGTCAGGTCTCCTCTCCTGTTAGGAAGTCTTCTGTCAGAAAGACAGTAACAGGGCCAAAAGAGGCAAAGGGTCCCTATTTTTCAGAGCAGCAGTTAAGTAATTGCTACAGACTTTACTGTAAACCCAGGCTGCTTGCTTGAATTGTGATCTGAGGGCGGAGGAGTGCTATGACAAGGCAAGCGCGCTGCTTCAGCTAAGTCCCTTTCTCCCTTTGGAGTTAAGAAAGTGGGAAATCTTGTTGATATATGTCAGTTTTTCAGCTTCATCCTGAGTTGGTAGCTGAAGTCCCGAATACCTGTTCCCCTGCTACCCTGCCAGTGGGAGCAGCAGGCTGGCTGGTCACTGGAGGCACGTGCAGTAAGTAAGCAGCACTGTTCTGTTTGTTACTGCACTGAACCTCCTGTCAGGATGCTGCAACAAGGACCCAACTTCAATTTTAGAGGTTGCTAACAAATGCTGGTTTAAGCTCCTACTCAGAAAAAATTTAAGCTAATTGCCCTTGTGTTGAGTAAGCTGCTCTTTGCCAGGTAACCTAATAAAGTGTTGCCTTATTGTAGGGTGGAAAGGAGATGGCATCAGGAAGGCAGTTGGGTTTTACACGCTCAAACAGGCCACTTCTTTCTCCATATGCTGCTGTTAGGTGATGTTCCCCTCTCTGGTGCTCAGGGAGAC
>Ga0181612_153612_pt1 | contig 17764 bp, 10 predicted proteins | sample HoacroProtozoa21_FD_119630 | JGI IMG/M metagenome (GOLD analysis project Ga0181612, IMG submission 119630) | Hoatzin crop microbial communities from Cojedes, Venezuel. Combined Assembly of Gp0051906, Gp0051904, Gp0051908 | reverse complement strand
GAGACATGTTTTAAGGGAAAAAAAGGGGAGCCCCCCCCCAAAAAAAAGAAGCCCGGGCCCCCCCCCCCTGGAGGGACTGAAAAAAAAACTGGGGGAAGCTAACTCCCTTTTTTTTTTTTTTTTTTTTTTTTTTTTTTTAAAACACTGGGAGCCTAAAACTCCAAGAGCATTTCTTGCCTCTAGGTATGTTAACTTGACTCAGTTTTCACTTCATAAAACAGAGCCCTTGACGATTACTTGATTCCACCACCAGCCCCACCCCCCTTTTTGTTTTTTCAGGTAAAACAACGTGCAAAGCAATGCCCTTGCTAAAGCAAAAGATTTGAAAGTCTTCCATAATTTGACACTTCGCTTACACTTAATGTTTTCCTAATTATATATTATTCGTAATCTACCAGAAATTCTAATTTAATAGAGCTTCCCAAATTAATCCTCATCTTGTAATAATGAATTTCACATCTTTCACAATAAAAGAACTATAATATTTGGGTTTTGGAAGGAACTAAAATAACACTTTTGTTCAAAGATATACCATGGTATTCTGATGTCTACCTGAATCGTATGGATATAAATACCTGCTTTCTGAAGCTAACTTTAATAGGAAAAATGGTGAATTCACAGCTTTGAAACACAACAGAATGTTGGCAAAAAAGAAGTTAAAATCATCCATTTAAGCTGTGTTAACCATTTCTGCAAGTAAATGTAGAAAGCTGATGATTTCAGCCAAACAGTTAAATAACATTGCCCTCACCATGTCATGTACAAATTACCATCAGGAATGTTAATAGCATGTTAAACGTGTATGCCACGCACTAGTTCTTTCAAGAATTAAATTACATTTACGTTAACCTCAGGAGAAACAGAAGTTATTCTGCTTCATATACACAGCTGAAGGAGTCAGGATTAGCGTTAAGTCTTGAGCTTGGTTTATGGGCTTCCTGTACTTATAGTACAAAAGGAAGATATTCTGCACCCACTCAACCTAAAAGTAACATAAAATCTCACAAGAATCAGGACACAATAGTTTCTCAGCTTTATTATTTTTAAAACACGATTAAGTACCTGTCATATATTAGCCCATGAACACCATATTCTCTCAACTTCTTCCTGTTATCTGGGTCATTTGCATCATCACCCCATGAAAAAATAACTAGGCCTTTAGATTTGGCCCTTTTAATAAATGATGGATTCCTCAGCAGGTCTTCAGAGTGCACATTAATTCCCTGAAATGCAAAAGACTTCAATTAAAATCCATGTTTCTGAAACATCCTCACATCAGGATTTTTAATCTTTTGACACTTGTGGCTTCTTAAAATTTCATCCATTATAATAAAAAATAATATAATTAGTTTACTGATGGCACTATTCTTTAAACAATGTATTAAACAGACATTTAAAAAAAGGACATTATTTTGGCAGTTAACGTAAGTTAGCATATTTCTTTCACGAGGTTAGTTGTAATTTGAAGCATTAGTGTCAAAAACTATAGATTTACAACAAGTGGTAATAACAACTTAGTTTCATTTTATATTGCAGAGTAATACCAGAACTTGTCAGCTTACCAGCAAGTTTTCAAACTGTGCAAAAGTAATGGCGATTGGAGTTGTACGAGACCTAAGATCCATAAGTTCTGGATAAAGTTTAGATTCTCCTTGGGTGAGAAATAACACAGGATACTTGTTTTGCTTATGCCGAACCCTGTTAGAAGAACAAGTTCACAAGTAGCAAATGTGTTAAAAAGTAGGGGAATTCAGTCTTACTGTTTAAGGAGAATTATGCTCTTTACTGCATATTCTTCTAGTTCCTGGCTGGTGCAGTGAGAAGGTACTACAGCTTAGTATCAAACTGTGTGACAAACTGCTCCCTCCAACCGTTGCTTTTGCCGCTATTAGAGATTAAGATACAGTTTAAGGGAAGCTAAACTTCAGGTTGAACTCAGATCCACATCCTCAAAATGTTTATATAAAATCCTTGAAAACTGTTCAATTCTGTAATTTTCTTCTTAAATGCATGTTAAGACTAAAATGAAGATTCACGATAAGAGTTTGTAAACATGGTTAATATGCAACATTTAACTTTACTAACATATTTTTCGAGTCGGATACCAGTACAGTGGTCTGAAATGACAACAGATGGAAGCAAAGTTTTGGGATTAGCGCATTACACACTCTTACACATTTGCTTCTTAACTCCTACCAGTACCTTAATTTGGTTTTTTTCGCCCATTTACCCTTCAATAGTATTTTATCAGTTCAGTCTCCCATCAAATGAGGTGTCCATAAGCCTTTCACTGACAATGCTAAATCCCTTCTTGTTACAAAGTACTACAGCACACTGTTAGTTCGTATGTATCCCAACTGTTCCCCAGTTTGACTCCTAGGCTTTTTGTGTACCCCAGTACCTTCAATATAACATTCCACAAGACGAAAGCAAATCACTTCACCAAAAAAAATGCCAAAAAGCCCTTGAAAAAAACCCACCACAAAAAACCCAAACCAAACACAGGTAATCCAAAGCTGTTTCATTGTCTGTCCTTTTTAAAAGGCAGATATAGCAAAAAAAATTGTAACAGGATGATTTTGGTTTTAAATTAAAGCTTGCACACCCCTGAACTAGGACTGAAAAAGACTTTGTGATACCAGAAGTCTTGACCTTTTTTGTTGTGTCATGAAAGACTGAAGCTTTCAGGAAAGCACTTGACCAAAATCTAGTTTAACTTTGTTCTTCTATGTTATTTTTGGCACAGCTCAGATGGCAAAATGGTCTCGTTTCAGTTCCCAACTGTTATGGCACCCAAAGTTTAGGTACAATCAAAACATGTTATTTGTTTCCTGTTGGGTATTCTTACATTCAAAGTAAATTTTACGAAATTAAAAAAGCGTGTGTTTTCTTCTCATCTCCTCTTAACTTACATTGTACAAATATCTGCATTAAAAGAAGAAAATACAATTCTTCTTGTTCCAGCGTTCATCAAAACGGTTTTTAGAATAATATCTAGAAAGAGGTTCATATCAAAGTAAGTTGACAAGTTGCCATCCCACTGGCCATCCTAGAAAAAGAAAGAAGTTTCAGCTATTTAAATTAACACTTACTAAAATTATTTTAACAAGCAATGGCCCGTCATTCAACCTGAGCAAAATGAGAATTCAGTTTGCAAATCTGAAGACAGAAGTCACTCCCTTCAGTCTATTGAATGCTCATTACATCTCTACAAGACTGTCAGTCTGTGAGGTGCCGCTGAATTCTAACAGCAGTACAATTCACTGAAAAATTCACTGTCTTCCTGTCCAAGGAGAGAGTTTCTATGAAGTCTTTTCTAATTTTGAAGACACAAAGGAATTCAATGAAAGATCACTAAGAAAATATTACAGATATTTTGTGTTCTATTTCTAAATATAAATAGACAGCAATAAGATTTGTAGAAAATAAAGCAATATCCTTTTTGAGAACAGCAAGTGCCAAGCCTTCTGCAATTGACCTGTCTCTGAGAGCATTAGCACATCTCTATGCATACGGACTACCACCTACCACTCTACCTAGTTCCTCTCCCCCACTCCAGGCTTCCTGTCCTAGCCGTGACAACCACTTCTTTCTAGACCGAGCACTACGCAATCCAGCTGAGTCCGCAGTACTGCAGACTAGAAGGAAACAGCATTACTGCACCGTGTTGTGGCTGCTCCTGCACCAGGCCAGGAGAAGAGTTTGAATTCCCTGACACTTTACCCATGCATGGCATGCCTGACCTGTTGTCATCCATTGACTTTAAAACGGGTCTTCTACTAAAAGCAGTCTGAGCTGCATTATGAACGCAATCATTTGCTAGTGTGGTGCTATTGTACTCCCAGTTTTAAAGACAGTGGGTTATAATAAAACAAAAGTCACATAAAACCCCAAACTTATGCCTTTGTAGCTCATAAGTCACTATGCCATTCTCATGGCTGAAGCTTGTAATTTGACAAAGTACCAAAGTAAATCGCATGTATGTTTACTTACCCTTTGTTGGCAGATCCATTTTATTTCTATGTTGAACCCAACATCTTCAGAAACAGACTCCAGGACCTGAAAAAATTTCATTATTAAGAGACCCCACAGCAAAGGAGGACAACTAAGCATTATGAGGATAATTACTGAGACAACTCCTTGGAATTTAATGCCAATAGGTCTAATAGTGGACTAAAAACCCAAGTTTTTAACATGTAACACAAGATACACATACACCTTTTTCTACTTCAGTTTAAAGTTAGGAAATACATAAAAATTGATAAAATCTTAAGGACAAAATTTTGACAAGGTACAAACACAAGTCAATTCACCTGAACATGTGTAAGAAATGTCCCATTTGCGCTCCTAAAGAAGGAATGTTTTTTACTTCTCCAGGATGTTTTTTTTAATGCAGAAAGTACCTTAAGTAACACATAGTCCTAAGTATGAAATCCATGAGCTTGATATTACGATGATAAGAACAAAAGCATGTGAAATTCTTGTAAAGAATTATTTGTAAGGTGACTTCAAATCAAAAGGTGAAGCTAACAGCTAATGAAATCAAGGAAGTGTTGGTAGATGATGCTTTAACCCTATAAAGATGACAGGTACAGAAGAAAGTAACATACCCTTTCTTACAGGAAGAAAATTAAATCTGGGGAATCAAAACACGTAGAGGAATTGAACCTCAGTAGTTTAGTCTATTACACAAAGTTCTCCATTTTCTGTAGTTATGCAGTAATCTGATTACACAGTAAAAAAATACAGTGGGGCATGTGACCTGTAACTGATGGATATTTTTATATGCTCTGACATAAGCCTATAAATAATTGGATATTAACCATCTCCATAATCCAAATGAAAAGCAGTATTATTGTATAAAACAAGTCCCTAACAGGCACGTTAATGAGCAGTTCAAATATTAGGAAAAACAGTAAGGCAAAAAAAAATAATAGTTCTAGAAAAAAAACCACACTGTAAACAGTATCAAACTATTTGGTCAACAGTTGTAAGTTGTTTCTGTGAAAAGTAAGCCAAAGCCCAGTGTTGCCAAACAGTCATATATGGGAACATACTAGAATTTCACTTAACATTTATCTGTGTCTGGCTCTGCTGGACGGCCAAAAGTATGTGATGAACTGGCAAAGGCCAGGGTTTTTTTCAAAATTAGCAAACAACTGTTGATGCATTAAAATGCAAATGCCCAGATGTTAACCAGCTGTAAAACTGAGTGTACCCTGCACTATACAACTTGGGTTCATGAGTTAAGAAGCTCGAAAGATACGCAAACTATCACTTTTAAATGCTGAAAAGGCTCCAGTGGCCAACAATAAAGCCTATGTTCTCAGTTCCAGAGGCCTAAACCCAAAAATTAATATCCCTTGCTACGTGTGCAAAGCTGGAAGAAAAAAAATGCATGTTTCCATGTTCCACAATCATCATCTCTATTGCTCTATATTCACTGCTTACTCTCTGCAGAGAAGGAAATGGCTGGATCTCAAATGCAGAGTTTTCTTCTTCTTTAAAAGATGCTGAAGAGAAATACAGAATATTGAATGAAAACAAATAGCAGCACTGCTAATCTCAGCAAGAAAAGACTGGCTCAAAATCATGAGCCTTTAAATAGCTTCTCCCACCCCTCACTGTTTCAATCTCTGCTCACATCCAGTAGAAGCAGCCTTGTCTGTCAAGGCTTATTATTTATTTTTCTCTTTCCCCAGACAGGTAGGGTGTGTGAGATACTTTGCCAGTTTGCTGTCCCTATAAAGGGGATGAATTAAGGCTAAAAATTTACAGTGCCAATAAGACACTCTACAGCAGTTACCAAAGTTCTTGTTGGAAAGAGCTGCCAAAAAGGTACAGTTAGAAAAGCATAGGATGGAAACATTAGTGGCAATTTTGTTATGAATATTCATAAATATATATTTATCTATGCATTCATCTTCTACCCTCCTGTCCCCTCTTCCCAAGGGAGTAGCTTCTGTACAGGTATTTACTTCCCAGCAAAGAACTCCATGCACAAAATTAAAAGTAACTACATAAGCCTTTAGAAATGTTCAGGAAGAAGCCAAATGTGATTAGAACAAGTGACTACAACCATAGAATATATATCATTACATGGTAATAAATAAATCTCAAGATACTTGCAAACCAGTATGTACCATTGTGATCTTTTACTTTCAGGGCAGTCACGTGAGCCAGCTAAAGAGTATAAGAAGAGTAAAATTAACAAATACTCCACCCATACAGATGTTACTATATGTAAAATGTAACTGATGTTCTTACAAATTGTTTTTAAGTTTAAAGGTCCATTATAAGCATAGTTTTAGTTACTTGTAAAAGAATAAAGGAAATCCTAGTACACATTGCAATTTTGCTTCCAAATTTTAAAACAAAGATTCCAAGGAAAGCTCAAAAACAAAACTGAAAATGTTCTTACTGAAAATTCAGAAAACATGTTCAAGGGTAAAAACACACATAATGTAATGTGAAGAAGTCTGAACATTAAACCCTCCTCTGTCAAATGTTAGACTCCATGTTTCAAATCGAGTGCAGACAGAGGGCCGACAGTGGTTTTATAATGTATGTAGTCACATACTGAGATAGAATCACGTCAGGCATAGGGCCAACTCCCTCGCTCCGTTCAAATTCTCTCTCCACAAAAATGAGAAGACAAAGTAATTTCAAGTAAAAAGAAACATGTAGTTCTTGGACTAGCCAGGTGCTTCCTTGACTGAGGACAGATATCTCAGCTGGGTCTTCAGTGGCCTAGTCTCATCCCCTGACCCCCCTTTCACTTAGGCAGGCCACTTCTGTTCAGAAGATACGATGGTATCCAATTAAATAAAAACAATCAATTAGTTCTAGCCAGTTTGTCCAAGCCACACCATTGAATCATGGACCCTTCTACACCTCTGCATACACCTCCAAGGAGCAGTTCAACATAATGTGGATCTCTCGTTAACAGGGAAATACTGGAAAATTGGATAGACTGTGACAGACATCTTTCTTCTTCAACAAAGACTCCAAAGCACTGGCTCTCAGCCTTTCTTATTTTTTAAAAATTATCAATGTTAGCATAACGATATGGATCTACACAAGTTGTCAGACCATCTTTCTAGAAGATATAAAGAATGAAATTTAATCAAGTTGTAATGATGGTGCAAAAGTACTATTCTTGGAATTAGCTACTTGTTCTACTTGTAGAATTTTTAAAACTAGTGCTCTCCCAAACTATCTAGTTACTCTCAAAAAAACAAATCTAAGCTTCATATACAATTTGATCTACACATAGCTTATCATACTAGCCAAAGTAACAATACCTTCAATAACTGCAGCTGATCGAACGTGAGTTCTTTGACTGCAATCTCAAATAGTTCCAAAGGCTCCGTATCCAGTTTCTTTGAAGAGAAATAATACATAATTAAGCATCACTGAAAACCACAGAAAATCCTACATGCTTTTAATATGGTAACGTTAAAGGCAAATAATTTTTTATCTTTTATTGCTAAAAATACAAGTGATATTTTTATTATGAGTAAGATGATCAGTTTTCAGGAGACAACATAGGCACTCGGAGGCATAAAACAGGTGTCAATTTGAAAAAACAGGATTTGGTCTTTCATGCAAGTCAGAGGCTTCAATGGTTTTTCTTCAGAAATGATAAGCACATCTATTCTGTAAAAACTTGATGAGCTAATGTATTCAGGAAAAAAGTTTGCTTGCAAAGAAATGCAATACTCCAAGGCAGTTCAGTTTGTTATCGTCTATCCGATGTCTCAAACTACTGAAAAAGAGACGAGTGTCCTGGTAAAACAAACACGCACACACCTCATCCCAAAGTAAAGATCTGGTGTCGAAAAAAAAAAAAAATCTGCCATTCCATTTTTCACTTCCCCTCTTCACTATAAAGTAGTTTTTACTCCACAGGACAATAATGATTCAATATACACTGAATATGCATTTTGCTTAATCAAAGTTTCATTTCCACAACTGCTCAATACCAAACTTCTTATAAACTGCAATATCGCAATAGGTGTGAGAGTCTGATGACACAGACTTAGTGCAAGAATAAAGAGAGAACTTATTTTGCAGTCTGCTCTGCCACGCTATCTTTGTTTTCACTGCCAGAACTAGAAAGGAAGAAAACTGGAACAGAACAGAGTCCAACTGCTTTGCACTGCTGCTGAACCCAAATATTCTGGCCTCAGCAGAGAACATGCAACAGACCAGACAGAAAAGCACTTCGGTGTTTTTTTGAGTCACTGGTCCTTATGCCTATGGTTCTCGTGTTGTTAAGGTGTGTCACGTCACTTTACTCCATGAGAACATTTAATTGTTATGCTTCATAAAACGTGGGTGGTGATGAGGTTTCTTCAGAGCACCTTTTAAGGAATGCTTATCTGTATGTATGAGTAACAGTGCCGTTCACTGCTGCTTATGTTATAGTACTCGACACTTACAAATATAGCAGAAAGTTTTTGGTTAAAAAAACAAGGAACAACTGCAGCCTTATGAGGTCAGCAAGGAAAGGAACAGGACACTTGCTTTCAGGAGCCATTTTCCTTCTCCCAGAACCTCTGTCTTAACTACTTTCCTTCTGTTTCACCAAGCAATCCACAAGCAGTTCTTTAGCCTCACTTACTGTCCCAACGAGACATGAAGTATATTGTTTACCTCACAGTTAAAGGATAGAGGAAAAGGCAGAAGTAAAAAAATATTAAAGAAAGATTTAGAAAAACTGATGGAAGCCACGCCCATTTGTGGCCAGACTCCCTGAATGGAGGAGATCCTCGTTTCTTCCACTTGTTTGCTTTCCATCTACTGGCCACCACTATGACACTGAACAAGGTAGACTTCAGTTTGACCTAAACAGCATTTATGAGTACCTAGCTGCTTAAGAGAAGTATACATTTAAGTATCAGCATGAGTGAAAAGTCATGCTGAGAATCATGCTAACTCTCCCTCAAAAAAGAAACAACCAGAAGTTCTTATTCTGACAGTATAAAAGAGTCCTAGAGGTGCTGAATATAGTGGAGTTGTCTGCATTCTTCTTCCAAAGCATAAATAAAGAAGGTAAAAAATAATTACAATGTAGGCTTGAAGAGTCTCAAACCATGTATCTGAAATGCTGTTGCTACAACAGCAAAAGGAGAAACTCAGCTTCCCCGCTCTATTGTACGCACACAGTAATGTTGCGTATTTATTCCCATTCCATCCCTTGATTTTCCAGAATTATTTCTGTGAGAGCCTGGCATTTTAGTTTCTGAAATGGTCACGTTTAAAGATAAAATACAAATATCCTCCTCTTTACCTTTTTCATGGCCATGCAACATGTGAGGTCATGGTATACAATAGGAATATGATCTTTAGAAAGATGTACGTCAAATTCCACATATGCAGCTCCCTACAGAAAATTGAAAAATACACAGAACAAAACAAAAACCCATTAACTATTTATGCACAAGGTCTACAGAACTGCAGACAAGTTGCCAAGTATTCACAGGTCCCAGGCATCAACGAGAAGTATGGGGAAGTATTTTAATTACCATTATGCAGCTCTGATTTATAGCTTGCTTCATCTTATAAACTCTAGTAACATTCAAGTATTGCAAACTTGCTTTCAGAGCAAGGCTAAGATGGTATTTTTAAACATAGATGCCTTCATGATGCCCCTCCTCCCTGCAGCAACCTACCCAGAAATCAACAGCTACTGTTCAAGAGGAGCATTTAGTAGCTGCAGTTTTCTTTTGCTCTGCAATCAATGGATGATGCTTCAGACACTGTGTTCAAATTATACTCAGGCTCCCAAATGAGAGAAAGCTTTCAGCTATGACTCTTGGGGAGTACAGCACTCCAGAATCAGTAGCCAATGAGCAGAATACTCGAGATTCTGCTCCCATCCCTTTAACAACCTCAAAAGATGTTTGGTAAGAATCTGTGTGAGCAAAGTACCACCTGAAAAGGCTTAGGAACCCTACAAGTTCAGCAGCAGGTGATCTCATAGCAGTATTTTATGTGACTGTAACCACAGCTCTTCCCTTTGAAAACAGGAGCTGGACAAGGAACCTCTGAATGTGCTTCTGACTCCAGCTTCTCTGCTGCAGTGTCTCACTAGATCTAGATCAGTCTTACCACGGACCATTTCAGTGACCGGGATTATTGGAAGGAATAAAAGTGACTACCTCAATCACAGAATTTAGGCATCTGAAACTAATATCACCCAAACTGAAAGTCTCATCTTGGGATTCCAAGTCTTCATTGTAGCAAGAAGTGAAACAAAGAATTGTTTTATTCTACCAGCTCAGTTCCCAAGTCTCATTTTTCGGACACCAATTTTAGGTAGTCAGCAGTCCCCAAGCGAGACCTCTGCCACCAGAGAGCATGCTGACAGACTAGCAGAGCCAACATTTTATTCATTTGTTCAAAATTATTCCAACCCTATGTCCCTACAGGGTTGAGATTAAAATTTTCCTTGTATTAGAACACTACCAGAACATATTAGATGAAAGTTTCGGGTTTTTTCCAGAAAGTTGAGAATGAGAGTCTAAACTATCTATTAGATAGATAGTCTAGGGTGATTTGATGTAATTTTATATCAGTGCAATTACCATTCATTGTATTGAATCATAGAAATTAAACATAGAAACCAAGGTAGTTTTAAGTGTACAGGTACTATATGTGTGCAAATGAGTGTACATACGTGACTGGCAGCATTCCTTAGAGAGGCAATAGTGTTCTCTTGAACTTTAGCAAGTCTGAAATAACAGCAAAGAAAAGGGTTTTTGTTAGATTCAATGCACTCTGTGCCATGCTGTAACAACATAAATATGCACCAGAAGTCTTTGTTTTAGAGAACACCCATGTTTGATATTGAAGTGACTTAAATGATTATAGGTTGTAGCTTTTTATTTTAACTGTCCGCCACCTCAACTGATATCAGTAAAACTAAACATAACTCCCCCGCTCAGATTACAATACAAGTGAACTTACTTAGCTGTTGTTGTAGAATTTCCTGCTCCCCTGTGTCCAACATCTAGGGTTGTTCTTGGTTTCCAGTATTTTGCGTATGAAGCCTTCATATCACAAGTGTACCCCTGGATTGGCTTAATAATTATGTAGTCCACTACAACAAAAATAGCAAATGCTTCACGTGTCAAAAAATAATGGATGACTTCCAGTAAAATTATCTATATCTATTTGCATCAACTGTACCTCTAACTTTTCCAATTGTCTTCCTTGGATTTCTGCTCATAATAGCAAGTGTAAGAATTCCTGCACTCTTCCCGAGTTCTGCAATTGTGGATGACAGGAGGCAGGCAGAACCTACATGACCTGGGAGCACATCGCCTTGTACTACTTTCTCACCTAAATCTTCCTAAAAACAGAACAAACAAAAAACCAAAACACCTACTATTATATGTAAGTGAGAATTCTAAACACACTCTTCTTCCTTGCTCCTCAGGAAGATACATACAGGCATTGAGGTAACAGACATTTCTTTTGTGTTACAGAAAACGCCAATTTCAGGCTAAAAATTGTTTAATGTAACAGTGTGCTGCAAATTACAATCAGGAATATGGAATTGTTGATGGAAATCTACAAAATTCACGTACATTTGTTTTTGAAAACTTAGATTTCAAAAGCTTTTCAGATCAAAATTGCATGCGTGGAATAGTCTGTCTTATAAAAAGCTGAAGTCATGTTCCGAGCAAATATGAACTGGAATAATATATATGCTTAAAATAACTTTGCATTCATTTGCAGAGAAGGAGGGCAACTAACAAGCAGAACATGCACTTGACTATAGTCAAATTCAGGAACTATGCAGCCACTTCACAATTATGAGCGTAAGCAATAAGGCATTTTTTAGACCAAAGAGAGAATGCTTAAGACTCTTCTGCATAAACAGTATGAAGAGAAAAAAGTTGTTTTCTTTTAAAAAGGACTTTGAATATTAAGATCTCTCAGGGAAAAAAAATGGAGTGCAAAACAACAGATGTAGTAGTGAGAATCCACAAATACCCACTTTTAATTTGCGCTAGTTAGTTCAGAGTAATCTCTTCTGTTTATAATTTAAAAATTAAGATCAAATAAATGTAATGTAACTAGTTCGTACACACACTGTTTAGATTCAAGAAGGATAAGCAAAACTCAGCTCTGATAAAGGATAAAAATCAAGCTAACCTAACTACGTGCAGTACTGCACATTAAGATTTGAGTTGAATTTGTACTGACTTCTAAATAAGCAGAAACTGCAAAACTTTCTGTGCCACATCAAGACGACTCACAAAACCTTTCTGCAAAGTGGGCTAGTAGCCAATAGTCTCGTAACTTGTTTGCACAAATCCAAAAGGCCAAGAATATCAGGCAACGGACCTATCCCAACAGTGAAATCTTCATGGTAATTGACTCCAACTCCCAAAGGCAGACTGGAGTTGCTTCTTAGTGGTAAAGAGACATACCTCAAAAAAATCAAAGATTAGTTCCAAGTTATCAGGCTCCATGGTTTGTATTGTGTATTCTATCCATCGGTCTGGCTGCAAAGCATAACCACAGTCTGGCTGAGAGTGTCGACATTTATATTCGTTGTTACTTATTAAGGAGAACTCCACAGTGTTTGCCATTTTCTGAGGGACAGTAGGAGATGTTTTTTCTTGGCCCTCTTCGTCATCCTCATCTTCCTCTAGGCCTTCTAGAGTCAATTTTACTCTACTCAACCAGAAATACAAAACACATGGTTAAGTCACAAGAGTGCCTTTGGAAACACTAAAGAATTAGAAAGAGCAGAAGCTCATACAACACACTAGTTCTTCTCAAGACCATCACCTACAGGACAGCACTCTATGCAGTGGGCCCTCACAAGAGACAGTCTGCAGCTGTTTAAGTCTTATTTTAGCCAGATTTAAGTGCTCAAATGACTTCTAAAACTGGAACTTGGGTAAATGAGAAAAATATACTAGTGGTCTGAGAAACAGCACTCCACCAAACTAACTTAATGATTTGAACTGCCAGATAGACAGCCTTTCTCCACAGATTGATACCCATAATGCCAAAAGGCTAATAAAAAGCACTGAAAATAGCAGTAATCATTAAGATCAATACCTGAACATTGGTGGCTGCTGCTAAGCGTGCACACACACAACTTTAAGTCTATCTGAACACCGATAAGGCAGATAAATGTATTCTATTAGATATAGACAAGATAGTTTCAAGTAATTAGTAAGTCCCCTGAGAAATCCTAAACGATCATTTCAAAGTAAACTGAATGTAATTTCTCAAAAATCCTGAGAATAAGCCTCTAAGGCTCAGAATTCATTATTATACAGAGCAAACCTTCCACAAAGAATGAATTACGCCAGTGATGGAAGCACAGAGTAATCCAAATCCCCTTCCAAAACATCTTGGCAATAGGTGGGATAAAGAGTTATCATTTAGTTGGATGCCAATTCACTAGTAAAACTGAAGTTGTATCTCAAAGAAACAATTACAATCACAGAAATCCTTTACACTAAGTCCACATTCTTAATACCCTCATAAAAAAAAAAGTCACAACACAGATGCTCCACAAACTTGAAAAATGACACTGCCATAGCAGGTGACAGTCACAAAGCACTACCTGGCCAGATCTAACTTTTTATGCAGGATGTGGAAAACAGAGTATCTAATGAATGCATCCAGTTTATCAAGTCTGGATTTCAACCATCTAATTTAGACAAGCATCAGGCTTCAGAAATTGCTGTCTCTACCTGCTATAACACACAAAGGAAAAAATGAAAAGAGAACAGGACACAAGTATTTATTTAATACAACATTCTTCAGTGAGAATTAACTTCCCCTCATCAGAAGAGCTGGAAGTGTGTGAGTGAGGGGGATTAAAAAAAACAAAACTCAAGTGTCAGATCAAAACATGGCACACAGTACAGAAGTAACTCCCAAGTTAATCTGGGGATCTGTAAATCACTTTGGTAGTGGTATGCTGGAAGCTGCTCATGCATTACAAGCTCAAAATCTGATTTCTAGCAATTAAATACAAATTTGTTTGCATTTTTAAAAATGTTTTAAATTAAACAGGGAACCGTAATCCTTTCCAAACAAGAAGATGGGTTGTATGCAACATCAGGAGTGGGAAAAACAGTGTTAGTCTGTCCAAGGATCTGAGAACTCCTGCTCCCCTCTTTCCCACTGCTAAGAGTAACACAGGGCTAACATACTACCAAAAATTGCTATTGTAAAAAGGCACTTTTGCTGAGGATTGTTAGCAGTAACAATCATCATGCATTCAGAAACATGTCAGGCTCTAGTTAAGGAGAGGTTTTTGTACATCCCTACTCTCTTTTTCATTGTTTCACAAAAAAAAAAAAAAAAAAGTGTGAAAGACACAGAAAACAAGCCTACACTACACACTACAACGATGTGTGCTGGGATAAAGCTTGGCAGCTACAGAGCTCCAAAAAAAATGCACGCAGGAAGGAAAGGGACCAGGAGAGAGTGAGGGTAGGGAAGAGAGAGCAAGCTCAGCTCCCAGAAATTCAAGAGGGATCAAGCACCGAGGGCAATAGTGCAGTCCTCAAAACATCAGGACTAAGACACTCACTTCTCTCAGTCAACTATGTAGTTATAATAGTGCCTTTTTTTGAGACACCTCTGCAGATACAACCATCAAACTGATGTGAACAGCAACAAAAGAGATTAGAGAATGCTATTATCTCTGCTATCTATGTTGACTGGGTAATGCCAGGGAAGAATTAATCATATATTAAATGGAGAGGGTTGTTTGGTAAGGAGAAATAGTAAGCAACAAAAAACCTGGAAGCCTTCTCCCTTTCCTTTCCCCCAACTTCCACTTCCATTCTACTCTCTTTGAGAAGTTAAGAAAAAAGAACAAAGAAGAAAACTCTCTGAAAGGAAAGCAGAGAACTACTTAAGACCACTACAGTTCCAGGCAAGAAGCAGAAAACGCCAAGGCAAGAAGCAGAAAACGCCAAGGCAAGTAAGGAATAAGTATTTGTGAAAGACACGTTACCTACTGCTTAACTTATGCTATCACATCTGCTTTATACATATTTAATAGCAAAATAACTATCAGAAAGGAAAGAACTGAAAAGTATTAAGCAAGCAGTGAAGCTAGAATAGTTTTTAGACTGTTTGTCTTCCTTTGTTGAAATAAAAGAAACTCTTTTGACACTACATTAATAATAAAATGAGGTAACTGAAACACACCACTGATTTAATGTTATTGCTGTATTTTGCAAAGTGTTTAAACACCTGGAAATTGGCCAGATCGTACACCCTTATTAGCAACCTGAAATTAATTTGAAGGCTACTTTAATTACATTAAAAAAAAAAATCACTGGTATTGACAATTAACATAATAAATTGCAAATTGAGATGAGCAGACTCTTACCTAAACCTTGACGTTTTAAATTTCTTCTTAGATATCACTACAGGAGGTTTCTCAGAATAATGTAAACGTAATCTTATTTCTGTCTGACATGTCAGCCACCCAGCATCCACAGTTTCAATACCATCTGTCAAAAATTAAACAAAAAAAGTAGAAGACACTTTAGTAGCTTTATTTTCTAAAGGGAGATCTCGCATAATATACAAAATATAAACGCAGTTCCTCTGACACCATCTTCCAGACAATCCTCCTTATCACCACCCTTATTCAGTAGTATTTCCAGAGCAATTATTGAGTGCATTCTTTCACTTGTCTTTTCTGAAATACCCAGAATAGACAACAGATACTGCAGTTGTTTGATGGCTTTTAGGGGGATTAAATAGGAACAATGATCCTCAGCAGCTTCATGTGTAAACTGTCTGCAAGAGAGCACTAAGTATTCCAGCATTAATTTTATTTACGGTATCAAGGGCTAAGTTATGTCTCCAAAGGTACATATAACATTCCCTTGTCGTGGGTAGCTCATCATAGTCAGTGCCAGTAAAGCAGTGCAAGTCTGCAGGACAGGATACAGCAACAGATATGATGGGGAAACAAAGCACCGAGGAAAATCCTCAACCTCACCGCCAGGACAAGGAAAGCCTACAAGCAGCATAGCCAGAAAGCACAAGCTGCCAGCCCAGGTGCTGAAGCAGACCCCACAGATTTGAAGAGTTCTTAGCAAAACATATCTTTTGATGGGGGTATGAAGAAAAATGGAAAAGCTTTAAGACAAGATGTATGACACATGACAGAGTTACCTTAGGCTCCAAGGGATTGAGCGTTAAATAAAAGTTAGAACTGCCAAAAGCGAGACATATGCACACACAAGAATATCAGGTTTGAGCTTATGATAGATTTTGACAGTTATGTGCCTAACCAAAGAGGCAGACTGTGTACATTTAGTATAAGTGATAATATTTTTTTTCTAGACAGAAGAGTTTTTTCTATGGCTAGGTTTTAAAAGCAAGTTAACAATCTATTCTGTACTTCCAAAAAAAAAAAACAAACCAAAAAAACCCCACCAAAAAACCATGCTCATGATCTCAAGTTCACAAATTTCAACCTTTAACACCAGCACACTGCCAATATTTAAACTCTTCCCAGCAGTCTTTTATTAACATTAGAAGAGACTACAGCCTGAGTGTGAATTCACAAATGCTGGATATAAAAATAACTGTTATAAGCAAAGAAAACAATCAGGCAATTCCTGTCAAAACTAACTTAGTATTTCAAATATTTATCAACTACAATGCTTAGTCTTGTTAAAATTAATTATGTGAGGTAAAGGTCAATATCTATTACTTACTACGGATTCCAAAGTATCCATCGTCAATAGTAATTTCATTTTCTAGAATTAAAAGGAAGGGAAAAGAATGAGAGAAACTAATTAGTATTCACATTATAAAGAATCATTACCAAGTTAAATTAATTCTACTTTTCCACTTTAAAAAGTATATCTAGTAAAAAAGTAGGAAAACTGAAACAAAGAATAAATAAGCATGTTTACTGCAACCTTCTATAAAGCTTTTTCCCAATTTATGCTTTTTCTGTTTCTGCAAGAAAAACCAATCAACACACGAAATGCCATAAGATGTTTTATCTGAAGTAATCTGAACTAAACAAAGCAAGAAGGTTGTATAATTTCCTAGTTTGCTGAAGTACTTTGCTGATAATATCTACATCCTACTAGAATCTAAGATGCTTTTCTTGTTAGTGTCAAAGACATTAAAGTTTCTTGCAAACACAGAAGAAAGCTGTCCTCCTGCACATTTATAGTTAAAGCTTCTAAATCAAGTTAGTCACAATTAAAATGCTTATTCTGCCACGTGACAGAAATCAACCTAGGACGAAATATTCAAAACACTCATTTCAAACTTACTTTTATCCTTACACTCTCCAAAGTTTTAATAACTGAAATCTTAAGGCACTACGTAAATTCACCAGCATTAGGAGAACTGCAGTAGTCTAAATAAACTATACATTTCTCAAAACATAAGTCTTAACAAAATTTTGTCTCTACACCCATCAATCCCATTTTTTTCTAAGAATCATCATGGGCCTGCTCTCAATTTGTAATAACTACAGGCAACAATTAAGGATCATAATGACCAAATGCTAACATCCTGGGTTTGATGCATTTTCTTAAAGACTACTTATGAAGCATTGTGTATTACTTGGGGGGTGAAAAAGAAAATCCTAACTGTTCAGAATGAAGTTATCCAAATTTAGAGATAAAGTCTAGACCCTGACAGAGGGTAGGCTGCTTCCCTTATCAGTTACTGACAAATATAGAAACATAATTTTGTTACAGGGATAAACACTTAACTAATTCAACTG
>Ga0181612_159859_pt1 | contig 17765 bp, 14 predicted proteins | sample HoacroProtozoa21_FD_119630 | JGI IMG/M metagenome (GOLD analysis project Ga0181612, IMG submission 119630) | Hoatzin crop microbial communities from Cojedes, Venezuel. Combined Assembly of Gp0051906, Gp0051904, Gp0051908 | reverse complement strand
GGGTTGGACTAGATGACCCACAGAGGTCCCTTCCAACCCCTACTATTCTGTGATTCTGTGATTCTGTGAAGAAATGTCAACGGGAGACTAACACAGCAGCAATGCTCTGGGTTTATTTTTAGCCCAGCACTCTGCCTGGTACAGCTCGGCTCGTGCCCGATGTGCGTCACACAGAACTGAAGGAATTTGAAAGTGGCACTGCCATAATTGAACCCAGAATCCCCCCCAAAACGCCCCTTTCTCATCCTTATTAAGAGCAGATTAAGAGGCTGCCTGAGCTGGGAAAGGACAGTGGGACACACTCTCTTGAATCCACAGAGGAGATTTTTTTGGAGGGGGAACCCTTAAACCACCTGTGTTTGAAGTGCTGCCTGCCTCGCCCTGCTCCCTGGGCATGGAAAATGGGAAGTGATGGTCGGCTGAACACACTTAAAAACATATGTACCCTTAAAACAGGGGCGGCTGCAGAGCTGAGCCAGGAGCTGCTCCCACTGCGGGGATTTTCCAGCCCACCGGCCCTTCCAAATCACCTCTGCGCTGTCACAACACCTGACTGCTTAGTGTCTCTGGGCTGATTAATTATAAAAAATTAGGACAAGATGAGAATCTGTGAGGCTGTTACCTGAATCTGCATCTGTGCTTTAATTTTGGTACGTGAGCATCCCCATGCACTTCCGTGAAATACATTATAGAAGCTCAGCGTTAACGATTTCCATTTTCGGGCTGGCACTGCTGGTGGGAACTGGTGGCATTTCCCTCCTGGGCTCCAAGCGCCTCGAGTCCTGGTGCCTGGAGAGCCTGGGCAATGCCACGTGTGATGCAATGACTGCACTTGAAAGTCTGAATTAGTCATGGTAAATAAATAACTTCAAAACAAGAGCTGGCTAAGAACTACAGTTCATGTTACAGCAATATTTTCAAGTCTTAAGAATTTCCTTTTCTCTGCTGCAATCTGGATAAAAGGTGTCATTAACCCCAAACACTGTTGCTCTCGCACAAGCAAGCTGCTTTTCTTTCTAAACAGGCTGCTTTTCTTTCTGTGTTTGCCTAACATTTTGGATCGATTGCTGACCACCCTCAACTTCCTTTTCTCACTCTAATTATTTTAGGATTTTTGATGGATTGAGCTGAATCAACAACAAAAAATACTATCTATTTAAAATACAGTGAAATAACCCCTAAACTGTTGTGAAAAGAAAAGCTGAGCCTGGCCCTTTTCTATGTCCATATGACATTGCAGCATAGTTTGTGTCTTCTGATAAGTTCATCCATGTTTCCTAGTGCGGCTCTGCAGAAACCTGGGCATTATCTAGTAGCTCCCACAGAAAACCACCAATTATCGCAAAATCCCCACTAGGCAGCCCCTGTGCTCTGCGGAAAGCCTGGCAGGGTGACGGCAGCGTGGCCGTCCCACACACCCTGGAGCACGTGGGATCCCGCATTGGTCTCCCTGGGTCTGGACGGGGATGACCAAGTGGTTTGGATCAGCCTGGTGCTGTCACGGCCAGGGAAAGACAGGTGAGATTTATTCCTCCTGCAAGGCGATGTGGGGACCACGGCCCCTGGGAAGTGGAGTGGAACACTTGGAGCACTTTGTCTCAGCTCACCTGTTGCAATTCGTTGCTAAAAGGGTCCGTAAAGTGATGACTATTGCGACACCTCAAAATGCACTGTGGTTGTCCAGCACCAGGGCTGCATGCAGACATGCAGCTGCTGCACACGCTAAACACGCCTGCAGCACGCGCTGGGTGTGATGAGGGGATTGCTGCTGCCACCAAAAGTGGCTTTGTTTCCCAAGGGGAGCAGAGTCTGCCTTGTCTCAGTCATTTTTGTGGTTCCATTTCCAAATAAGCTTGATCTTCATTTGCAAGTGATTCATTCCTCGCTTTGCAAGTGGTTCTCCTCCCACAATTAGCAGCAGGACTAATTCAGATGAGTTACATTATGGATAGGTTTAAAGGAATTTTTTCTGACATGCTGGAAGAACTGCAGTGCCATGGAAGGATTCCCATCCGTGCCAGGGGTTAACATCGGCACGTGGCCAACTCGGGGCTCCACACCAAACCTTGAAGGTCTCCTCCAGAGTGTTTAGAAAGCAGGCAGGGTAGAGGAAATACAAGACACAATTGCTTAAAGGCAAATAGGACCAGCTCAAGTGCATGCTAAAAGCAGAGCATACTCTGCAAATCTGGGGGATTTTTGCTTTGCTTTGGTTTGGTTTGGTTTGGTTTTCTCTAATTCTTAATTTTTTTTTCTCTGGGGTCCCAGTGGGAGACGGTGATGTAGGGTGGATGGGCTCAGCCTTCAGTGGGTGAGGATTTAGACCCTCTTGTTCAGGTGCTGTTAGCTGAATGACTTTGAACGGCATGAAATTCACCATGTGACATTTCTGATCATGTTGGGACAAACCCTTTGACTTACCTCAGCCCCGCAGAATATTTCAGCAATGTGTAACACCAAGGAATCCCATTTTGTTCTGGGTTTCAGCAAAGCTGGCATTGGAATTACCTGGAGTCCAGGATTTTAACACATGCCTTTTAGCAAAACACCAGGCAACACTTAGATGAGAAAACTCCCTCCTGAGACAGGTTTCATCAGGAGCTTGGGAGTTTTGCTTACTATGTGACTTTTTAGCTACTGTAAAAAAAGCACAGCTGAGTGACAGTGCTGTCCTCTCCAAACATAACTGGGAAATCAGCTGCAGCATCAGGAGAGCAACGCTGACAAATACTTTGAAAGGGTGCACACCACCCTGTGCTAGCTGGGGACTCCAGGCTGTGCTCCTAAAGCCAGAGCCCAGGGCTGGAGCACCGACCGGCAGGGCTGAGCACCGTAAAATGCCTCCTTGGACTGCTGGGACCTTGTGCCTGAAAGCATCCCTGCTGCCCTGGGCAGCTGGCACTGCCTGCAGCCCTGCCGAGCCTCAGGCTGCTGCAGCCATGGCTCGGGGCCATCCTGCCGCCTGCAGCCCCTGTGCAAACCCCATGAGCCCTTCACACGGCTTCCTCATGGTGAATAATGCCTGCCACAGGCCTCGGTCATGCTTCGCTGTACTTAACCAAATCAGATACTCCCAGCTCACCTTTACGGCAACTTACCTCACCTCTGAGCCCAGAGTGAGTCACTGCAAAAATGACAGCATTGTTTTGGGTTTGCTTCGTAGTAAAGGAAACCTCATGTGAAGCTCTTCTGTGCTCTAATTTTCCTGTTCCATATTTTTGGAGGTGTTTTGTCACCTGTCCATCACTGCAGGGGAAGGGTGGTGAACTATGTCTGCTCACATAGCAGCGCACCTGACCATGCATGAAAGTTTCTGGGGAATGCTCTTTTCTTCTGCCTCAGATGGGGCGTGTTGACAGTTACTGCATCCGCACTCACTGTATGTTATTCAGATTGCATTATTTGTGAGGCCATGAGTGACTGATCAATAACAGCAAAGTGTTCAGTATTACCGTGCACCCACACGTGTTGCCTCTGGGCTTGCCCGCTGGCAGCCTGCCGCAGTGGGGCAGGGCAGGGAGTCTGCACCAGGAGCTGGGGGGGTGCTGGGGACATGCACACGTGTACACGCACACGCACAAAAAGGGAAGGGAAGGAGGTGCACTGAGACCTGCTTTGGGAGAAAAAAAATAGGGCTCCTTTGCTAGACATTACAGCCTTGCACCAGTTTTCTGTGCTGAAGTACACACTGCTGTGTACTTCAGTACCAGCGCTGTGTTTAAGTACTGCGCTCTGGGAAAAAATAGGAATTAGTGACTGTGTAGACATTTGTCTCAGTATTTCAGTGTGCCATGGTCCAGGTATCCTGTTCTGAACTAAGGTGGGTTTAATGCCCAGTATGAGGTGATACAGACCTTTTGGGAAGTGCTTTTTGTCTCATCTCACCCTCCTCCGATTTGAGTAATAAATTATGCAACATCTACCTAGAAGGAGGAATGCCAAAGCCCTCATTAGTGGCTCACCACTGAGGTGGAAGGTGGAAGGCAAGGGCGGCTGCTGGCCCAGAAAGCGCAGCCCTGGAGCCAGTGAGAGGACACGGCGCACATCTTCGCACTGGGGTCTCTGAGACAGTGGCAGTCCTTTGGGTGATGTTTGTGTCACGTGAGAAAAACCATCAGCAAATCTCTCTCTGCTCTCTGAAAGGAGCTGTTTGGTGGGAGAGTTGTTTCACATGGAGTCGCCATTGTAGGGCAGCCTCCTGATCTTTCCTTTTGCCTAAAGACTCAAACATCCACTGTCTGACCCATGGAGTGGCCGAATGGCACCATGAAGGCTACCACCTCCCCTTCTCATGCACCCTGCTATCCCCAGCTCCCCTTCTCATGCACCCCTCCACCTCCCCTTCTCTAGAGCAACATAAAGAATTGTGGTGAATTAGGTGGACAGTGGTGCAGTCATTCCCGGACCTTTTTCCCCGGATCAGAGGGGAAAAATCTCTACTCTAATTGAGAGAGTACACTGCCAAGCCAAGTCAGGATCTTGGATTCATACCTTGCCTTTTATAAAGCACCTACCTGAAGGAAGACCAATGGCCAGAAAAAATGAAGTGTGACATGTTGCATCTTACTGTTTCTTGAGAGGTAACAAAACACTCTTTACCAGAAAAGCTATTTAAATTATCTGAACATTCATCTGACATTAATGGCCCACTGTGGAGAATAATAAGCTTGGCTGAATTATAAGCACCGAACTTGCAGATGCTGGTGCACGTGCAGAGCTTTACTGACATCAGTTAAAGGCGTTACCTCATGTGGTAAAAAGTCTTCCCACCTGGGGCCAAGGGTTTAAGAAACAGGTGTTCAGCGCAGGGCACTGAAACACATAGTTAATCATTTACAGAGGTGTGCGCTTTTTTCAGTCAGCTCTGTTCAATTTTGATCTAAATTGTAAGATAAAGAGCAGTGGATAAAGATGAAGGGTTCTGCTGTCCCAGGCCAATTGTAGGTCATGTTCACAGCTTCCTGATGCTGTTTTTTTCCTGAGTATTTTCAATGGTGCATTTATATGCTGACAAATGTGCAGTTTAAAAACATTTTGCCATTTTGCAAATGCAAGACAATGTAGTAGTTCCCTCATATACTCCATGCACTAAAGTACTGCATCTCCATCACTGTCCCCAGAGGTGCCTGCATTCATTTAGCTGGGCAGAAATCAAACATTAAAAAAATAATGTTACTTCTGAAGAAGCTGAAGGATAGTGTGTGGGTTTAGGCAATGCGGTTTCTCCAGATTTATTCCATCCTTTCTCCCATTCTTGCACTTTGAGCCTCATTCCTCTACTAGCACACCAGGAGCTTTATCAAGACCTTATATATGATGACTCACAGGCGAAAACCCAACAGATGTCCCCTCCTCACTGCCCGTCACTGGTGAGGTCACCAGCTTGCAACACACTGGGAGTCCATCCGTTCTCCTTTACTCAAACTATTATAACAGCTCTTCTACTTCTCCTGGTTGCAGCTTGTTACACAAATATTGAATATCCAGTTAGGTTGCCTCAGCATATGGAGTGATTTTGGGTTTTTCTCCCACCGGAGACACAATGGCGATTGCAAGCAGAGTGCAGCTAGCAAGGGAAAGCGCACCTGCCCTCCTGCAGCTACTTTCTCTGGCTCTCTGCGTCAGGAGGAGTCTCCCCCATAATCCCCGAGATATGAACATTGTGTTAGGTCAGACAGGAGAGTCTGGCATAAAAATTGCATCTAATGAGAAATAAATGACTGATTTTCCAAGGAATTCTTATATTCAATTGATCAGCTCCTCAGGAGATTGCCATTATGCTACCCCAGGTCGTATTTGAGGTTTTGGCCCTAAAAATGTTTGCGTGAAAGCACCTGTGGTTCCCAGCCTGATTGTTGGTGGCAGTCATTAAATGATGAGGGAGGAAAGCCCATTCCTCTGCTGGAGGTTTCTACTGATGTTTCTGCTCTTGCAAGATGGGCAAGAGACAGATATTTGCGTCTGGCACAAGCTTGAGAAGAGAGGTGTTAGCACTGCAATGCCCCAAGAGAAGAAAGGGGTAGCTCATTTCTGACCACACACTGCCTGCAACTCACGTCAGCGAGCGCTTGATGTTCAAGGCTGGGGATGCAGCGGCTGCGAGCCCTGATGTGTGACAGCTGTAGGGGTGGTACATGATGGGTGGTAGCAAATATCTCCTGGCAGGAGGGCACTGTATCTCCAGGGCTTCACCTGGCAAAGCAGGGACCTGGGAGCTTCCCCAAGCCTCGTGGCAGATGAAGAGACAATTTCGAGATCATATGTTCTCCAGTCTCATTCCCTGCCTGCTGCATCATTCCCTGCCTGCTTGCGCAAGGCACAAGGACTACTTTTAAAAGGCAATTTGGTTTTATTAGTGACAAGGAGATAAAAAAACATCCTGAACTCTTTGGTTCCCTGTGGAAATGGCTTTGATTCAAAATCTTGCCATTTATGGGCACAGTCAAAATAAAGTTCCCCAAAGAAGAATGACATTTTCTACATTTTTCCCACTGGTAGCCTCAAGGTTGGGTGCCTGCTGGGGTGGGGGAATGTAGGAGATGGAGGATAGATGCTCTCCTTGCAGCCCTGCTCTGTCCAAGGGCTCACCCCTGCTCCGTGCACCCCCCAGGACTCCTTTGGATGGCAGACATCTGTCTTCCACTATACAACACCTGCATGGTTTCAGGGGCTGAGAAACAGCCCCTAAGACCAGCAGTGTCCCTAAAGCTCCCAGAAAAGCTTTGGGGGGCTGCACAGGGCAGGACACAGACTTTTTTTAACATGAGCTGGTGACTGTGGTTGTTCTAGTCCCCTAGATTAAATCTCGCTAGAGAATTTCTGCTTCCACTTCTAACTCTGCTGGTCTCCTTACCCTCAGTACATACTTTCTAGGCAGATATTTTTGTAGCAAAACAGCACTGAACCCATGTACCTAATATTTTTCTTTCTACAAAAATATTTTTGTTTGGAGGGTGGAGCAAAAATGAGTCCAATTTATACTAATTCTTTCAATTTTTAAATAAAAGGGATTTAAGAAATACATAAAGAAATACTGACAATTTATTTTCCTCAGTGAATCATGAGGCTTTCCCATCTGGAGGAACAGGCCTTGGCTCAGCACCATTTTTTAAGGAGTTAACCAGCATTTAAAGGCTCATTTTTCGATGAGTCCAAAAAACCCAATAACTTCCGTGGCTTGGTTTTCCCAAGTACTACTTAACTGCACGCTCTTCAGCGACCAGACCTGCCTTTTGCATATATCATGGGAAGCCACAAAGAGCTGTGGCTTTTCCAAGCTGTACTTTTGGGGGGAAACAGGACTTTATTCCAGTAAACTATTATCATGAAGTAAATGCATCTGCTTTCCCCGTGGCAAGGACCGACTTCTCTCCAGGAGAAGTCACAGTAGCTCCGAGACTTGCCTTTGCCAAATGCCAAGCTTGAGGCACGTGCAGGGCTGAGGGATGGACAGAGGGCTCACTGGCCCTGCTGACCAGGAGTCTAGGGTAATAAGAAAAAATGTAATCGTGCCTCTGTCTGATAAAGCAATAAATAATGATTTAACAATATGTGGTCTTTCTGTGTGCCCTGCAGGTTTAGACTTTGATGTGAATATTTATGCACTTGATTTATTGCCTTGATTTTCTGTCATTTTGAGGAACTCTCAAAACAAGAGAATGAATTTTCTTCACCTAATATTCTGTGCATCTGCTGTCCTAGTGGCAAGTGGAGCCACTTGCACGGATGCAGCATAAAACAGCAATGTAATATGAACACAATTTAATAACCATAATCGTATAGAAACCCCACAAACAGCTAAATGCCAAGAGAGGGTAAGATAAGTTGCACTGAACAAGGGATCAAAGCAGAGAAAAGAAGTAAAATACATCCTTTTTTGAGAATTGAAAGTTTCGTTAACAATCCTTAGCAGTGTATGGATTTGCAGGTTGTATTGATTTCCAAGATGGGGAAATGTCCCCAAAGAAACACAGGGCAGAAGGGAGGAGCAGCATTTCCACTGTGCAGGCAGTGACTGTGATTGCCATGCGCACTGCAGCTGCCAGAAGCCAGGGCTGACCCAAATGCTCTGTGCTTACCAGCATGGGAAGGAACTCTTAATGATCCCGATCGATACGATGCCAAGTGATACTGAATTCACAGCAGCTGCAATGTACCAAGTAGGCATAACCTAAATGCACCAAATGGTAAGTGTAATGTACTTTGTATCTGTACAGAAGGAGATGGACTTTGCTGCAAGGGCTTGATAAACTAAATAAGCACAATAAACTTTAAAGGATGGCAGGAAATAAGAATAGGACAGAAGTTATGAGCTAAATGTACACGGATGCAAGGCAGACCTGGGAACAGGACGTGGGATTCGAGTTGCAACCCAGTGGCACAGTTGTGCAGCCCTGGGAGCTTCTCCCAGCAAAAGCAGCAAACCCTTGGGGGCTCCACCACAGCACTCTGTGCCAACGGGAGCACAGAGCCTCAGGCAAGCCCCGGCGAGCTGCCCTGCTGCCATCTCCGCAGGACACACCGACCCCAAGAGCAGCCTCTCTTCCACAGTTGAATCCCTCACCTGAAGGTTTACTCCGTATATTTATATACAGATATATTTCTTTGTCCCCAGACTCCAAATACAGATACATGTACATATATACCTTATTCTACACTATGTACATAGTGCAGAACATATAAAAGTGTATATAGAGTGAGTGGAACAAAGCCCTAGGCCACAACAGGGAGCAAAGCAGCTTGCTATATGTCTGCCTTGAAGGAATGGGACCCCTAAAAGCCATGTGAGAGGTTTATTGCCCAAAGCAAGAGCAAATCTGAATGCTTGCAGGCAATCTTATTAAAAGCAGACACTTGAGCTTCACAAAAAAACAAATATTAAACTGCTCCAAACATAAACAGGCTTGTACATAAAGCCATCCCAATCTCTGGGTGTGCAAAAACTTCCCAAACTCAACACAGATAAACCATGTTTCCAGCAGAAGGGCAATGTTAGGCAGCTCTAACTCCGGGGAAGTAAGTTGACTCCATCAGCTTTAGAGAGGAAACCATCTTGCCCTTCTCAAGCGCAGGGCTGCACCGACGGCCGTGCGAGTGCTGGCTTTTAGCAGACCTGTGCAGGAAGCACAGGGCTTTGCAGGTACACACAGATGACTAACATCCATCTGGCAATCGTGTATGCAAATGGCAGGTTTCCTGCTGAGCTATGTGTCCAATTAGTACATATCATTGCAAATAGATATTATCTAGGTTTCTGATGTCTTTGACCATCTAAATGCCTTCGTACAAACTTGCGTAACTGAATGTGCGAGTAGTTCCACTGAGGCCCAGGTCTGTGAATGTTTAATGGCTTCAGGATTTGTGAATTTAAATGCAAGCAACCCAGGGAAGATAAGCATTTATCTTTAAACTCAGCATGAGCTAGAGGCGTGTGATTGTACAGAACCACACAAGACACACGTTTCCTTCAAAATATAGATGTATCAAAAAAAGGAAGCAACATAGCACTTCTATTGGAGGATATCACAAAGCTAAGCTAGTCCTTACAGCCCTGTGAAAACCCTGCCGGCCCCAGAACGTCAGGCAAAGAGCAGTGCCATGGTATTTTTCTGTATTTAGCTGCATGTTTTTCACATAGTTCTGCTGAAGTCCTACAATATGATCAGCTGGTGCCTGTTGTACTGACCTGTGGCTGAGATTTCGCGTCCTTGGAGTAACTGAGTTGTGTTAATGTCAGCAAGGATTTCAGAAAGGTGTTTTTCTGGCATGGTTCTGTTACAGTAGGTCCTCGATAGCTGCATATGAGCCCTCCCGCCCCCACAAATGAAAGCCATGAATGGCAGTGGGATCCCTCTGATTCACAGCACAGCCTGACGTCAACGGTTAGCACATTCAGAGCAAACACACTGCCCATGACGTAGAAATATCCCTGCCGTACAGATACACAGAAAGGCTATCCATTCCCATGGAAAGTGCTGCTGCTTTTGTTTTATCCCTCCTGAATTTCATGTCTGGAGCAGACCATGCCAATGTACTTTAAAATTTAATCTTTACTGTGGCTGCAAAGAAAGCTGTATATTCTCAGTATCAACCCCATCCTCCCCCCAAAAGACGATGATAATTGTATTCATGGCATAACAGAAAAGTGCATTGGAGTGCAGACGTGAAGCTATGCTCAGTGAGCAAGAACAGAGGAGGGACAAAGTCTGCCTTTCCTCTGGCCGTCTGCATGCTGGTGGGACACGGGCATCTCTGAACTGATATAGTTGACAAAACCCAGAAAGCAGCACAGCAGATCAGGCCATGACTTGGGACATGAAGATGAAAACGTGCCATGTACCTTTTCTCTCCTAAAAGCCAACATGGGGTAATGAGCAAATGTGGCTGAATACAGGCATGCCCCTTTGCCTGACCTTTAAGCCCCAGGTTTGTGGTCTCCTACCCGGATGCTGGGGTGTTCGATTTCTACCCCAAACACACCTGTAGAAATCATGCACCAGCAGTTATGAGGGAACTTCTTATGACTGCCACTGGTAACAATTGTCTGTGTAGTAAGTTGTGGAGAAGACACACAGATGCCCTCAAAGCATGTCTTTCTCTGCCCAGTGGATAGCTGCTTCTGTTAATAATTTTCTTGAGATAACTGGGACATCAAATTGTTTTGAAGTTGTTCTCAAACATTTTTTTTGCTGACAGCTTTAATTATTCAGTGCTACTGCAGCATCAGATGAAATACAATCACAGGAAAGGGCTCCTAACACCACAAATAGCCAATTGTAGGATGCCATATTAAAATCAGCAGTAAAAAACAGTTTATAATCTCTAACCTCTACCCAGTCAAATCCTACAGTTGCTATACTTGCTATTCTAGAAATAGTGTTATTTCTCTTAGCTGAGGGTCACTTCTGAGAGAAAAGGAAAACATTGCCTTTCCTTGAATCTTTTCTGCTGTCCCAAATTATTGTATTTTATTAGTGGACTGATTACTCATTCACAATACAAAACTATTAAAAAAGGCGATTTTCTGTTCTACCACACTTGACCTAGATTTCCCATTTACTCTCATGGAGGCACAGTGACTCTCTAACATCTTGAAAATTCTAATGAAATAGAAATAAACTCAAACTAGAGTGTGATGTGGGCAATGGATATTCCTCAGAAGAACTGAACCACCACAGCACATGCTCCTGGTGGGCAGCCCCAAGGCTGTAAATATCAAACTCAAAGAGCAGGAAAAGAACTTTATATCACTTGCTGATAATAGGATGTATTAAAGTGGTAAAAATCACTGTATCTCTCTGGCAGAGACAGATGGTTATTCCCACAGGCGCATCCTTGCATTTTGTCCTCTGCTTATCTCCCAGGAGGTTTGAAAACAGGACCAAATAGACTTCTTGAAGCCCACAATGCTGGGGAAGGGGCGACTCAACAGCATGATAGTTTCTTTCCAGGAAGAGGAAAAGGGAGTGATTTAAGAGGTTGGGTCTTTGCCCAGAGAAAGCCCTCCAAGAGTTGCAGTCCTTCACTCTGCAAAAGACAAGTCCTCATAAGGGATCCGCTCATCCGTGGAGAAAGGAGGCTGCTGGCAGGGGGGTGGTCAGTACCAGCCCTCCACGCTGGTCACACTGACCATGCTGTGCCTATCCCAAACCCCAGCTGCTGTCAGAGGGGGCTCTCACTGGTGGGCAAAGTGACATCAGAGCAGGCCGCCACTGCAACTTTTCTTCAGTCATGCAGTTTTAATGAAAAGCTTCAAAATAGCTGCCAGATTTTTATCTGCTCTTTTTTTTGATGGTGCTACTCAAAGGCACAAGGAGCACGAGAGGTGTGCCCAAGATCTGTGCTGCTGAAAAACCTCTCCGTTAAAACCACCCCTCGATTGTTATGGCTCTCCAGCACACATTAGGGCCTTTCAGTCTAGATTGGAGGGACAGTTGACAAGAGGCACCATGGAATATCTGGTCTGATACGCAAAACCATCTGGATGGCAATGAAATTCTAATTAAAGCCTCATCTGAGGCACAGCTCCTTATGCCTCACACTAGGGACTATGTTTTCCCATGAGTAGCACCGTAAAAGACATGAATTACAGCAGCACAACACAGTGCTTGAGCAGTCTGACAAAACCTTGTCCCGGTTTTTCAGACCCCTCTGCCCCTGCACTGGTGTCCCTGCCACAGAGCAGACCTGGAGGAGCTCCCTCAGGCAGCCCTGCAGCCGCCATCCCCAGAGCAAGCATTGCTCCACCAGCCCAGCAGATACCCGCAGAGACACCTGAAAGCATAGACCAGCTTTCAGAGATTTGCAACATTGCAGATCCTCCAGTGCCTTGTCCCCTACCTCCCCATCCTCCCAGACACTACAAATTGCATCTACATCTGCAGGAATTTTGGCCACCAATCATTTCTTTTTTATCACTTATGGAAGCTTAATAAAAATAAAGCTTCCACCTTTCTTACATTTGTGAGACAGCTTTTTAAGCCACCTGAGCTTTTCTGACAGGTTTATGATATTTTCCTTGGCTTTCTTTAAATACATGCTGAAAAATCTAACCCGGAGCTTTTGGGCGCTGCACCCAGGAGGGGAAGAACTCCTCCGAAACTACTCCAGAGCTCAAAAGTGACCCACGTCGAGGAAATACATCAAACGTGAGCAGGAAAATGTTGCTAAGTGGTCCTAAAAGCTTGCTGACATTGGGTATGACTGAATCAGTGGCAGGACCTTTGTCTACAGCCAAGAGAATGTAACAAGTAAGGTCAAGGAGCACTGAGCTGGTTGAACAGCAAAGGGCTTCACTTTGACTGACAGCGATGCACGGCCTTGTGGCGTCTGAGTCACTCCCCGGTTTGTTCATAAGTATTTTTTAAAGCGCTTTTCAGTATGGGAGCACCTAGAGGACCAGGCTGGAAAATAATTAAATTTAAGGAAAAACAGAAAGAAGAACGTGGCAAGGAGGAGGACCTTGCCAAATCCCTTGGATGAAATGTGCAGTTGGGTTCCTGTCTGGCAAAACTCAAAAATACTGGCTGGGAAATTCATTTAGTAAGTAGAGAAGGAAGAGTAAGAGTAAGTAATTAAGGTTCATGTCATCCTTTGAGCCTGGCATCTGCTTAAATGAGCTCATTTGATCTCTACTTTCTCCTTTAATCTGAGTAGTGTTGAAAGAGTTATTACAGCACACAGCTCTCTGTTCTGGTTTACCTTTTTTGCCCTACTATTTACCCAATTAATTTCTTTTTTTTGCATTTTAGATTCCTTTGTCTGCTTATAGCAATTTTCCCTCCATGTACTGTCTGTTCTTTCTGCACATGCTCTCTGCTTCGTTCCCACACAACACATTTGGGTCTGGGCTTGTTTTGAATTAAGTAATGAATTTATTTATTTAGTAAAGGAATTTCCTAGGCTTTTCTAAAGATTGAAATGGTTGTATCATGTCCAGAGGACAAAGTCAGCCAAGGCGCCCTACAGAGCTAGAACCTGGGGCACTGTGGGGCAGGTATCAGCTCTATTTGCTCTCCCCAGCTCCTGTCTTGCTCTGACTCTGGTCCTTGCACTCCCAGCTCATGTAGATCTCCGTCTTCCCCTCCCAGCTCTGCAGATTCATTGGGAGCCTGGATGATTTTATGGCTGGGCAGAGCAATACAGGGAAGGGAACAAAATGCGCCCAGAAGCCGAGTTTTCCACCCAGTCTCATTTGAACTGTATCACCAGGGAGCACTGTGTCTCAGGGAGGGTTGGGTAGGTACCTGCACACATCGGTTTCCAAGCAGGTAATACATTCAGGCAGCATTCAGCCCTGTTTGGATTATATGAAAGCATGGCAGTTTTCACTTTCCAGGTGCCGGAGGTCACCTTCTGGCAGGAAAAACAGTGTTAGAATTCAAAAGAATGTCAGCCTTGGGCTCTGCGCTGAAAATCCTTCTCTTTCACCATCCCACTGCTTGCTTTTTGCAAAAGGGCTCTCAAAGCTATATGCATTACCAAAGTTAAAGTGAGGTCCATTGAATTTTATTAGCAATTTTCTACTTTGTTAGCAACTTCATGCTGCCTATTAACATTTGATTTTAGTATATTGTTATCACTCATCGCAAAAGGCTGATCCTATTAGTACATTCCATATTGTATTACAGAAAGCAAAAAAGGTGGCTGCAATGGTTACTTACCCTGACATTTTCAAATATTTGTAGACAGTGTGTTACTCTCTGCGCATTCACAGTCAGGGATGCCCAAGAGTACAAGTTCAAGGCATAGCTGATTGGAAGTAGCCAAGCAAAACATGCTCAAATGTGTGAAAATGGGAAAATGAGAGGAGATGAGCTCTTTGTAGGCAGAGCAGTGAGATGCTCTTTTATGTATAGGAGCATCCCATTGAATCTAATCAAAAGTGATGTGTTTCTTGTGAGGATTTTTTAAAAAAAGTTGCCAACACCCAACACTATCGTACTTCAGTTTGATTTTTAACTTAAAATACAAATAGATTAATTTTAGCAAAATCACGAATGGAATACCTATAGATGCCTGATTCATACCCTACTAAATATTTGAAGATATTTTCTACAAAAGACATCCATGCTTGTGGATACATTCACAAAATAAAATGAATGCAGTATTTAAAATGGAAATGCAATACCCCTGCTCATTATGAGCAGAGACTGTTCGTCAGACTTTTGGATATATATCCACCGTCTCTAAACTCATCTATTCCTGTCATTCTTCTTTTTCACCTTGGAATTCACTATTGGGTATAAAACAGTATCGTCAAAAGATGGCAATTAGCTATAATCTCTCCGAGAGGTGGACTGTGCTGCTCAGTCAGATATCTCTTTATGCTGCATGTACCACGCTGAGCCCTGTGTTAGTAAATGGGTACATAATATTAAAATGTGTGAAGAAATCACTCTGATATACTGCAGTATCTCACTGAAAAAGGCTCAAATGTTTGTCCTACACAGCAGAACAAGTTCTCACCTTGTTGGTGTATTTGCATTCAGAGCTTTTAGGTTTCATAATCCTGTTTTTGCTTTCACATCAGGGAGCACATTAACGTGGCATCCATTTAATCTAGGAACTATCAAGAGAAAGAGAAAGGGGTATATCTTCTGCATAGTGGCTGTGAAATTACCCTGATCTTTTGATATATTAAAATTGAAATGCTGTAAATTTCTGTTGTCATGGAGATATTTTCCATGCCACTCCATGATTGGCCATCTGAATTCACTTTCCTTTGGGTTTTCCAGCCTAATTAACTGTTATATTTTTGCCGGCAAAGAGGAAAAACCCACATGAATGGTTTTTGGTCTGTGATTGCATCCCTTATGGAGCAAATTTCATTTTTGTATACTATTAAAGGCAAAATGCATAAGCATGGGTTATATTTATAGTGCAGAAAATGCAGTAATTCTCAGGCAGGAGTGAAGCATTATCAGGTTTGAACACACGGGTGTTATTTATATCTCCATAATATGAAACAATATGGAGATATAAATAACACCCCTGGTGAAGACTACACATTATATGTTACTAACGTGGGGCAAGGCATCGATGCGGGTCAAGGGACTGTGGTGGCAAGAGAAGGCGGGCAGGGCACGGGGGCTACCGGCACAGCAGGCAGCAGCAAACCTGGGCAGACCATGACACTCCTTCACCGCAGCCAGCTGCAATGGGGTGATCTCAAACTGCACCAAAACAACGGCTCTACCTACATCAGCGGCACTTCTGACATGTACAGACAAATTCAGGATTCAGGCAACAAGAAAGGACCTCTGGGCAGGGTCCAAAGCACACTTGTGCCAATTATAAAAATATTGTGTTTATTTGTGCCTTTGTTTTCCTTGCCCTTATGTCACTGGGTTCTCCAAAAGAGTTCAAGGACGACCAAGCCTGTCAGATTTGGAGAGTGGGCAGGAGCAATCTCGCTCATTTAAGTTTATAACCCCATGAAATTTCAGGCTACCTGAATCCTTCAAAGTGCCAGGTGAAAGAAGTTAAACACCCACATGGTCAGGCACTATTTGAAGAAAATGCCTGGTAGTACAGGTTCATCCTACCCACTCCCTAAGTGATGTGGTTGATAACGTCAAAGCTAATTTATCTGCTGCTGTATGGTTTGTAACATGGACAGGCCTTGAGATCAGCTTACTTTATGTTTTTCAAATTAAAGCGTCTTTGATGTATTTCTCTTCCTGCCTTTGAACGTGTAGAGTCCATTGGCAATGAACTGAATGATTTGGTACTAAATAGACTCCCCTCTCCTTCCCCCCAAGAGAATTAGCATCAGGTCTTAATTTGCTAATGGACTATAGACATCCATTAACGTAGTAATTAATTCAGTGCTAAAGTGCCTGTAAGACAGAACCATGCTGAGTGCACAGGGAAAAAAATTATAAGTGACGTCTTCCCAGTCAGCATCACAGGGCTTGGGTGGAAAAGTGAATTTAACAAAGAAATAATGGTGTACGTTATTCCTTGTCTGCAGCTCTGTGTCTAATTACACCATTTGACAACAACCCTATACTCAATTCTGAATTTTTGGACGGGGGTCCATTTTTTTCCATCTTTCAGAAATTGAACATGAAGGCGGTTCTTGCCAGCGTAAACAACTGCAGTTCCCTCTGAGTCTGGCAGAGCAGCGCCAGCAGCGTGGCAGGGAGCTGGCTCTCATCCCGGCTAACAAACCACTCCGCAAAGCTGGGAGCCTCCACAGTCAACACAAGCAGCTATTGCATCTCTAGCCATAACAATACTGTGAATGATTTTGTGCGTACACCACCCTATCGGTGTCTTATATCCACATCTTTCAAAAGCAGCCTGTCCTGCAGCTTCTGGGCTAGCAGTACGTTTCATTGCTCCCTCTAGATCTGCCTTTGGGGTTGCTAGTGAAGGAGGTCGTTTCAGTGCCTGGGAATATGTCCTCAGCTTCTCCAAACTTCACCATCACTTCTACAAAGTGAAGCCGAGTATTTGTCACACTGGCATGCAGCTGCTTTTGTTGCTATTTTTAAAAAGACAGGATAGGTGTTCCTCACTTTTCAGATTCCCTCTGCTGATTGAAATCAGATGCCTTCCTGAAAATAATTGCTGCCAGTGGCAATTATTGCAATTAAAATGTTTACTAATAGTTTGGAATGCCCAGCCTAAGCTAGGCGACATGTACCAGGTCATGAATGAACTTAATTAGACATTATTTAGAAGTGCCCCTTGGTTCATAAATGAAATATCTTTCCAGCTCTGTTCATTTGTAAAGTACCCATTGCATTCAAATGAGAAAGGCAAAACAGCAACAGAGCAGTTTTTGCTTAGAGCCATTCAAAGCACCACAAGGCAATCAGATTTTTTTTTTTAACTGCCAGATTACCTGGTTTAGGAACACACCAGCCAATTTAAATAAACAACAAATTAATGACGCATAACAATTACATGAGTTCAGGGCAGGCTAACATCAGCTTTTGAATGGATTTCATGCGGTCGAGTTTCATTTGGAAGAAGAAGCTGGGCTGCAGAGGATACTGCAACCTTGAAAAAAACCACACCAGGTTGTCACTGACAGGTTTGTGGGTGTTGTTGATATGTATATACATGTCTTTTATCTTCATTTGTGCTTCAACACAAAAGAGTGCAAGCGTGCTCTGGTCCTGCACAAGCCCCAGTGGAATGCACCCACGAGTGCTGAGGGAGCTGGCGGATGTCATTGCTGAGCCACTCTCCATCATCTTTGAGAGGTCCTGGAGGACAGGAGAGGTGCCCGAGGACTGGAGAAAGGCCAATGT
>Ga0181612_151922_pt1 | contig 17766 bp, 10 predicted proteins | sample HoacroProtozoa21_FD_119630 | JGI IMG/M metagenome (GOLD analysis project Ga0181612, IMG submission 119630) | Hoatzin crop microbial communities from Cojedes, Venezuel. Combined Assembly of Gp0051906, Gp0051904, Gp0051908 | reverse complement strand
TCCACAGAGACTGGCAACCTGATGCCAATATCCAACAAAAACCCTGCTTGTGCAAGGGATGTCATCCACAAGAATTATGCATTAAACTACATTACGAAATCTAAAATACGGATAGATTTGTTGCAATCTTCATACTAGATAGAACAAGAGGATGTTAAAATGCCCACCCCACCTTGTCATTGCTCAGAGTACAAAGCTCAACACCTGCACTGTGTGTTGTGATTAAACAGAGCAGTGGACCAAAGTTTCCCTGCATTAGAGGCGGCAGCTAATTGCAGCAGTAGTACTAGGGATGACACATCATAACCAAAACCACTCAGACTTGTCTTCCACATAAATCTCTGTAGTTTCCAGTTAGAAAGGCAAAAGGTGAGACTGTGTTGATTAAAATGGCTGGAGAGCTCTTTCGTTTATCAACTAGCAAATGGCTCAAGCAGGCAGAAAAGCATAATCTATATGGCTTGCTTTATGCAATACATAAATTATATTTATAATATGTTAATTATGTTATGCTACACTACATTATATTATCTATTTTATTTTATGCACGTATGCATACAGATACCTGTACAGACATATGTCTGTGAACAATTGAGTGGCCAGCAAGATTCAGCAGCCCATGCACTCCTGCATGAAATCAACACATTATACCAGTGTAAAAAACACCATTGGTGACAGGGAGATCAGATCACTGAAGCAGATTTATTTTTGAGAATTTGCTCTTTGCTCCTCTAAACTTTCTAATCAAAAGAGATCAGATGGGCCTGTATTTGCTGATGTGTATGCAGCTCTTACATTTTCCTCCAAGCTATCCATTCCTTCAACAGGATCTTTAATTTTGTGGGTTTTGGCACCACACCTGGCTAATGAACCCCCTTCCTTCCACTCTAGTTTGCAGATCTCAAGCATATGCAGTTTCAAACTACAGGGAGTATCAAGAGAACTGCATCAGTGAAACTCTTACCCACTTCAGAAAACTGCAACACAGTTCAGCCACTGACTGCTAGATGGAACCTGAGTGAACAGTTCATGGTAAGTGGACAGAGAAAGCAGAATGAAAATTGGTCATTTCAGTAATTTCTCTCATAACAGTTCTTCCTCTGTTATACATGCAGGGAGCAAAATAAGGTGATATTGACCTAGGTTAGGAGGCTGGGTACAAGCTTCAGCAGTGCCAGGTGATGGTTCCCACTCTCAGAGTCTACTTGAAGAGATAAAGAGCTCTTTGAGTTCAGTCAAGAGTAGCTCAGAGACAGATGGGGTGAGGTCGGGTTGGCAAGTCTACATAGGCTGCTTTGCCTTGGGCAAGTCTCTGTGCCTCCGAAAGGATTTCTGGTAATTCAGTATGCAGGGGACTGGAAGCTGGCTTGGAAGAATACAAGGAAGAAGCTAAGAGAGCTAGCTGGAGCCTTTCTGGGCTTTACAAAACTACATCCCCCAAAGGGAACAGGTATGAACACATGTTCCACAAAGCAGAACCTGTTTAACTGAGCAGGGAAGGGAAACAGAGCATGGCAAAGAGTGAGAGTACACATAGTACTGGAATTAAAATTGCTGGACTCAGGCAAATTGGAAGCCTGAGAAAACTGGAGATTCAATGCAAGCTCTACCACGTAAGCTTATGGGTACTTCTGAACTAAACACAGACAAAAGAGCCAACAGATGCAGACACCATGCTCTGCTCCAGCAGGTTAGAGGGGTAATAATGGGGCTCTCCAGAAAGGAAGAACTGGTAGGAACACAAGAGGCAAAATTGTGTCTAGCACGACATGACAACAACACAACAAAGAAATGCTATGTCATACTCATTCAGTGACGCCTTTACAAATCTGACATTCATTTTCCTGAGGTAAATGACTAATGAGTTGTGAGAGGTGGTGGCACAGACCTTTCTTTGGCTACTCTTAAACTCAAAAAATCTGGGATGTGACTACTCAAATACAGTTTTAAAAGAGATGTACAGCTGAACAGGACATAAGGTAAACAGTAACTGATTTTTTCAGTTACCTCTCCCACCTCTTTCCTCCTCCAAGCACCTTTCTGTGTGACTTGATTTCACTTTCCAGGAAGATGTAATTCTCCCAAACCTCCTTCAGTGCTTCCTTCTTGGCAAGAAGATCTTGTGCCTCCTAAGAAAACAATCACATGAAATCAGACGGAAAATGGTTTTGAAGCTTATGGTCATCACACCATGTAGCCTAACATGGACTTCAGATCTGAAAACCAAAAACTTTGTTCATATTTTGATTGTTGTGCCAAAGGAACTTCAAATGTTTTATTAGTTTTGCTACCTATAAGATTGATTTTATAAGCCAAAGAGGATGGTGCCCCTGTGAACTGCAGTCTTTCAAAAATGAACCTACATTCATTAAATCTTAAAAATTCAGCCATTGGCCATTAGTTTCTCAGGTAATTGTGTGTCTGTATTTGTCATTTAAGTAATGGCAAGATCATTTATAATCAATAGTCACTGTAGTTAAACACACTGCAGAATAGATAAATAGAGCTAATGTTTTGGATCTAACTTGATTGTATTAGGTTGGAAGCTCTCTCGTACATGCACACACACAGAAAGGAAGTTCCTAAAATAACCATATAATGCCTTGCACTTTAAAGACAAAACAGAGAACAGCAACCCCAAATCCTACCAACACAAACTGACCTCTTGACTCTCAGCTAGGAAAAAGCTGGAAGAACTGACATCTCCACACACACAACAGCTGTGCCACTCTGTGGGAAGATGTGTGAGTCAGGTGCGCTATCTCGGATGCACACCCAAACGTGCACTGTGTTGCACTGAACAACTGGACAAAACGTGCTGCACAAAAGTAGAGACATCTCTCCACAAGTTATCCACTGACCACTTCTGGAGAAGGTTAATACCACTGCTCTTAGTGGGTAACAAAGTAAATCCAGGCACATGCAATCGCATTGGGAAAAGAAGTTCCCCGGGCTCCTGGGAAATTACCACTCTCCATTACTGAGCATGGAGAGCAGCACAAGGCAGTCTCTGCACGGCGCATAGAATCATAAAATCATTTTAGGTTGGAAAAGATCCTGGAGATCATCGAGTCCAGTCATAAGCACACAACCCTTCTGACACACTGCAAGTCAGGAAGCCATTTACCTCTCCCCAGGCAGGGCCAATAAATCTCAGGGTTAACTGGGGCAGGGGGCAATGGGTGTCAAATCAAAACACACCACGGAGCTTTGCATGGACAGGGCTCTGGAACAACCATTACACCAGAGTATCATTTGACATGCAGGAACAATTTGCTTATCGAGTGTTTTGACCTTCTTTAGTCTCTGTACAGAAGGCAACATTCTCATAATCTGCCAGTGAATTCAGCTGCTTCTTAGTCTGAGTAGGATAGGTCAGTGCCCCATTGCTGAGCACCACATCCTCATCTTTCCTTTACCATGAGAAAAACTTCCAGAATTTTATTACAGTGGCATCCCAGATGATTTGTGCAATCAGCAACATAAACTATGGTTTCAAGCATTAAGAGACTCCATATTAATTATGTACACATGATACATGGAGGTTGAAACATTTCTGGAAAACAAATCCTAAATCAGACTTGTTTGCCTAGTCCCTGGCAATCTCGTACATCTCCAGAATGATTGAGAAGGTCTGCTGGCATCTGTGTGGTTTGATTGCTGCCAAATCAACACAGATAAGAAGTGAACTTGTGACTGCTACGCTACACTGGATTTGGGACCACAAGCTTTGCAATATAAATATTTTTTAAAAAGAACAACCATCTCAATGCTAAAATAATATAACTTTGGTCTGGGTTGAGGAACTAATGAAGGAAATTTTGCAACATACAATCCAACAGTGCCACAACACACTTATAAACAGAACTAGTCTGAGCTAAATGACATATCCTGAATGCTAAATAAATACTTCTTCACATATAAACAGAGAAAAGAAATAAATGTAGGGAGTCATGATTTCCACTTCGAGGAAAGATGATCTAACTAGCTAATGTAAAGAAAGCATTGCCTTTGCTCAATTGGCACAACGCCACTTATGACCTCATTCTAAAAAATAAATAAAAAATAGACTATTGTTCATGTGTTTCTGAGTCACTGAGATAAACCAAACGAAGCTAACTGGTGTAGCCTTTAGAAGAGCCAAACCCAAGCACGTCTGCGGCTTTTCCTTCACCAGAGGTTTTCCTTGATGTTCCTTCTGCAAAATAATGACAGCATGTCTGCAAAGGCCCGGCCAAAACGCTGCTGCCACCGGGACAAACTCCTCTCCCTATGGGAGGAGTAGTTCAGGGCCAGATCTGGCTCGCTGCTCACGTTCAATCAAGAAAGCCCTGTTGACAGCCGTCTCTGCTGCAGGGACCTGGAGGAGTTTCCAGCCTGCCTGCTCCACTGCCTGCCAGACTTCTCCTCGCACATGCTTACTCATTTGCTTGACCAGCAAGAGACGTTTCCATTTGGATTTAAAAGTGCTGTGCGAAGGATGTGAAGGAATTTGTTGAGAAAAACATGCCCTGCTCCATCTGTGTGGCCACTGCATATTTTGTGGGAACACTGGCAGAGCTGGAAACACAGGTGCCCACCAGCTCCTGCCACCAAATCTTGAGTGTTTGGAGAAAACTCCCAGTTTTGGGGAAAACGCTGTCCCTGTCACCTGGCTGCAGGTGAATAGCAGAACAGAGAGATGACACCAGACTGGTGCTGCTCAGCAACTTCCAGCTCAGCCCACACCTACACTGCTGCCTAGCTGAAGGCTGGGGGAAGCCGCAGCCTCCCCGAGCCACACCACTCACACATGGCAGCCACGAAGCTGGTGAAGACACCAAGCCAACCACTCCTACACAGAGGGGAAAGTGACCTTTGGCTGCTGCATCACTCCAGTGCCACCAGCCTGCGAGGACTGTCCGCTGGCTATGGGGCAGGTGTGCTGCCGATGCCAGGGCTGGGGGGTGAAGAAATCCCAAAGCCCACCTATCTTTCCCTTCCTCTTCCCAACCTGGACTAGGGGGGGGGGGACTCCACAGCAATATCCGTGGGTCAGCATAGTTTCCGCATTAATAAAAAGCATCCTCGAAGGTTTTGATTTCTTCATTCTACACTGCAAATTAACAAAGGGGACAATAATAATTAACCCTGCCTCCTAAATATTAATTACAAAGGCATATGTCTGATATTAAAAAGTCAATTTCTAGTGAACTTTAATTAACCTCAAAGCCTAGTCTTATTTTACTTTAAAATTTATTACTAGACAGTAGAAAAATTTCTGATATTTAGATCTGAAATACAAATGTACTCTAAGGACAGATGATTTGCAAGGTAAAGGAGTCATCTGTTTGATACAAAAATATTTTGCTTTAACACACAGTTATCTCATTTTTATTTAGTATTTTTGAGTTGTCATTATTTACCAATTTGGCTAATACTTTATTACCTATAGGACAGTTCTTGGGAGAGTCATACATGACAGGACTACCATATATATATTTAAAACCTACGTATACGTCTTCACCTAGGGGACAGCTCAGGTTAATCGAATGCTGATTGAGCATTGAGTTCAGCCGAACACCCCAGACAGGTCTACATTCGTCACTTCCAGGCTGAAAATTCATCTTGCTTTCACTAGTTGTTTCCTAATCATCTGACTGCTCAATTCACTTGATTGCTCCCTCTGACCATCCTACGGCTGGCTGATTCCTTTGCCTCCCAATCATACTAATTGACCTCTTGATCAAAAATATTCCAGGTTTCTGTGCTCTGCTCACAGCTAATTGCACCCTAAGAGATAATTTTGGCTGAGCTTTTAATGCATATATCCAATATAGGTACTGAGAACAGTGTCTTAGGAGTGTATTAGTGGAAATAATTTGTATGAAGGCACCGCATGTGGTCACATGACCACACACTAGCTAGCTAGACAGGCACAGCAACCAACTTAGGGGTTTATCCAAGAGTTTGGGCAGGGGGTGCAGTTCAGTGCACATAAAATAATCACAGTAGCTCAAACAGCACCTTATCAACCCGGTTCTGTGTTGTCTGCTGCCAGAGCTGTATCCAGCCATGGAAAATTGTGGACCTCTTAAGTCCTCCCTCCCAGTTAGGTTCTGCTAGAACTCTGCCACGCTGCCCATGGCTAGTGGAGAGAAGTTAACTCCAACACCTCGGCTGACCACTGCTGCGTGACATTCACACAGGGACCCGTGCTCTTCAGAAGTGCCATCCAAAACGAGAGTTATTAGGAGCCAGCGAGACCTGGATTAGGCTATAATTTAAAAGCATAGTGTCAAGTAGTCACTCTGCTGTCATTAAACATCAAAATAATACTCTGTGTACAATTTGCACAAACAGTAGGGAGCAATTTGAATAGTGCTCAGAAACTTGTCTTTGTCAAGAAAAGTATGTGTTGTCAGAAAACAGGAATTAGTTTGGAAAAGTGCATTCTAGTCAACACTTTGTTTCCATTATGTACTGCTACAATAAATTAAGCACCATGTAAAGTTTACCCAAGACTTTTAAAGGCTTGTTTGCTACCAAGAAATTAGTTTCTTAAGACTAACCATCTCTGAAAGATCAAGGAAATTCAGCATGTGAAAACAGCAAGTAGTTTTCTTACTGAAAAAATCTAATGTCCTCTATATTTAGAGATTTATCTAGGGTTTTGTTATGGATCTATTTTTAAAGGCATACAGTTTTACATATATGATCCTATTTCAGATGTCTCTCTTGAACTGTGAAGCACGTCAGACAATGAGCTTAGGAAGCATGAAAACTCAAAATCTGAAAAGCATTATCTCTGCAGAGCTTTCCCAAGAGATTGTCTTGTACTATTCTGCACTGAGTGTAAGCCCAGAGACTCCACCTGCACGCTCAAAGACAGAGCTACCTGAACCCCTCCCCTGCAAGGCAATGCCTTCCCTGGGGCAGGCAGCCATGCAGCCAGCCCTGTGCAAGGAGAGCCAACACCTCTCTGCAAATTGAGGGAAACACAACAGGGGGCTGAAAAGGATCTGTGCTGTGCTTGCTCCCGCAAATGCAAAGGTTTGGATCCTCGGCTTTGCTAGATAAGACTGATATAAACCTCAGCTTATCTGTGGGGTGCCTTCATCAGCTATAAACAGGGCTCTGTACTCCCTGACAAATGGGACTTCAAATCCTCAGCAAGAATCCTTTGTTTTTATAGCTCTTTCATGAAACATAATGGTAATTCTTCAGGACCTTGAGTTACATTAAAAAATAGATGCTTTTGTGGATTCTTACATAAGGACAGAGGCAGAGCTTGGCAGGCCTGCCAGTTTGAAGGGAAATGCGACAGCAATATTGTACCAGTGTGTATCATTCTGTGCATGGCCTTTTGGGAAACATTTGCAAGGAAAAACAGAATCTGATACCTTCATTCTGATTCAGCTATTGAACTTCACAGCAATGAGCTTTCAGTGACTTTCCCTAATACCCAGCAATCACGGTTCAGATACAAAACTAACATTTGGTTCAGACTGATTTTTAAAGAAGGACACTATTTTGGTTCAGAATATTTCTTCTTAGTTTTCATATAATCATTAAATTAATATCAGTAATAATAATAACAATAATATTTTGACAATACATCTTCACTCCACACTATACGAAGGGACAGCAGAGGGCATATGTGGCCTTACTACCAAGAAATATCTATTTGATAGACCAAGTTTCAGAAGTGTAAACTTTGGCATCTTCTCCTGTGATATTAAGCACTGGGAGAAAAGAGCTATTCTTGTCTGCTTAATTATAACTTGGTAACAACAGTGAGGCTGTCTTTAAAGGTGCTATCAGAAATTGAATGGACAAACCAGCTTTATAAAACCATGTGTCAACAGCAGGTCAAAAGCAATATATTAATTTGAGTGCTCATCATTCTGAGACAATTGAAAACCCAGCTAACAACCCTCAGTGAGACCTCGGCTCAGCTAACACAAGGTCCAGTGGTCAGGCCGGCGTTGTGCCCCAGGATGCAGGGTACCCAGCTGAAGGAGATGGATGAGACCCCCAGCACCCACTGGTGATCAGCCCTGTTTATAGCTGATGAAGCCTCCGGCTGCCTGGAGAAGAAGCAGGGTCAAGAAACATGTATGTTTAAAGCTTGCCACTGGTGCTAGTATCTTCAGAGACAGGCTGTGGCATCCCAGTATTTCAGGCATGCCTTCTCCCATTGCCAGACTGCCATCATTTAGACCTGTGAAATACTTTAGATGCAGATGCTTTGCTAAGCTGAGGACTTAAGCACAAAGGAAAGGGACCAGCCAGGCTAGAGGGAGGAAAAGTATTTGGGACTGAAAAAATATCTTATCATATTGGGGTTTTTTTTCTAATTTAGATGGATTTTCTCAACAGAAAAATGCTGTAGTTTTTCAGGATCCAGTGTACAAGTGGAAGTAGTGGCAGCTTTGAGAACGTGTTTATCACACAGTCTCCATATTTATCCAGCTCTCTGGGTGCATGTGCAGGTCCTGTTGAGCCCCGTGTTGCCATGGCTACTCCTGTCGCAATACCTGAGCCCGCTGTCTGCAAAAGACAGCCCAGGAGTTGTCTATGCGAACCACAATCAGCACAACTAACGTAAGGCAGACCCATCCTCAGCTGTGATGGAACAGCGACTGCAAACACTCTTTGGGAAAGTCACGATCTGGGACTTACAGTCCTACAAACACCTCTTCAGAGAGAAAAGCTGCAAGATTTGGTTCACTTTTCTTGCAGTTCAATTTCAGGTGGTACAAAGAGACAGCTCCGGGTTGAATGCAGCATGCCATGCTGGGTGAGACAATAATGTACCAGGAGCATCTTTAACAATGCTGCTCAGGTGCACGCCTGATTGCATGTGCATTTTTTACACTAGCACTCTTTTTTTAACTTCTGCGTTTTAGAGTTGGCTTACTATCACCGCACACTACCTGGCCTGTTTTGGTTTTAGTCCTCCACGGGCATTCAAAAATTATATTAATAGTTTTAGATCTGAAACCTATAAAGCTTGAAGTCAGACTGAAACCACTACTTTCAGGTTGTGAAAACACTATTTTCAATACTCAGGTTTGCAGGACAAATGTATTCACAAGCACATATCCAAGTAGGATCAAGAGTAAAATTCCAAGATATTTTGGTTTTCTGTTTTTAAGTATTCTAGACTGTGAAGGTAATACTTCAAACTCAGAGGACAAAAAGGGGCTTTACATCATAACAGCAAAATGTACTATTTAAGTCCAAACTTTAACACCTCTGCTGTGGGTCATTTCTGCCTCCCCCAAGCAAATCCCTTCACTTCAGCTCTAATTCTCACAAGCAAGGAGTGAAAATTGTCTGGGCTTCCAGACTGATACTTACTTCATGATCCAAACCATCTTTTTGTGTAACATTTTGTCATGGGGGCAGAACTTGATGTTGGTCCATAGTTTTAAGTCTATTATGGCCATGGAAAGGCAAGGATGATCTCAGGACCCATGGCTTACAGGCTGACTCAGAGCCGGGACTGAAAACATGACAGCTGATTTGTTTTGAGTTCCCTGTTGCAATATCAGCACAAATTGCCTTATGGTTAAGCACACATTTCAGGAATGACAGAAAAGTTATTTTTCAGAACAAAAACTAAATTTTAAAAACATCATTAAAAGGTGATATGCAGATAAAGCCCTTATGTAAAGCAGTCATTGAAATATATATATATACACACAAATAAATAAATGGGAACTCGATAGATTGTGCCACGACTCTGTGTTGCTGTTACTCAAGCCAGTTAAGAAATGACTACAGTGCTGAGAAAATTTTTAGTGTTGTTTTTTCTTTGAAAACCACTAAGTGAAAAAAAATATGATCCTGACCAAAACTGTTCACTGGAAATCCCAAACTAGCATTCACAAACAAACATTGACAAAGACCACTTTCTCCTGAGATCAGTGGGAACTTCTCTGGTCTCCTGTAGATACGAACACATGACAAGAACTTCTACTTTTCAGAACAAAACTGGATGCCTGACATTATCGAAGCATTTCCCTACCTCCCTTCCCTGCCTGATTCCCACAACAGTTGCCTTGAATATGTAATCATTTAAATGGACTGTCCTCTCCTAAAATGTATTCTTCTCTCTGATGTTGCTATTTATATTTTATTAGTTATTTCTCTGATGGAATAAAAATTCACATCATAGCGTTGTAGAAAGCTATTACAATGTTAATGTCTTTGCACTGTGTTTGGTTACACTGTGGCAAGCATGTTTTAAAATATGAGAAATTTTTTGTGCATTATTGCTCTGAAGATAAACATTATTATTATTATTTATCTTACATTTAGTCTTAGAAGCCCTGCTGAGATTGTACTAGGCAGTTTTGAAATCCACAGTATGAGACTTAGTGACAGACATTTTTCCCATCCTAACGCACAAAGCAAACAAAAGCAGAGACGCAACTTAGACACAGAGACTAATGTAGCTTCCCCAAGGGTGGTACCTGAAGGAATAAAAACACATGTCCTGACTTGGATACAGTCCTCATTCACCAAACTGTGATTTATCTCTGCTTCTACTCTGTATCTTGAGTTACTTCTGATAACTTTTACCATGAAAACATTTATCAGTCCTTTCAGGTTAAATTAAATAGCATGCAGAGTGCAATGTGTACCATTGGAACATCATGCTTACTTAGGCATCAAAGGTTAGAAAAATTTTCAAAGCAGCTTCAGTTTAGTCACTGGAGGGGAGTTGAAGAGAAATAGTGTGCATGAAATAAATCTGCATGAGGAAAACTCTTGTGGGTATTGGCAAGTCTATGTGTTTCAGTGCTACCCAGTTTATCCCTCTTTCCAGGTGCAAATCAAGTTCTTAGCATAAGCCAAAATGAGGAGGCAAATTTTGACGTTCCCATGCCCACGAACAGACTCGATGATGATTTGAACGAAGCCACTTTGGTAATATTAACAACGTTGTATTCACCAAAGCAAAAATCCGATTTCAGGAGTGATTTAGGTTCACAGGAACGTAAACTCTACGGAAGGTCAATGGGACACAGGTTCCTAATCCACAGGAACAGTTCCTGAGGAACTCTCATGTCCCTGTGTCCACCTGTCTGCTTCTGTAAAAGGACAGCAATGTCTTCGCACATTGCTGTAAAGCTCCTAACAATATATGAAAGTATTGTCTAAATGCAAGTTTGACACAGAAAATCAGAGGCAGTTTTTGAATAGATGCTTCTATGTCTCTAGTGAGTGCGTGGGCACACGCACAAGGGCATGCGTGTTTCAGCAACCATCTTGGTGCATTTTTATGGGTGACAAAGTATAATTTCAACTGACCTTTTTCTGGACAGTAAAAAATGTCATTTTTCATTTATAAGGCATTTTTACTTGGCTTAAGGATGTTTTCTTCACTTGGTGCATGTGTAAGTATTATTATTAACCCCGTAGAAACTGCTCAGCTGAGGGGAAAGATAGGTCAGATAGAGAAGTTGACAGAACAGGAAAATATATTTCCTCAAAGATTAATCAGACTTTAAATTAGGTGATGGAAGTACGAGGATCATATGAAAAAGATCAGAATAAGTACATTCTTTATCTTCAAAGAGCCTCCAAAAAGTAAGAAGTGAAGTTCCTGCTCTCCTGGAATGGGAACAAGCTCAAATGTGTATCACAGAAAGAATGGGATTTCCAGAAGACTTCATGGGTGGCCCAACACCTCTTCCACTGAGCACCGACCTGAGTGAGACCAGATGGGGTCCCACGCAGAACAGCCAGAAAATCCCACAACAGGCTCTTGTGCCAAGGAGTAGCCGTCACGGAGAAGGACGTGAGGGACAGTGTAGAAGATTTCCAGCCTAGAAGATTAGGCTGCAAAAACTCGTTGCTCCTCAATGCTTTCAATCCGTGGCTGTGTCTCCCTGCACCAGCTCCATAAGCCCTCCCTGTGTTTTGGAGCCAGAAAGGATGGAACAGGTATACTGTAGAAAGCCAGTGTTCTCCTCTGCTTTGTCATGTTCTTTTTCTCCCCATACTGTATTGGGAAAATTACTTGTCCCATTATAGCGATCTCTTTCTGTTTAATATTCATAACTATCTCTTTCTGCTTTATTCATAGTATGGACCCCAGGTGCTTGAACAGCCACAACCCTTGGGCAGGGACTTTTTTTGGTAGATACTCACAACAAAAACCACAGGAGAAGACACAATTTCTTGTGTGCTGCAAGAGGTTGTTATTAGTCCTCTCCAGTAACCAGCACAAACAGTGCCTCTCAAGCTTTGTTCCTTACCCAGCACCTGCCTCCCTCCTCTGAGGAGCATTGTTCATCTAACTAGTACATTACAATAATGCAAATTAAAACTAAGCGTACATTTCCACATGCCTATCATTTAATACCCAGTAAAAAAAGTGTTCAGAAGTATTTATTAAAATTACTTGTACATTTTATAAAATATATCTATCAATTAATTGCTAATAAGTAGTTCAAAGCTGACTCAGAATTGAATTAATAATTTAACACTAATAATTTATTCAATTAATTTAGCCTCTTTGCCTTTTTCTGGAATGACTTCTCAAGAATTAGTCTCTTTTTGTGTCCAGGCAAGGATCTTCAAATCTGTCTTTGAAATTACTTAAAATCTTTCCCTCTGTTGAAATGTTACTACTTCACAAGACTGATCTTATACAATTTTTTACAAGTATTTCATACTAAAAGTTCAAGCACTATGGAGAATTATGGTGAGTGATACATATATCGTTTTTTTCTGTTCCCACATGGACAGTTGTTTTTTTTCATTTTAAGGAATGTTTAAAAAAACCCTCTTCTCAAACTCCACATTATTCAGGGACAGACAGCAGAGAGGGCAGAGGGAGCAGGTAATTGGCTATCGGAGGTTGGGAATGTATCACAGATTTTCCTCTCTGATGCAGAGGATTGCCTGAGACAGCATCATATTGGAAAAAACAGGCTACTGTGAGATTACTGCATTTGCAAAAAGATACACACGGCATTTAAGATACACAACTTTTTTTCCTTTCTCGCTGCAGGAAAATAATGGCACAATCAAAAATATGCTGAAATCACTGAAAGCCTTTGAGTCTTGCAGTTGACTTCAGAGAGCTATTTATGTCATCCAAGATGCCAATACATTGAGCTGCTTGGCAAACATTGACATTTTAAGGACAGACACTAAATAAAAGTTGAGTACTATACATGTACCCAGCTTCACACTGAAGAATTGAAAATGCTTTTCTTTCTTTAGCCAGTCCTTAGTAGTGAACAAGTAGAGCCCAAATGAGTTGAAAAATGGAGGGAGAGGGAAAGTACCCAGAACGGTGACCTTTACATAATGCACCCAAAGGGCACCATGACAGAAGATCCACAGCTTTGAGATGAGGAATCTGTGACCCATGAGGCTTCAGTCCAGGCTGAAACCTCACTGTTAGCAAATAAAGCTGTAGGCTACAGACACAGTACTTGCTTCCAAATGACAAGAAAATAAAACTAAAAACACTGTTCCTCGTTCTTAATGCCTGCCTTCTATTAATTTCTCCCTGCTGAAAATGTTTGATCAGCATAATAACCTCTCTGGTTTGCTACAGATTTAGGTTTTGTATAATACTGCTAGCTAGAGAAGATACTGCACTTTGATGCTCTCTCTGTTAATTATTTTAATGTAACTTGAATTAAAATATTGCTCATTAAATCTTTTTAGAGATGAGCTTGAGGCATGGCATTTGGAGGTGGTTTTCTCTGAAGTTCAGGAGACATTGCATCCAAGGCTCTAATGCCACTAGCTAGGATAAAGGACTGAAGATCAACTGCTAGCACTGCCATTGAACTGCAGTGCCTGAAGAGAGTAATTTTATCTTTCTGTACCTGTGTGTCTCAAACTAGAACGATAATAGCACCTTCAAATTGTAATGCAATTTTCGTAATTTGAGTTGGGAACCTGGAAATTGTTAAGTATTGTTAATTCCACTGTGAGAGTGCTCTTGTCTGGCATTTTGGGTTTGGTCCATTTTAACTTGTTTCGTTTTGAAATTTACTCACAATAAATATTCAGCTCTTCAGGTAATTAGTGTGCCAACCAACACAGTGAGACCTATTGATACCTGAAGCAAAAATTATAAACTTCACACTATATAGGTAATGTATACTGCTTCATGAATAAGTAAATAATTCATAAACAATAACAAAGAAAAATGGATGATTTCTTTGCCTAAGTGCATTTCAGCTGCCAAAGTAATAAGAAATCAAAGAAAAATAAAATAATTGTTCAAAAATCTAGTAGGCTGGCACTTACTACTCTAGCTGCTTACTACAGCAAGAATTCCCTCCAGCCTTGCAGAGAGCTGGAGCTACCAGTTAGCTGCATTGCAGCTCTAGGTCTCAAGCACCGCACAGTCCCTGAAGGCTGGCGCAGAAAACACAGGTCAGCGAAGAGGCTGGACTCAGAGCCACTCAACTTTACTGGGGCATGTGGGGAGAAATAGATCACCTTTTCGGAGCTGAACAACTTCCTTCCATTCACCCTCCCACCTGCAGCGAAAAGGTAGCAAAGCAGCACTTACGAGGACCTGAGCAGGTCTCACCCGCCATTCGGCGTTCTCCGAACAGCACTGCTTTCCCCTGAAGGCTCAGTCAAACCCAGAACCTCTAAGAAAATGCGATCAGATTACACTGTGGAATGATTTATGTTTATATACATGTGGTGGGTGAGTGTATTCACATAAAAATCTGTTTGATGTCCATTAAACAAACATGCCCATGATGGAATATAAAACGTACCACTGATTGCAGCAACTCTGAAATGAAACTTTTCAGCTATTTCAAATTAACTGCAGTCCCACGGCAGCAAAGAGGCTGGCTAATTATTTCTATGTCATTAAGCAGGAGTTTTGTCAGCGTGTAGAGACCCGAACTCCCCAGTAACCGCAGACTGATTTCATTGGGAGGCGGGCACCAGAATCTCTCTGATGTACCAGAGAACCTGAAGGTGTTTATAATCTAAATAGACAGCAACCCAGGAAAGGGAGGAGACAGCAGTCTTTATTATATTTTAATTCATTAATAAAGGCCTTGAACAACTCCCTGGAAGGGGAAGTGGAGCTTGGGTTTGTAAGTGTCTGGCTGGAACACTATGCAGTACCTGCGAGGCAGAACAGGTGGTATTCTTAACAGGTTAAGAAGTGCAAAGTTGCTCAGGGATGAGGCAAGACTGTGCCTCCGCATTGCTTTTCCTTTTACTCCAGAGGAAAGCAGCGAGAGATGGCGGATCAGTGGTGACGGTGCCTGGCAGCAGGATACAGAGAGCCCTGGGGCGGCTGGGCACACTAGGGCTGTGGCAGCCACCTCTGACTACCACTAGGGCAGTGCCAGGTCTCTGATCTCCACGGGTGTGCTGAAGTGGGGGGGGGGGAAGTTCTTGCCCAAATGTTGCTCTTTTGTGCGATGAGTGAATCCCTTCCAATGTGATTTATGAAACAACCGAGTGGGGACAAAGTGGAAAGCGACAGGCAGGAGCAAGTCTTTGAAGAAGGGCTTGGTTAAAGGACAGTCTGGTGGGCAGCAGTTGTGGAAATGATGCTGTGGTGCAGAGGGGTTGGACCTTTTACGAGAGAGTGGGGAAAAAGACAAAGCAATTGTCTCTTTATTCCCCGCTGCACGAAGAGTTAAAACAAATAAAAATAAAAGACACGAACTTTTTGAAAACTCTAGTGGTTTGGATTCTGTTCAAGGCTTGGATCAACCCACCCCTGACTTGAGAAGACAGGACAATAGTGTCCACTTGGCTCGGCTGTGGACTCTATGGATTTTTATTACCAGTGGCTGGAGTTCAAGATGACTGAATTGTAAATAAGGAGAACTGAAACACAATAAAATAGTCTCCAGAGATTTACCTAGAAAACATCTGGAGCTTTGGCTCTAACATATAGAAATCTATACCAATGGGAACACAAAACATTACTGTGTAGTAAGAAATAGCGCAGATAAATGAGAAGTTAAAGCCTCCTATATATCACAATAAGATATTTCAGCTCCTTTTGGTTGTGCAAGTTTCCTATACTCTGAAGTCCTGCCAAATATTTCATTGTTACCTTATTAGATGTTCTTGGTTTACTACCTTTTGCTTTGTAAAGCACTGATTTAGTGTCACTTAATTTAATTTTTGAAAACATAACCAGATGTTCATTTAGCATAGGAGAAAACAATATCGGAAACATGTGTTTTTATGCATTCCAGCACAGATACTAAGATTTCTTTCTCTTGCTAAAACAATACTGCTTCTGAAATAAGTTCCCCTTTTATCTTTGACATCAAATGCCACATTGGCATGCAACAGTATTTTGATCATTATAAGTCTCTCTTAATGCTTGTATTTAGCCAAAAGATCCTTAATTTGGGGGTCTGTCTCCTGGATTCCCACTGCGCTTTTCATTTCTTTTACAATACTGACATCATGTTTTGCATGCTGGACTGACCTCGCCCACTCTGTTTAATGGGAAGCAGCAGCAGGGGGGAAGCACTTGAAGCAAGGGGCCCTCCCAGAGCTGGAGGTAACCGAGCGTAATGGTATGCTCCACAACCTACCAGCATTGTTTAGGTATAACAGTTTAAATACTGGCAGCACAACGACCTGCAGAGCAAAGGTTAAGGAACCTCCCAAAATTCGATCTGGGTGGTGTTCAGCTCATCAGGGACATGCATCTCCTCCCAGTCAGTGTTTAACTGGCTCCGCTCCCTTATTGCCAGGGGTGCAATATCATCCTGTTTAAATTTTATAGTGGAGAATGAGCCACACAGAGAAAGTGTAAATAAAATTGTCTTCACCCTACTGCAACTTTAAAATCTGCTTCCCAATGTATTTTTCAGAGAAGACTAACATACATCAGTGATTAGCAACTATTCTGGAATAGCTGTAAGTTTGTAGGTTACTCTAACTTGAGAGTTGCCTTTCTTTGTGGTTATGGTATTTCCTTGGCCAGCTGGGGGACTATTTAGAAGGCTGGCAGCCCATAGTTTTATTGCTTGCCAAAATCATAATTCTATGTTTGGCTAAACCTGCAAGCTTTCTTTCTAAATAATTTAGCCAAGAACTAAGCCTAGATGCTTCAGGCCAGCTCTTCAGAAGTCTGTCCCTCCCCTAGCATGAGGAGGAGCCCAGCACCCTTTCTGCCCAGCGTTCAAAGTCTGGCTGCTTACTCCACAGGGGGGGTGACTGCTTCTGACAATCGTACCCTGACTGACCACTTCAATGCTCTTCCAAAATCTGGCTCTGATGACTACTGTAGAAAATTTTTTATTTACTCAAAAAGGTTAAGAATTTAGGTTAGAATAAGTTGACTATAGTATAAGGTTAAATGCAACCACAATGCCACTCGAAGGCCTGAGATATTGTTTTCAGTCTTGCCCCTTGTACAGACCCACCCGAGGCTGGCAGAAAACACAGTACAGCTAATCACACAAAGACAATATTAACAAAAGATGATTAATTATCTAAAATAGGTTTATCGCAGTATAGAAGGAAACTTCTTCTATGAGAAAATTGATTGCTTTAACTGAAATTTTAATAGAACATCTTGAAGTCTCTCAAGTCTTTCTCAGGACTGTACCAAGCAGAATTCACAGAAGATGATAAAGGACAGATGACGACCCCGTGACGACCCTGAAACCAAGCAGGACCCGAAACCAGCAAGGGAGAATTCTGCTAAGACAGAAGAATAGAGAGAGAACTTAAGAAATGATGTATTTAAGGAACTGAACGGTTGCTTAGAAACTTATGAAGATTCTAGACTTG
>Ga0181612_163913_pt1 | contig 17768 bp, 13 predicted proteins | sample HoacroProtozoa21_FD_119630 | JGI IMG/M metagenome (GOLD analysis project Ga0181612, IMG submission 119630) | Hoatzin crop microbial communities from Cojedes, Venezuel. Combined Assembly of Gp0051906, Gp0051904, Gp0051908 | reverse complement strand
TTGTCAAGCGAATACTGGCGGGTGCAGCGCGAACATTCCACCCATTGCCCATTCTGGGTCCAGTTGAGGGGATAGTTGTAGCCTCCGAGCGAGTCGAGGCAGTTGGGGCATTGGCGGTCGTAAGCCTTTAGGCCGTTGAATGCACTGTAGCCGATGATGAGTGCGTTGTTTGCTCCGAGGTCGTAGGAAATCTGGTTCTCTTGGGCAGTGCTGAGGGTGATGTCCTCGTTTGTAGTCCCGTCGTTTAGGTTCACTATAAGATGCCAGACGCCTTGCTGGTGGCTCGTGCTTACTCTAGCGAACACGCCTGTGGAAAGTGGGTTGAGGGCGTTGAGCAACTTGCTTGTGGGGTGCAAGTTGGCGTTGAACGTAAAGCGGCAGAGATAGTCGTTGGTGTAGAGGCTTTCTCCGTCGCAGGCGGTCAGGATAATCAGCAGTGCGAGGGCGATTGTTCGGAGTGCGTGGCGGTGCATAGCGTTCCTTTTACGAGAAGTCGGGGGCGGTGATATTTGTTCCGTCGAAGGCTAATAGACTTTTAATCTTCCAATAGCGATTTCTCGGCTTTTTCGGCTTGCTCGAAGTGGAAGTCGGCCACGAGTCCGTCCATCAACTGGCGTATCTTGTCGTTGCAAAGGTTGCCGATGCTGCCTTCGTGGGTGTGGTGAATCTCCTTGTTCGCGCGGAATGTGCCATGTTCTATCTCAAGCCCCACATGCTTGTAGGCGTCGCGGAAGGGCGTGCCAGCGGCAGCGAGCCGATTAACCTCCTCGACGGAGAACATCGGGTCGTACATTGGGTTGTCGAGAATATGCTCGTTCACCTTCACCTTATTTATAATATAAGCGGCCATCGAGAGGCAGTCCTTCAGGTCGTCGAAGGCGGGAAGAAAGGCTTCCTTTATAACTTGGAGGTCGCGGAAATAACCGGTGGGCAGATTGTTCACTATGATAGTAACCTGCTGCGGAAGAGCCTGCAACTTGTTAGATTTGGCGCGAATTAGCTCGAAGACGTCTGGATTCTTCTTGTGTGGCATTATGCTGGAGCCAGTGGTGCACTCCTTCGGAAGGGTGATGAATCCGAAGTTTTGCGAGTTGAACAGGCAGGCATCGAAGGCCAACTTCGAGAGCGTGCCTGCCACCGAAGCGAGGGCGAAGGCAACATTGCGCTCCATCTTTCCGCGACCCATCTGCGCATATACCACATTATAGTCCATGGAGTCGAAGCCGAGCAACCGTGTTGTCATCGTTCGGTTTAGGGGGAACGACGAGCCGTAGCCTGCGGCAGAGCCGAGCGGGTTTCGGTTTGTCATTCTATAGGCAGCCTGAAGGAAGAGCATATCGTCGGTGAGACTTTCGGCGTGCGCCCCGAACCAGAGTCCGAAGCTCGAAGGCATGGCAATCTGGAGATGCGTGTATCCGGGCATCAGCACATCCTTGTATTGCTCGCTTTTCTCTATGAGTTCGTCGAAGAGCGACCGCACTGCCTCTACCACTTCGCGCAGGGCGTGGCGGGTGAAGAGCTTCAAATCTACGAGCACTTGGTCGTTGCGCGAGCGCCCGCTGTGTATCTTCTTTCCCATGTCGCCCAGTCGTCGGGTGAGCATCAGTTCCACCTGCGAGTGCACGTCTTCCACGCCTTCTTCTATTTGGAATTGCCCTTCTTCGCACAGGCGGTAGATGCTCCTAAGCTCGGCCATCAGCTTTTGCAGCTCCTCTTTTTCGAGCAAGCCTATGCTTTCGAGCATGGTGATGTGTGCCATCGAGCCAAGCACGTCCCACTTGGCCAGGTAAAGGTCCATCTCGCGGTCGCGCCCAACGGTGAATCGCTCTATCTCTGCGTTGATGTTATAATCCTTGTCCCAAAGTTTGTTTGCCATTGTTGCTTCCTTCTGTTTCCTTGGTCTTAATGTTGTGGTTTAGGCTGAATCAGGGCGTGATTTAGGTTAAACCAGCCTGTGATTCAGCCTGAATTGCTTATTCAAAACGTATGTGTGTGATGGCGTCGGCCACCTTTTCTATGCCTTCGGTGAGTGGTTTTTCCGCGAGCGCCTTGATGAACGGGTTGATGTCGGCCTTCACCGTCAGCTTCATCTTGCACGATGCCTCGTCGAGAGGCAGCAGCTGAATCCAGAGATTGAAGGGGAAGGGCGACTTCTCCGTCTCAAACTTGATGCACTTGGGCTCGTCGCGGTCTATTATCTTCAGTTTGACCGTTCCGACGGGCACCACGCTCAGGCTGACCCAGTCTTTGTCGAAGTCGAAGTCTTTCACCTTGTCGGTTGGTACTCTGTCGCGCACTTTTTCGAGGTTGCGCAGGTCGCTCATCTTCTCGAATACGGTCTGCTGCGGATAGTCGAGCCGCTTTACGGTGCTTTCAAACTTGCTCATGCTCATTTCCTCCAGTTAGCTGGGTCTTTGCGCCACTCGTTGAGCAGCTCTATGTCGGTCTGCTTGATGTATCCCGTCTTGGCGGCTTGGTTCACCACGTGGTCGTAGTCGGTCAGCGTGATTAGCTTCACTCCTGCCTCCTTGAAGGCTTTTTCAGCCACGGGGAAACCGTAGGTGTAGCTTGCCACCATGCCCACCACTTGGCATCCGTAGCGGCGTATGGCTTCCACTGCCTTTAGGGAGCTACCTCCCGTTGATATGAGGTCTTCCACGACCACCACCTGCGAGTTGGCCTTCAGGTCGCCCTCGATGAGGTTTTCCATGCCGTGGTCTTTTGGTTTGCTGCGCACATAGACGAAGGGCAGACCGAGCTCGTCGGCCACGAGTGCGCCCTGGGCTATGGCTCCGGTGGCTACTCCGGCCACGGCGTCAGCTTCGGGGAATTCTTCGAGTATGGTCTTGCAAAGTTCGAGCTTCACGAAGTTGCGCAGCGAGGGGTAGGAGAGGGCTTTTCTGTTGTCGCAGTAGAAAGGTGAGAGCCATCCCGAAGCCCATGTGAAGGGAGCGTCGGGTTGCAGCTTGATGGCCTTTACTTCGAGCAGCTTTTGTGCGAAGATGTTTTTCAGTTTTTCCATGATTTTCTTGTCGTTTTGTAGCTTTACGAGTGCAAATTTACGGTTTTCTCTCGACAAAGCGACGTTTGATTAGTTAAAAGACTTTAACCGCGTGTAAATCCTAACGTGAGCAGGCTGAGGCTGACGCCCGATGCTTGCGCGAGCGCCTTGCAGCAGCCTTTCAGCGTGCTTCCGGTGGTGAACACGTCGTCAACTATAAGGATGTGTTTTCCTTCGGCGCGCGTGGGGTCTATTAGCTGGAACGCTCGCTCCACGTTTTCTTGCCGCTCGGAGGCGAGCATCGCGGTCTGGCTTTGCGTGAATTTCGTGCGTCGAAGTATTTTTGTGTCGATGGGGATATTTGTCTGCGACGATATTCCTTGGCATATCATCTCGCTCTGGTTGTAGCCACGCTTGCGCTGTCGGCTTCGGGTGAGCGGCACTGGCACGAGCAGGTCGATGCCGTCGAAGAATCCGCTTTTGCCCATTTTCTTGGCTGCCAATCGTCCGAGGGTGATTCCCACGTCGGGTTGGCCGTAGTATTTCAGGGCGTAGATGAGTCGTGCCAACTCGGAATGGGGCATGAAGTAAAAGAGGGAAGCGGCGCGCTTCACCTCTGGCATTGCAGCGAATCGCAGTGCCATGTCGTTTAGTTGAGGGTCTTGGTGAAAGTTTGTCAGTGGCAGGTTTTTCAGGCATGTTCCGCAGATGTGAGTCTCTTGTATGCTTAGTCGTTGTCGGCAGACTACGCATGCTCTCGGTGCCACGAGGTCGAGCAGTTGGGTCCAAATCTTCATCTGCGTACGGAGTGTTAGTCGTCGGCTTCTTCGTATTCCTCGGCGTTGTCGATGCACTGCCGTATCAGCGGGTAGGTGAATCCGCGGCTGAGGGCATAGCGCACCAGCTTTCCATTCAGTTCCCACTCGCTTGCGGCTCTCGTCTGGCGACGCTTGGCTTTCAGCAGTGGGCGGAGAATTTCGAGGTATTGCGCGTCTGTTATCTCGTCGAGAGCGCGGTGGCGGGTCTGTTCGTCGATGCCCTTTGCCCACAGCGCCTGCTCTATCTTTCGAGGTCCCCACTTGGAGTAGTTCAGCTTGTCTTTGACGAAAGCTCGTGCGTATCGCTCGTCGTCGATGTAACGTCCTTCAATGAGCCGTGCCATTATTTCGGCTTGCGCTTGCTCGTCGAGCTGCCAACGGCGCATCTTTTCGAGCATCTCGCCCTGTGAGTGTTCGGAGCGAGAGCAGAGCGACATCAGTGCGGCGAGGGCTTCTTCTGGAGATTTCTTCGTGTTCATCGTGGGACTTTCCTTTAGATTGGGTTGCGGAGATTTGCAGGGATTATCGGGATTAGGTCTTTCTGCCTTATTTGTTCTTCAGCTCTTCGCGAAGGAACTTTGGAGTGAATCCCTTTTTGCTCTTTGCCACTTGCTCTGGGGTGCCCGTGGCCAGCACCTGACCGCCGCGACGCCCTCCCTCTGGTCCCATGTCTATTATATGGTCGGCGAGTTTTATCACGTCGAGGTTGTGCTCTATCACTACTACGGTGTTGCCACGGTCAACCAGCCTTTGAAGCACGTTCATCAGTTGTCGGATGTCGTCGAAATGCAGGCCCGTCGTCGGTTCGTCGAGTATGTATAGGGTCTTCCCAGTATCCTTCTTCGACAGTTCAGTGGCGAGTTTCACTCGTTGGCTCTCGCCTCCGGAGAGTGTCGTTGAGGGCTGTCCTAATTTTATGTACCCAAGTCCGACGTCTTGAATAGTCTTAATCTTTCGGAGTATTTCGGGCACGTTCTCGAAGAACTCCACCGCTTGGTTGATGGTCATGTCGAGCACGTCGGCTATCGACTTTCCCTTGTAGCGCACTTCGAGTGTCTCTCGGTTGTATCGTTTGCCGTGGCACTCTTCGCAAGGCACCATCACGTCGGGCAGGAAGTTCATCTCTATCGTCTTGTATCCGTTGCCGCCGCAAGCCTCGCATCTGCCGCCTTTCACGTTGAACGAGAAGCGTCCGGGCTTGTAGCCGCGTATCTTGGCTTCGGGTAGATTCACGAAGAGTGAGCGTATGTCGCTGAATACTCCCGTATAGGTGGCGGGGTTGGAGCGCGGCGTTCGCCCGATGGGACTTTGGTCAACGTTGACTACCTTGTCGATGTTTTCCAAGCCTTCTATCTTGTCGTATGGCAGGGGACGCTTCAACGAACGGTAGAAGTGGTGGCTCAGTATGGGCTGCAGCGTCTCGTTGATTAGTGTTGACTTGCCTGAGCCACTGACGCCTGTAACCACGATTAGCGTGCCAAGAGGAAACTCCGCCGTAACGTTTTTCAGGTTGTTTCCGCGGCAGCCTATCAGTCGGAGCGTCTTTCCGTTGCCTTTGCGTCGCTGTTTTGGAATCTCTATTCGCAGCTCGCCGTTGAGATATTGCGAGGTGAGCGTGTGCTGCTTCAGCATTTCGGTGGGTGTTCCCTGGAAGACCACTTCGCCTCCCTTCCGCCCTGCGCGTGGACCAATGTCGATGATGTAGTCGGCGGCGAGCATCATGTCTTTGTCGTGCTCCACCACTATGACCGTGTTTCCGAGGTCGCGCAGTTCCTTTAGCGAGTCGATGAGTCGCTGGTTGTCGCGCTGGTGCAGTCCGATGCTTGGCTCGTCGAGGATGTATAGCACGTTGACGAGTTGCGAGCCAATCTGCGTTGCCAGTCGGATGCGCTGGCTCTCGCCTCCCGAAAGGCTTGCCGACGGACGATTTAGCGACAGGTAGTCGAGACCCACTTCGAGGAGGAAGTCCACTCGCTTTCTTATCTCTTTCAGTATCTCGTGGGCTATTTGCGCCTGCTGTTCATCGAGGTGTTGTTCTGCCTCTTCGAGCCATAGCTTCAGTTCCGCAGTGTCGAGCGACGCTACTTCGGCTATGTTCTTGTCCCATATCTTGTACGACAGAGCTTCGCGATTTAGGCGCTGGCCGTGGCATTCGGGGCACTCAACAGTGGCGAGGAATTGGTCTGCCCATCGCTGCGCACTTGCAGAGTCGTCGTTTTCCATCACCGAGCGCAGATATTTTATCACGCCGTCGAAGGCCACGAAATAGTCGCTCGACGTGTGAACCAGTTCCTTTTCTATCCTTACGTTTTCGAGCGAGCCATACATCACTTCGCGCATGGCGTCGTCGGAAATCTCGCTTATGGGCGTCTTCAGAGAGTAGTCGTATTTCTTTAGCAGGGCATCTATTTGCCAGAAAATCATCTGGTTCTTATATTTCCCAAGCGGGACGATGCCTCCTTCGTGTATGGAAAGTGAGCGGTCGGGCATCACTTTGTTGATGTCTATTTGGTTGACAAAGCCCAGTCCCTTGCAGTGGGGGCAGGCGCCTTCGGGCGAGTTGAACGAGAAGTTGTTTGGGGCGGGGTCGTTGTATGCTATGCCAGTGGTGGGGCACATCAGTCGTCGGCTGAAGTGCTTCAGTGCGCCGCTCTCCTTGTCGAGTATCATCACGAGCCCGTCGCCCTGCTTCATTGCTATGGCCACACTCTTGCGGAGTCGTTCGTCGTCCTTCGATTTCACGGCGAGCTTGTCTATTACCACTTCGATGTTGTGGTTGCGATAGCGGTCAACTTTCATCCCGCGAGTGATTTCCATCAGTTCTCCATCCACTCGAACATTGAGGTATCCTTTTCGACGCATGCTCTCGAATAGCTCGCGATAATGACCCTTCCTCGAACGAACTATCGGGGCAAGAATGTATATCTTCTTATCGGAGTAGTCGCTAAGAATCATCTCAAGAACTTTCTCCTCCGAGTATTTCACCATGCGTTCTCCCGTGGCGTAGCTGTAGGCCGTGCCTGCTCGTGCGTAGAGCAGTCGCAGGTAGTCATATATTTCCGTGGTCGTTCCTACGGTTGAACGAGGGTTCTTGTTTGTGGTTTTCTGTTCGATGCTGATTACGGGGCTTAGTCCTGTTATCTTGTCAACGTCGGGGCGCTCCATTCCTCCGAGGAAGTTTCTTGCGTAAGCCGAGAACGTTTCGATGTAGCGTCGCTGCCCCTCGGCAAATATAGTGTCGAAGGCAAGCGATGACTTCCCCGACCCGCTCAGTCCGGTGATGACGGTGAGCGAGTGGCGAGGTATCTCGACGTCTATGTTCTTCAAGTTGTGTACCCTTGCTCCGTAAACCTCAATCTTGTTCATTCTATTCCTCAGACGTTGATGATGTTGACGTACCTTCTGTGAAGCCGCGCAGCAGATTGACGTCGCGGCGGAAGTGGTATTTCACTCCGTCGGAGCCCGTGGCCTTGACATCGACGAAGTAAACGCCTTGCTTCACAGGCTTGCCGTTGTATGTTCCGTCCCAACCGTCGTTGGGGTCGGTCCACTCGTATAGCTTCTTTCCCCAGCGGTTGAATATGGTAGCCTTGAACTCTACGAGGCTGCTCCATCCCTCCTTTGCCTTGTAGATGTCGTTGATGCCGTCGCCGTTTGGCGAGAATGCGTTTGGCATCTTGAGGTTGCTCGAAGGTATGGTTAGCTTGATGGGCTCGTTCTCTGCCCAGTATTCGCTTGTGTATTCCACGGTGTCCTCGTTAAGAGTGAATATGGCATAACATTCTATGAGTGTCGTTCCCGTGGTGGTGAATTCGTACTCGGTGTCTTCTTCGTAGCGGATGAGCCACGGTGTCTCTGGCGATGCAGAGTCGTAGAAACGCCACTCGTAGTACTCACTGTATTGCCCTACGTTCTCCGGATTGGCGCGGAACGTGGCTTTCACTGGCGCCGAAGCCGTGGTGTCGGAGCTGACTATTTCCTCTCCGTCAACATAATAGGTGGCCGTAGGATTGATGGTCGGCATGTCGTCGGCCCATGCTTGTGTCGCAAGCATAGTAGCCATTGCAATGATTACTGCTATCTGTCTCATATATTAAGTTCTAAGATGAATCGGTTTCCTTCCTTGTAGTCGGTGTCGAGCCACAGCCGACCGCCAAGTCGTTGTGCGAGGCTTCGACAGACAGCGAGTCCTCCTCCGATGCCGATGTCGAAGTCGTTCAGCTTCACGAACACCTCGAATATTCGCTCGGCCTCTTGCCGCGGGATGCGCTCGCCGTCGTCGGTAACGGCAAACCACACCTTGCTCGGAGTGTCTTGTCCGCACGACAGTGTGATGGTGCCTTTCTTGGTGAACTTCTGTGCGTTCGCTATCAGTTCGCGCAAGATATCTACCACGGCCTTGTCGTTTGTCTCGATGACAAGGTCTTCGGGGAAGTGGCTGTCGATGGAGAAACGGAAGTCGATGTTTTCTTTCACGCCGCTTTGCTGGGCTGCCGTCTCGCATAGTGCGTTGCAACCAACGCTGATGCTGTGGTCTATTTCGTCTATCTTCTCCATGTCGGCCAGCTCTTTCAGGTTGCGCATGATATTGGTGATGTTCTTGGTTGCCGCGTCAATCTGCTCCACCATTCGCTGACGTTCTTCGGGGCGAGTGTTGAGATTAGGCGTGCTGAGCACCTGAGTAAAACCACTGATTATGTTTAGAGGCGTGCGCACCTCGTGGCTGACATGGCGAATGAACGACTCTTTCATCTCTGCCGACAGCAGTGCCTGCTTGTTGGCTTGCTCCAGACTCTGGTTGGCGGCGGCCAGTTCGTCGGTGCTTTTCCGCAGTCGGTTCACCATCTTGCGGCGGCTGAGGGCTGCAAACACTAAGGCGAGAGCCACGATGCACAGCGACAGTATGAGCAAGTTAAGCATGAGGGCACGTGTGCGTTCCGCCTTTTGGTTCTCCTCGGCTATGCGTTCGTCCACCTGATAATACTGATACATCTCCTTGAGCATCCTGCTGGTCTCCGAGCGTGTCAGTGCGTCCTTGTCTCTGTTTAGCTGACCGAAAACCACTGCTGCCTCCCGCTTTCTGCCCGACATCATCAGTAGCGAGGCCTCGGTTTCGAGGTCGTCTATCATGGCTGCCGAGTCGTTTTTCTCGATGTCGTATTGCCGGCATTGCTTGTTTGCTTCGAGTGCCTTTGTCAGGTTGCCCGTAGCCTTGTAGTATTTCGTGTAGTGCTCGGCCATTTGTCGGTCGAAGGCCTTTGTCTTTGCGGTCTTCATCGCTTCGGCCTCTTGCATCAGTGCCAATGCTGCTTCGGGCTGGTCGGTCGCTATCAGGTAGTCGGCTTTGGCCAGTTTCAGTCGTATGTAGTCCTCGTTGAGCGACTCGGTGGGCTGTCGGTCGGCCTTCAGTTCGGCTTTCCACTCCTCCAAATATTTCTCCCAACCGTCGATGGCTTGTTTCTTTGCGGCGTTGTCGGTGAGCTTCCCTAACGCGCGCGTGTAATTATAATAGGTGTAGCTGGTGCGAGCTTTCTCGTTCTTAAACTTTGTGGTCAATATTAGCAAGGCCTGCCTGAAGTTGTCGGCAGCTTGTTCGTAGTTCCTTTGAGAGAGCGACACCTCTCCTACGATGCAGTAGCCAGAGGCCAAGCCGAGTTCGTCGCCCCTTGCTTCGCTTTCGTGGAACACCCGTTCGCCTTCGCGCAGAGCACTGTAGCTGGAGCCTTCCTCCAGCAGCTGACGAGCCTTCGCCGCCCACTGGTCGGTGGTGTCGGCGTAGGCTTGTGCCGTGATTGCCATCGTGGACAATGCGAGGCAAAGCAGGAGTGTGCGTCTCAGTTTCATCTTACTCTTCCGTCTTTTCGTTGATGGGCAGGCTTACCACTAAGCGTGTTCCGTCGGGGCCAGTATGGTCGAGCTCCACGTTTCCGCCCAGTCGCAGTGCTATGCTGCGGCAGATGCAGAGGCTCAGGTGGGTGGCGTCGTTGTCGTCGGAGGGCAGTGCCGTCGGGTCGAATATGCAGTTGCGCAGTCTTTCCGGCAGCCCGTTTCCGGTGTCCTCCACTGATATCTTCACCGTGTTGTCGTTGCTCGAACGGAAACAAGTCATCGTGATAGACCCCTGCTTAGTATAGTCCCTCGCATTACTCAGTATCTTGGTGAGGATGCTCGTTGCGTGGCGGCTGTTGGTAGTTATTTTGACGCCGTCGTCGATTAAAGGTTTAAAACGGAATTCCACATCGTCGGTGCTTTCCATTCGCGTCTCCTCGATGGCGTCGAGGCAAAGCTGTCTTACGGAGACGTTGTCGTTAAGGTCGAACTGCTCTACGCTCTCGATGTTCGATAGCTCCAACAGTTGGTTCACGGTGTCAGTGATGTGGTCGGTGGCGCTTCCTATGCTGTCGAGTATTCCCTTCCGCTCTTCCTCCGACGCTATTAGCTCTGGCGAGCTGATTAGCTGTGTGAAGCCCGTGATGATGCTCAGCGGCTCTTTCACCTCGTAGCCCATGTGATGTATGAATGCCTCCTTCATTCTTGCGGCCTCCATCGCGTGGCTGTTTGCCTTCAGCAGCTTGCGGTTGGCCTGCTCCAGTTCGACGTTCTTCTCGCGCAATCGTTGCAGCATCTTTCTTCTGTTGAGGAAATATACCAACAGCACGAGCGTAACCAGCAGCGCGCCCGTGGCAACGATGGCTCGGCTTTTCACGGTCTGCTCTTGTGCCTTTCGTCGTGCGTCGGCGGTCTTCTCGTCGAGTTCGTAGAGTGTTGACATCTCGTTCAGTTGGTTCTGCATGGCTTCGCTGTTCAGCGAGTCCTTCTTTGGCAATGCAGCTGCGAAGATATCTGCGGCCTCCGACGCCATTCCTGCTTCGAGATATAGGTGGGCCAAGTTTATCATTTCGCTCGGCGAATCCTCCTTGTGCCCCAGTCGGACGTAGAGTTGCTTACGGGCGAGTCCCGCTTCCAGTGCCTTCTGCGGGTCGTTGATTGCCTTGTAGTAAGTCATCTGCATCTGGTAGAGCTGTGTCTTCGTGATGGTGGATAGGTGGCTGGTTATAGTGTCGCACTGGTCGAGCAGCCGCTTGGCCTCGTCGTATTTCTTCGTGTGTAGCAAGACTTCGAGCTGAAACTTGCTCCAGTGCATGCGGTGAAGCATCACGGCGGTGGGCGACAGTCCCTGCTTCTTCAGGTCGGCCTCCCACGTGTCGAGCGCCCCTTTCCACTCCTTTATTGGCTCTACCAATAGGCTGTCGTTGCCCTTGCGCGACAGAGCGTTGCAGAATCTGTTATAGACGGTGCTTATTCCGCTCCACTCCGGATGCTCCTGCTTCTTCATCAGCGCTATGGCTTTCTGGGCGTATTCCGCTGCTTGGTCGTTGGCTTCAATGCTGAGATAGACTTGACACAGTTGCTTGTAAGCCCATGCCAACCCTATGTCGCTGTGTCGCTTTTGGGCGTCGCGATGTATGGCCTCTGCCTCTCGCAGTGCCATGAAATGCTGCCCCTTAAAGAAGTAAACGTTGCAAATGATAGACCATGCATAGTAATAGTGCTCCCATAGTCCGATGCTCTCTGTGTATTTCAAGTATGGCTCTATCGAGTCGCGCAGGTTGTCGCGATGGCCATAGTTGTAGAGCGAAGCCAACTTCGAGAACCACGCGAACGAAGCCGTGGAGTCGTCTTTCTGCTTGAATGCCTCGGCGCGCAGTTCGTCGGCAAAGCGATATTGCAGTTCCTCATCGTTGTTCTGAACGGCCATTTGGAAGAGATTTCTCATGGCCTTCAGCTTTTCCTTGCCCTTCAGATGCGGCACTTCTGCCTGTAGCGAGTCTATCGGACCCGCCGACGTCGCACTCTGGCAAAGCATCACCATCATGCAACAAAGGAGGAACTTATTAATTGTCAATCCTCTATATCAGTTGGCGGCCTCGAACTCCCGCAGGAATCGTGTGTCGTTCTCCGAGAACATTCTCAGGTCGCTCACACGATACTTCAGGTTGGTGATGCGCTCGACGCCCATGCCGAAGGCGTATCCCGAATAGACCGTGCTGTCGATGCCGCAGGCTTCGAGCACGTTCGGGTCAACCATTCCGCATCCCAGTATCTCCACCCAACCAGTGTGCTTGCAGAAGCCGCAGCCCACGCCGCCGCAGATGTGGCACGATATGTCCATCTCGGCACTGGGCTCGGTGAACGGGAAATAGCTGGGGCGAAGGCGTATCTTAGTGTCGGGGCCAAACATCTCGCGGGCGAAAGTCAGCAGCACCTGCTTTAGGTCGGTGAACGAGACATTCTTGTCAACATAGAGTCCTTCCACCTGATGGAAGAAGCAGTGGGCGCGTGCAGAGATGGCTTCGTTGCGATAGACACGGCCAGGGCACACCACTCGGATGGGAGGCTGCTGGTGCTCCATCACGCGAGCTTGGTCGTTGCTCGTGTGAGAGCGCAATAGTATGTTCTTCGTAACATCGTTGGGATGTTGGCTGACGAAGAACGTGTCTTGCATGTCGCGAGCAGGGTGGTCGGCTGCAAAATTGAGCATAGTGAACACGTGCTGGTCGTCCTCCACTTCCGGACCGTCGGCGAGCACAAAACCCATTCTCGCGAATATCTCTATTATCTCGTTCTTGACGATGGTCAGCGGATGGCGCGTGCCAAGCTCTATCGGGTAGGCTGTGCGAGTCAGGTCGGTATTGTCGTTCTCCGCCTCCTCCTTGATGCACTCCTCACGCAACGCGTTTATTCTTTCGAGCGCAGTCTGCTTCAGCTCGTTAATCTTCATGCCAACCATGCGCTTCTGGTCGGCTGCCACGTTGCGGAAATCGTTCATCAAAGCAGTGATTTCCCCCTTCTTTCCAATATACTTCAGGCGAAGGGCCTCTATCTCCTCCGCGTTCTGGGCGTGCATCTGCTGCACTTCCTTCAATAGTTCTTCTATTCGGTCGAGTATCATAGTTTGATAATTTTCAATCTGCAAAATTACAATAAATCGGGCGAACGGCAAAACTTAAAGCGAAAAACTCGCACTTTTTTTACGTTTATTCAAAATAATGTCGTAACTTTGCCCCGCCAAAAGGGATTTTTCAGGCAACAACAGCCAAAGCTGCACAACAGTAACCAAAATCTCCAAAGGCCGACGAACAGAATAGAATCCGCAAAAAATAAAAACTCCTACCGTGAGAACAGCAAAAACGCTATCGGCATTGGCCACCACAACCCTGCTCGCAATGACATTCGCTTGCAAGGGAAACAACGCCGCGCCACCCGACCAGCCAGCGGAGGAGACCACCGACACCATGACTGCCGAATACGAGGAGCTGGCAGACAGCGTAGTGGAGCTCATCGCGGAGACACCCATGCCAAAGGCTGCCGACATGCTGTTCGACGACTTCTTCTTCAACTTCGCAGCCAACAACAAGCTGCAACTCGAACGAATAGACTTCCCCCTCAAAGTGAAGACAGAGGCAGAAGAAGAGCTCTGGAGCAAGGCGCACTGGAAACCGGAGCACTTCTTTATGAACCAAGACTTCTACACGCTAATCTTCGACACCGACAGACAAAGAACTGCCGTCCAGGACACCTCCATATCGAAAACAGTGGTGGAGAAGATTTTCCTCGACACAGACATCATCGAGCGCTACCATTTCGACCGAAGAGCAGGGCTCTGGAAACTGCGTTCCATCGAATATCAACCCATCGAGGAGAGCGACAACGCGTCGTTCCTGCAGTTCTACAAGAAATTTGCCACCGACTCAACATTCCAAGCCGAACACCTGAAAGACCCAGTGAAATTCACCGGACCCGACCCCGACGACGACTTCAATCAGATGGAGGGAGTGCTGACGCCCGACACGTGGCCCGCCTTCGCTCCGGAGATGCCCACGGGACAGATATACAACATCGTCTATGGAGAAGCAAAGCCCAACACCAATCAGCGCATATTCATAATACGAGGAATAGCCAACGGACTCGAACAAGAACTGCGCTTCCAAAAGGAAGGTGGGCGATGGCTACTGGTGAAGCTCTCCCAATAATCCACAAAAATCCCGCCCTAAACTACCTATAATCACCTATAATCCCTACACTACCTACAAAATCCCATCACCCTCCCCACACCACAATGACATCAGAAGAAAACCATAGCCTGCTCGCGCACAACACTTTCGCCATCGACGCTCACTGCACCCGCTTCTTAGAGTTCCAGACAGCCGACGAAGTGGCACAGGCAGCAGCCGACGGCACGCTCTCCGAACTGCCACCGCTGCTAATCATCGGCGCCGGCGCAAACCTGCTGCTCACCCGCGACTTCGACGGAACAGTGGCGCACTCGGCAATCCGTGGCATCAGCTTCACACCCGACGGCGACCATACCCTCGTGCGGGCCGGAAGCGGGGAGGATTGGGACACTTTCGTGCAAACCTGCACAGACCACCACTGCCACGGACTCGAAAATCTATCGCTCATACCGGGAGAAGTGGGCGCGTCGGCAGTGCAAAACATCGGTGCCTACGGAGTAGAAGCAAAAGACTTCATCCACGAGATAGAGGCAGTAAGAATTGCCGACGCCGAAAACGTGAAAATATCACCAAGCGAATGCAACTACGCCTATCGCCACAGCCGTTTCAAGGACGAGTGGCGCGGGCGTTTTTTCATAACCGCCGTAACCTACAGGCTGCCCAACAACTTCGCACCGCGACTCGACTACGGAAACATACGCGCCAAGCTCGCAGAGCAACACATAGACCACCCCGACGCCACACAACTGCGGCAGGCTATCATCGACATAAGGCGCGAAAAACTGCCCGACCCAAAGGTTGAGGGAAACGCAGGCAGCTTCTTCACAAACCCCATAGTGGCGCGAGAAACATTCGACCGCCTTCGCGACCAACATCCCGATATGCCGCACTACGACATCGACGACCGTCGCGTGAAGATACCAGCAGGGTGGCTCATCGACCAATGCGGCTGGAAAGGACGCACCGTAGGCCGCGCCGGAGTACACGCCAAGCAAGCACTTGTCATTGTCAACCGCGGTGGAGCCACAGGCCAAGAGATAGTACAGTTGAGCCAGACCATACAGCAAGACGTCTTCGACCGCTTCGGAATAACCATCACACCCGAAGTGAACATCATCTGAACGCTCGCTTTAAACCCTACCCACCCCCGTGAAATAAAATAAAATCCCAATAAGTCCCAATAACCCCCTATAGTCCCTAAACTACCTATCCTCCCTATAAAACCATAATCCCTAAAGAAAAGCCCCCATGCGAGTAACATTTCTCGGAACAGGAACCTCCATCGGAGTGCCAGTGATAGGCTGCCAATGCGAAGTATGCACCAGCACCGACCCGCGCGACAAGCGCCTGCGATGCTCGGCACTCGTAGAGACCGACACCACGAGAATACTCATAGACTGCGGGCCCGACTTCCGACAGCAAATGCTCGCGCAACCATTCCGAAAGATAGACGCAGTGCTGCTCACACACAACCACTACGACCACGTGGCGGGAATAGACGACTTGCGACCCTTTTGTCAGTTCGGAGAAGTGAACATCTACGCCGACAACGACACAGCCAATGCACTGCGGCAAACCGTGCCCTACTGCTTCGAGGAACATCGCTACCCAGGTGTGCCCGCCATAAACCTGCACGTCATAGAGCCACACATCACCCTCACCTTCGGCGACATCGACGTAGTTCCCCTCACAGTAATGCACGGCAGAAAGCCAATCACCGCCTACCGCTTCGGCTCCTTCGCCTACATCACCGACATGAAATCAATAGACCCCGCCGAAGCCGCCCTCTTGAAAGGAGTCTCCACCCTCGTTTGCAACGCCCTCCGATGGGACGGCTTCCACCACAGCCACCAACTCGTTCCCGACGCCATCCGCTTCGCCCAGTCCGTAGGAGCGCGGCGCACCCTCCTCATTCACGGCTCTCATCACATCGGCCTCCACGAACAATCCATCCTCCGACTACCCAAAGGTGTAGAACTCGCCTACGACGGTCAAACCATCGAAGTCTGACGCCCAATCATTCCCACCGCCTTTCCCTCCCGTCATTTCCACCTAAATAACAAATCTTTTCCACCGTAATCTCCCGTCATTTCCACCGTAATAACCCGTCATTCCCACCACAATACCTCGCAATTTAACCTAAATCAAACTCTGCTTCAGCCTAAACCACCCCCTGCTTCAGCCTAAACCACAAAAAATCCATCATCCTCTTAATGTTTAGCAACGGTCGCAGTCGTCCCGCATTCATATTATAATTAAGGTAGGGCAGGGCACTGGAAAAGTCTTATTTCCGTTAAAAAAGGTTATAAAAACGATGATTTTTATATATAAACTTGCATGGTGCGAATAAATACGCTATATTTGCAACGTGTTTTTCATAGTATTAGATTTAAGGTTAACAAAAAGGTTGGAGTACAGCGGTACTCCTTTTTTTGTACCTTCGCACCATTAAACCAAAGATAAGTTATGAACTTGAAAATGATTATCGTTGCAGCAACGGCAGCAGTAGGAGCCAGCGCGCAGCAACCCACGATGCTCGAAAAGACCATCGAGCAAGTGCCATTCACAGATGTTCACTTCACCGACCGCTTCTGGTTGCCAAAGATGGAGACAAACCGAACTGTCTCGATTCCATCGGCTTTCCGCGAGTGTGAGAAGAACGGACGATTCGACAACTTCGCCATTGCTGGAGGCCTGAAGCAGGGCGAACATCGCGGCGACTTCTCGTTCGACGACACCGACCCATACAAGGTCATCGAGGGGGCAAGCTATTCGCTCGCCGTGAAATACGACGCGAAACTGGACCACTATCTCGACAGCGTGATAACGCTCATCGCTGCCGCCCAGGCAGACGACGGATATCTGACCACCTGCGTTACGAACAAGTGCTACCGTCTGAGCGGATGGTGGGGGCGCTCGAAGTGGGAGAAAATCAATAGCCACGAACTTTACAATAGCGGACACCTATACGAGGCTGCCGTGGCGCACTATCAGGCCACGGGTAAACGGACGCTGCTCGACGTAGCGTTGAAGAACGCCGACCTCGTGTGCAAGACTTTTGGCCCCAACGAGGGACAGATTCACCGACCAGGAGGCCATCCAATAGTTGAGATGGCGCTTTGCAAGCTCTACAAGGTTACGGGCAACAAGAAATACTTGGAACAGGCCAGATATTTCGTCGATGAGACGGGACGCTGCACCGACGGCCATCGCCCTTCGGAGTATTCGCAAGACCATAAGCCGATACTACAACAGACGGAAATCGTGGGTCATGCCGTGCGCGCAGGCTATCTGTTCAGTGGTGTGGCCGACGTAACCGCGCTGCAACACGATGCCGACTATTTCCGCGCAATATGCCGAATATGGCAAAACATGGCCGACAAGAAACTCTTCATCACGGGTGGCATCGGCAGTAGGGCGCAAGGCGAAGGTTTTGGACCCGAATATGAACTGAACAGCCAGACGGCTTACGCTGAGACTTGTGCCTCGATTTCTAATGTCTATTGGAACGAGCGAATGTTCCTGCTCACGGGCGACGCACGATTCATCGACGTGCTGGAACGCGCGCTCTACAACGGTTGCATCAGCGGAGTGTCGCTCTCGGGCGACCATTTCTTCTACGACAATCCGCTCGGCTCGCTCGGTCAGCACAATCGCGAGCGGTGGTTCGGTTGCGCCTGCTGCCCGGGCAATGTTACGCGCTTCGTAGCGTCGGTGCCTTGGTATATGTACGGCGTGAGCGCGGGCGACCTTTACGTCAACCTCTACGCACAGAGCGAGAGCGACATCAAGCAGCTGGGTATCACCGTCAACCAGACCACCGACTATCCGTGGGAAGGCAACGTGAAACTGACCATCGGCTCGCAGAAGGGCGGCAAATCGACCAAGCTGAAGAACCTTCGCCTGCGCATTCCCGGATGGGTGCGCGAGAAG
>Ga0181612_122775_pt1 | contig 17768 bp, 10 predicted proteins | sample HoacroProtozoa21_FD_119630 | JGI IMG/M metagenome (GOLD analysis project Ga0181612, IMG submission 119630) | Hoatzin crop microbial communities from Cojedes, Venezuel. Combined Assembly of Gp0051906, Gp0051904, Gp0051908 | reverse complement strand
CAACACAAGCGGCACAAGTTCTGGACCCTAAACTGGCTCTGTGTGATATGAAATGTTAAGTTAGTTGTCCCGCGCCCAGTCACTCTGTCTTCACACCTCATTCTTTAAGGTCCCTTCCAACCCTCACCATTCTATGATTCTATGATTTCCACCAGCAAGTCAGGGCACAGTAACCAGATACCATAACTGAGTAAAAAAGCATTGTAAAAAAAGTGCACGTCAAACCTGTTCCAGCACAGGAATGCTGGAATGATCTTACCTAGCTCTTGCCTTTCCTTCTAGTAATGCATTTTTTTCCCCCAAATATTTAATCTAAATCTTCTTTGATGCAAATCAAAACCAATTCTATAAGCACCAGATGTAATGAAACCTGGTTTCTTGGCTTGGACCAAACACTCTTGTCAGCTACCCTACCTGTCCTGCTGCTCAGCCCACTCATGCTTTATGGTTACTGCGGCCAATCTTGAGAATTACATTTGTTTCGGTGATTTAATGTAAGGCTTCAGAAATGCTCTTTACCGTGATAATGTATTCTTCTGCCATGCAAATCCAAGATTCTCCCCAGACTTCTTACGCAAAGCCAGGGAAATCAAGACTAACGTCCTGCTATTAATGCCGTGGTAGTACCTGCAGCTTTAATCCATGGCTAATTCAAACAGCTAAGATTAAAAAAAGCATTATCAGTTCAGGTTGTCTGTTTTTAAATGCAAAACAATTCCTTCGCTCCTCCTGTAGATAAACAAGTACAGAACTATCAGCATGGCAGGGAGCCACATTAGCAGTTGTGTTTGTATCGAGAGGCCAGGTTTCCACAGACAGAACGAGATACTCGAGTGAGTGGACAGTGACCGACTGCAACGGGAAACAACACCATAACTTGAACCAGGCAAACAGTTTCCAGCAAAGCTGATGTGGTAAAAATTCAGACAAGCACTGAAGTCGGACAGCAAGTCAGATAACATGCGACTGTTCTGCTCAATGGAACATCTTCCTCCTTCCATAGCAGTTGGTCCTACAGGACCCAGAAGCATCCCAAAATGCAGTGAGTGCTCTGCAAGGGGCCAGCACAGCGGGGCAAGGGCTTTGAGCTGTGGGTAGATGCCAGCAGCTGAGACTGCTGAAGATGTCTCCTCTGATTGAAACCGCTACTCCACTCCCTCCCCTCTCCACTCACCTCCTGGCTCTGTCTGGAGCTTATCTGAAACTGTGGTGAGCCGATTCAGATCACGGAACTGGCAGCTGATTATTCACTTTATTTTCCTGGGTTAATACCTGACAGCTTGCTGAGCGAAATCAGCCGACTGAGGGATCAAAGAAGCAACACGGGCAGGGCAAGGGAGGAGATGCAGATCACAGCCTGGATGGGGACTGTCCTGCTGAGGAGCCCCAAGCTGTGCCAGCAGCAAGGACTGCAAAGGACAAGAACAAGGGGAAGGCATCTTCTTTAAGGTAAGAAGGGAGGCAGGGGACGAGAGGTTGTAGTTTGGATGAGAAAAGCCATCTCAAGGGTATCCCATCACAAGCCTTTAGTTATGCTGTTACATTACTTGCCAATCATTCTCACAACGTACAGTGCAACACACGCAATTCGTTAAGTCACAAAATCATCGAATGGTTTAGGTTGGAAGGCACCTTAAAGTTCATCTCGTTCCAACCCTTCTGCCATGGGCAGGGACACCTTCCACCAGACTGTCCCTCACCCACATTGGTGTTCAGGCTTGCAGGTTTACATAAAAGCCACCTCTCCTCTCCCGCTCCTCTTTGTCACTGTAGAGGGGGATACACGCCTGCCCGGCTCCAGGCAGACCTCGCGGAGAGTGGTGGGTTGCAGGCTGGTCTGCGGCTAAGTGACCAGACCCTCAGTAGGTGTGATTTTTCACGGCTCCCACAAAACCAACAGCCACCCTAATTCGGTGTTTCAGTTTTTGTACCTGCACACTTTGCAATCCAAACAAGGTTCTCCAAGTGTAGGGCTGGAAAGTTAATTTCCTTATTTAAAAAACAGCTCAGCTGTGCAGACTCACGGCAAGCAGCGTGCTGGCAAATTGCTGGGAGCTGGCCTCAGCTGACCCCTGCAGCTTCTTACAGACTTTCACGAAATACAGTCTTTATCAAATCTAAAATTCAGAGTCCTTAGACTTCAACCAATTAATGAATACGAGACTTAAAAAATGTTCAGCTCAGTCGAGAATTTTTACTGACATGTCCTTAATTCTGCATGCTCATTAATTTTCTTGGAAGAAGGCAAATGTGAGCTGCAAAGCATTATTTGTACATATTCTTGAGAAGGAGACAAATATGTTGCTCATTCCTGAGCTAATCTAAAAAACATTAAAAATTCACTCCACACTCTTCATTTTAATTACCTAAGTCAACAATGAGTTCTTTCAAATGTGTTTTATAATAAGTTTCTACTTATGTGATACGAAAAGGGAAATTAAAGCTAAATATTTTATAATTTGTAATGATAAGGGAAGATTTTAATGTTAATTCGACATGTTTCAGAAAGAACTCTTATAAAATCATACTAAGAATACAAACCTGTAAGTAAACAAAAGTGGTCAAATACTACGAAAACACTTCCATTTTACTTAGCTTCACATTCAGTGGTGAGTCTTGTTCTACAGACAGTCTAAACTTAAAGTATCACATTCATAACTTTGTTATCCATTTTTTAATAAGTGGTTTTCCATAAAGATTAGAAATTAATCTATCCTGACTTTCACCCAATAAGCTTAGCTGCTGGAGGCAGCAAAAAAATCACCTATCTAGGCCTAATAAAGAAAGTTTTTTCAATTTAAATATACACTGCATTTAATAAGCTTGCATGATAATTTCAGCAATGTTCCTGAGCTTTTAAAATTACCTTCCTGCTGTGTCCTGGAGACAACTCTGTTCTAGCTTTCATTTTCAGCAACTGACTTTATTAATATAATTTTTTACACCACAAAAAAGTTCAAAAATCTAAAGTTTTAGGAGTTTCAAAACCACTTGAGCTATCTTTTTCTCAGTAAAACGTAATGGAAAGTCGTCCCCACTGGAGAAGTTTACCTGAGAGAGAGCACTGCACAGGTTTAATGCAGATATGAAGTTTTACATATCTGTACTAGAGGAGATGTTGTTTTTATGGTATGGCTGATATTATTTCCCTGATTTAAATAAATTCCTTTGGCAATCTGGATGTTCTAACTGCATCTAATCTAGGCTTCGCAGTACGTCCGTCAGGTGTGCAATTTTTTACATTCCTAGCCAACCACAGCTACGCCAAGAAACCGCCAAGCTAGGGACGGTTTTTCTACAGAGGCAACATAGAAGCATTACATGGGCTATGCCAGTATTCGGTGGCACCTGCTCTTCAAGCCCGAGCTGGAAATCGAAGGGGCTTGGAAGTGTCTGCAAAACATTATTTTTAAAGTGCCGGGTTTTGCGAATGTGTTTCCTCTGGCAAACAGAAATCAGGTTCCTGCATGGAAGAGGCAGCAAAGGTGCATTCCTCAACAATTACTGCTACACCTTCTCCCTGTCCTTCACACCACCAAGCAACACCTGATGGGAAAACGCTATAGCACTTGATGTGAAATTCGGTACAGTCAAAAATACATCAATGGGAAGGATCATCGTTGAATGACTGGCAACTGTTTGGCGCAAAAAAAAAAAAAAAAGCCTCTACTGCTTTACTAGTCAGAATACTAAAATAACACACAGTTCTGACATGTACCTATGTGCACAGCCCAGTTCACCTATTTTAACATAATTTGCAGAAAATAGAGGTGTAAAGGACTTCACATGATCATCTATTCTTGCTTGTCCAAATGAAATCATACCTGGTATCCCCCAAAAGCTCCCAACAACACAGAACCTACAACAGGACTAGGTAATCCATACCACCACCAGACCATCTTCACAGACAAATATCCTCTCAATCTGAATTTCTCTTGCTGCAACACCTCTTGTCCTTCTCTCCACCCATCATACATTTACATCTGACTATGAAATATATTAAAGGTCACCTCACAATACCACAACAATTTTGGAGTTCCAGCGGTTTGTTACATATGTGTGCATAAGTTCAAAGCAATGCTTTAATGTTAATTACATGAACACTGCAAAACTATTGCATTGAATTTGTTCTCACACATACCTCCAAAATCATTTCCACAGCTATTTCCAAAGATTCTGCTTTTGCACAAAGTGGGACTTGGCGGCCCATCCCAACAAAAGACAGAAAGAGTGAGATTCATCTCACCCAACCTGAGACTTTTGTGTCTGAGGGAGTTTTCTATTACAGTCTGTTATCAGACTAGAATGTTTAAATTTATTCAGCTATTGATGTTTATGCTTTCTGACACTGTCATGATGCAAGCAACTGTAGCAAGCATATAAAGCTATGTTAAGCAGAAGAACAATCATTTTGGAAAAATTCTCAAGGAGAAAACAGGTCCTACTCCTGATCATATTTGCCCTCATTTCTGGCTGTGAATGATGTTAGAGAGGCTCATAAGGTATTACAACTATTTACAGTTTCCCGTGTGTTACACAAACACGTGGACATTCCTGAAACTCCTTAAATATCATTCTCTTCTTGTGTCTTCTTGATGTCTTCTATTACTCGGACTCGTATCGTTATCCCCTTTCCCTCACCATTAGATGACAGCTACCCTGTTTCCTATCTTCTGTTCAGTAGATCTATTGGTTTTGCTCTGCGTTACATTAGCAATTCCAGTAAATAAACCTTTGGGTGGTCTTGCTGGCAACTGAAAAATGGCACAGCTGAAATCACTCTAACTGAGTACAGCTTTGATCCTGGAGCTGCTCTTCATGTTATGAACCACACTATTCCAAGAGCTGTTCTACTGGGAGGCAATGAGGTACTCCAGGACTTCAGGTCCTCCTCAGAGAGACAGGACTTGCAGAAAAGTACTACTGAATAGTCAATGTCCTCAGAACAAAATGGGGCAATCTAAACTTTGCTCAGCCCCGACTACTATTTGGGGTAATTCAGACACAATTAGTACACAGTGAGCAACTATTTCTACCAAAGGCAAAACTTATCCAAAACAACTCCATTCTCCATACATTGTTTCATTCTAAACCTTTCTACTGTAAGTTTTATGCAGAGAACCTTCTGACGTGTTGCCTCACAGATACATAACTCCCCTTCTTATCTTCTTACCGCAGGCCACAATACATAAAATAAAACCACTGGAACTAAAATGCCGTATCCTCACCATTTGTTACTCAGAATGCTTCACCATCAATCTAGTGATGGTTTTAATTGCTGTCTGGAAATAAGCCTACCATCATCTCATTGAACTTATTCCTGATGCATTAAGTACTCTACAAACAGCTTTTCTGACTTTTAGCAGGAAGGCTGCCATTAACACTACTGTGTATCTCAAAATATATGAATGTAATTGCATTTAAAAAAAAAAATGATAATGCTACATCTATTTGAAAGCATGTTTTCCAAACTGGGAGCCTCAATTTGCTTGAAAATTTATTTCTGTAGAAAAGTAAACAGTGGGCAAACCCAAAGGTCCAAAGGGCAAACACAGCAGAGGCGGGGGAAACTACAGGGAAACTTTTTCCCCTTCTCTGATCTTTTATCATGCTTTTTTTCCAGCTTCTTTTTTCATCTGATGAAGAATATTTTCTTTCTGATCCAAAGCCAGTTTGTATATATAAAAAACCTCACCCTTTATCGATTTTGCTGTGGCTTGAAATGGTATTTTTACAGTGCAAAAAATTAATCAATACAGCCTGATGAATCTGGACTGGTAATGGTAAACATACTAACAGATATTTCATTTCAGACAGCCAAAGCTCTGAAAATTGATACCACAACAAAGGATTACTCCTTTGCCATGGGGTATATCTCTGTTTACCCAGCCGTTGTACCGGTGTGAAGCAGAATACAATTACGCTGTGCTTGCCGCACAAGGAACTTCAGCTGCAGAACCCGTCTCCTTCCCAGAGATGATGCACATTGGCAGGTCGGACAAGGCCTTTGTGGGAAACGCTTAAAATAAATGAGCAGAAGCGTAACCTAATAGCAAGGAAGATCAGACTGACACGAGGGTGAGGAGAACCACACAGTGTTCTGACCAGGACATTTCTTAAATACCCTTTTCCCAAGTAAATGTGGAGTTAATCCTTGTCAAATTTGGTCCTGTTTTATAATTTGTCTCCACTGTTTGATTTCAAGTTGTACACGTTGTAAAGCAGAGAGATTACAGTTGTCACTGGAGATTCATGCTCTGACTAACAAGCTCTGAAACCCTCCACAATACACCGGGAACTACAAAAGGAAATGCCATGCAACATCTACCTGCTTCGATATTTTATTTGATCAGGAGACTAGTAAGAAAGCAGTCTGGAGCAATCTATCGTGAGCAGTAATGAGGGAGACGAAAGCTATGAAAGCTATGCCTTTGTGTTCACTCACAGAGGGGAAAATGCAACCCACAGTTCCTCGGGCTGAAAAGCCAGTTGTGTAGACAAAATGGGAAACCTGTTGAGTAAGTGACAGGCCATGAGAATCAGGAAAGGCATGAGGCCTACGATAACGATGAGAAACATGGAGAGCAACCAAATGGCTTTGTAAGGAAACAGGCAAAGAGATGGCTCAGGAGGCACATTTAATAAAGTTGTCTCAGAGGTACAGCCTGAACTAATACAGCATCAAAAGAATATAAAGATTTTGAGACACCTGTTTTCAGCAAAAGTTCACCAGGTTGCCTGAGTGGATCAGGACATGTCTTTATATACGCACTAAATCTTTCATGATACACAGAAAGTACTATTGCTAACACGGACTAGGGCTCTGCTCAAGAGCATAAAGTTTTCAAAAACTATTTAATTAGTAAATTTGATTGGCAATATTCAGTAAAGAAGTAATAATTTATTTAAGCATTGTTTGCAAAGAGTAGGCACCATCTTTAATTCACTGGCTTACTGATCACCTTTGAATATGCGTCTGCTCACAAAAACTGCTCCAGTAAGTGCTCACCTCACTCAGGTCACGTGCTCTGTACGCTTCATGCACCTGATGACTGCAGTAATGAAGATATATTTTACTTATAGCATCTCTGAAGGGCTCAAAATGCTGAAAAGGTGGGCATTGGCACTACTTCTCAACATGTTACAGGAACATCTATTCAGCTTCACCTGTGTAAAAGCAATGGCAGGCCCAAAACGGCACAGATGCCACTGCTGCCCAAATCAGATGTACCATTGGCACTCAGAAGGAAAGTGGATAGTGACTTGCAGAATCTGCATCAAAATGCTAGGACTGGATGCTTTTCAAAGGATGTGCTGCCATTTTTACAAATTTGTTCTTCAGTGAAGAGCCAGACTACATGGACAGACAAAACAGTGGATCAACTAAAATAAGCCTTAGGAACTCTGTGCTCCCAACAAACAATTTGTATCACAGTAACGACTAATATGAGAAATTAAAGGTCATTAGCAGCTTCTAATTAACATCTCAGCTTCACAATCAAAAGCAAAATCGGCCGGAGAGACTGGCCTTGCTTCCTCCCTTTTTAGCACCAACGCCGTGTCTTGGACAAACTCAGCAGCCAGGAGTAACCAGCCCCTTCACAACAGCAAGGAGAGCAGCCTCAATTAGCAAAAGTCACACAGCGCTCCGCGACTGACTGCCAACACTGCTCGCACGGACAGGGAGCAAACATTTCTATGTTCATTGCTGCGGCTGTGAAGATGAGCACAGAGAGAGACGAAGCAGCTCCCAGTAAATAAACCATAACTTCCTCTGTGTCAGCAGCACGAACAGAAATAGCAACATGCATCTGGCAGCTGCTGTGCTGTCTCCTCGCTGTTAAAGCAAAGATGCAGCTCATGACTTGCATTCTTCCTGCACCAGGGAGAAGCAGCACCTTGGGCACACGACCCTGGCTTGTAAGTAAGCACTGCTACCACACTCCTCCACGTCCCTGGCACAATCGGAATAGTGCTTGGTCTATTTTAAGAAGTGAATGAGCGTCCTTTATTATGTTGCTTGCTCTCTTCCTTCTACGCTGCCTATGTTTTCCACTAACTCATCGTTCCCTGGTCCCTCCTCGCCCATGCAAACGCTGCTTTGCCGACGCAGTTCCGTTCTCCCTGGGACGCGCTGCCCGGTCGCATGCTGCTCAAAGATGCCCGGCTACTTCTCGCCCGCAGAGCCGACAGAGGCACCAGCAGGCTGGCCACCCTTCGCCAAGGCATTTCCGGAAGGTGTGCATGGGTGATCAGAGCAGGAGCTGAAAATGCAAACGGGCCATGAGAACAATCAGCTTTCTGAAGTCCAACAGAAAATGACTTTGAATCACAAGGTGACAGACACTATTTTAATAATTTTTATAAAATAGCCAAGTCTTCCCCAACTGGAGAGCAACCTGCCCATATCTACACTGCAGCTACAATACGCATGGGGTTTTTGCTCTATTGTCATTGAAATGCGATAATTAATTACTATAAATTTAGTTTTATTTAAAAAGTATTACTTGAGCCTAAACATTTAAGTAAAAGTCCTTAAACAGGGCAGAGACCAGGAATTCCCTAGACGTCTGCATACATTATCCTTGCAACAAACGACACAATCAAAAAGCTTAAAAATGCAATATGTAGGAGAAAAGAGTTCCCATGATTTTGGCTTTTATCAATAGCAATTTCCTGTTTTCAGAGGTAAGCTAAACCTCACAGACTCTGCTGCATAAGCATATTGAAATGATAGCTATTTTTGTAGAACTCTTACTATGACAACAAAAAGATATATTCTAAATATCTGCTTTTCAGGGACTGATGCAACACGTTCTGCATAACAGATGTTCTGAAATTCACTGAAGGACAAAACCTCTAGTAGCTCTAGTGCTTTTTTTGTACTCTTGCTCTAGCGATTCCCATTTGTGCTTTTCCAGCTGTGAGGAAGGGAAGCTCCCTCCTAACACAAGAACCCTTCTTGCTGGTGGTATGGATAACTTGTCAGAGTTTCATCACTAGACTTGGCTTAGCAAATTAAAATATGAAGATTTCGTACATTGCTACTGTTCTGTTGTCCATCTAGGCTGTTTTTTCCTCTCCACTGCAGCATTCACAACACCAGCAGAATGTTCCCACAACTTCTCTACTTCAGAGACCTCTTATGAAGGGTTCTCGTGGAGTACGAGCCTTTCATATTCTGAATTTCCATCTTGATATTTTCTTGGACATAGAGTATTCACACAAGTCATTTCCATACTATATCCTGCCAGTTGTTTTACCATGGTTGTGAATCACTGTCTAGTAGATTGACTACCATGTAGGCGATAAGGCTGAGATGCAAAAAGGGACGTAGGCACTTAACTACAGCTTTAAATGCCCAGATCCAAAATTTACACCCTTAAACCCTTTGCTCAACTTACCTAATTTGGAGGTGCTTGAAACACTTTGGCACCTGAATTGCTACTAAAATCCCACTTATTTGCTACTGGATAACAACCCAACCAAGGTCATAACAGCTTTATGTTAAGCTCTCTAGTTTCACAACCTGCATGACCTTTCATAAGTGTTGCCTAAGGATCCTAATGAGCATTACTCTCAAAACAGATCTACTGGGGCTGGCCTAGCACAAAACATGCTGAGGTGGACACAACGGACTCCCCACAAGACACGATGCCATGCATACAGAGAGGAAAGTCTCTGCTAGCTACCTCGAAGGCAGGATAAACAGGACCATATCACTGTCACAAGAGCAATTCGGCTGTCTTGCTCCCAGATAAGGGAAGGGCTGCTGGGATAGAAGCATCTAAACTGGGTCTGTGGATTCCACTCAGTGGAATAAGTAATACCTTTTTGTGGGTTAGACCAGGATTTAACAAAGCTGTCTTAAGTAAATTATGTTTACATTTGAATGAGGGATATTTCCAATAATCGCTGAATGAGGTGCAGACAGCAATAGATTATGAACCTTAATTTTCAGGAAGAAAAAGTGAAGGAAGGAGCCATTATTTTTGGCACATCTGCAAAATAAGCAGCAATCAGTTGAAAAACATCCCAAGTCTCCTTGTTGTATATCTCATACCCTTGACTTACCTTACTTCTTAAATCAATACACGACTACGTCAAGTATTTCTGGTTCCCTCTGGACTGATTTCAACACGCAGGAGAAATAATTTTTATTGGAATGCTTCTTCATTGCCTTAAATTTCTCATGTTTTACATTCTCTAGCAACACATATTAAGTGTTCCAATCTTTAACTACTAAGTTTTTAATAGAAATCGTGCTCACCAGATGTCTTTTTGCAAACTCTTGCAACTCTACGGGAGATACAAATCAAACTAGTCACACATTGGTTTGTTCTTTCCAATGAAATATACAGTAGCAAGAAGAGTCTTTCTACAATGTCAGACAATGTACAACAGGGGAAACTTCAATCATCCTTTTAATTAGCAGAGCAGTAATAGTCAAAGCTCCTCACAAATTAAAGAAAGAGGACAGTTAGATGAAATTAAATAAGTCCATCATTTCTTCAGCCCAAAACAATGAAGGATGGTTATAGTCTAATTAAAAAGTTCTTGAGATTTGTCTAAAATAGGGAGCAGAGTAGAAGTACCTACATGGAACAGAGCAGTCTACAGAAAATGCATGACATTACATCATGTATTGAGGAAATTTCAAGGCTATTTTCACTACAGTGAGTTGTTTGTAGTGAATATCCTTGTCCTTGGTAAATCAGAATGACTGACACCCATAATTTACAATTTCCTAAACCTGAAGAGTCTTCTGATTGCAATGAAATGGTTTTACCTAATTACTTTTTCAAGTTACAGTTTTTGATGTTTAATTTTGAAACCAATTGGAGATGTCTTGAACTATATTAATATAGTGTATTATGCCTTCATTTCTTTTTGAAGCACTTTAAAAAATGCATACTTCTAATGATTTTTAAATTACTCTACTCTGCACATATCAATTTACAACAATTACAACATTTTGCATTTTTCAAAGCACTTCAGTTTTAAAGAGGTCTTATGCTTTGCAAGACACCGAAGGAAGAGGCTGCTGATCCACTTTTACCCATTGTAAAATTACCACCAATCTTGCTAGAGAGAGCTTAACCAAAAATAGGTGTGCTAAATATATACCATTTCCATATAATCATTTTAGGATGAATGTTTTTATGACTAAGAACTGCCAGTATTCTTTTCCCAATCATAATTAGGTTGCTTCAGCGGTATAAATGGATTCAGTGGAATTATGATAAATGTCCTGGAGTAAGGAGGACAGAAACTGGCCTACTTTGGCTGAACAGAGTCTAGAGAAACAAATGCAGGACGGGATGTCAGAGGCATCAGCTCTGTCACAGATTTCATCACTTTTCAATCTGTAATATTTGAGGCATAGTACTGCGATTAATTAGCAACTCGGGGCTGAATTCTCACCTGGAACACACTGGGATTGCACTGGGGCATCACTGCAGTTACACTAATTTATGCTAGCTGAGGCTCTGCCCCACTGAACGACTCTGTCACCCATTTTCTCATGATATTTCACTCCCTTAATCTCAAGGCTCCATGTTAAAGGTGTCAATCTGAGAACAGAAGATGAGGGGTTTTTGTTCGGTTTGTTGATGCTGCACCTTCAATTAGCCAGAGCTTCCCTCCTCTCTGACATGAGTAGTCAGTACTCACAAGTTTGATTTTGTCTGTCTGAAAAGCCCTGCCTATATGCCTCAAAGGGAGATGGCTCATTAACATCAAGGGATTTTGGATGACAGTCTATAAATAAAGCAACAAAGATCCACAGACAGTAAGTAGAAAGTTGACTATACTGAAGTCCTGGTGACATTAAAACGGCGTACTATCAGTCTTCCATCCCACTGCATTATTTTGTCACGTATGCAGTAAATCACCCCCACACTCACAGGCCAACTGAGCCATATGTTGAAGGTCTGAATAAAATGGATGTTCCCATACACGTATGGTGTAAAGATGCTGAGACTCTGCAATACTCCAAGGATGACCTTTTCCAGCACAGGTAGTTTTAAAAAAAAATATTTTATAATCAGTCTCTTTTAGAGGAGGCAGGGGAAGACTAAACAACAAACAGCACCCAAACTCTCATGCATCTCTCTCTCTTGGGCACATGAACTGTCAGATGGCTAAACTGGTAATAGCCAAATGTCTTTAGGCGTTTTTGGGTCACTTGCCAAAGGATGACCGAAATAGGAAAAAAATAAAACTAAATGAGCAAAGTGATAAACAAGACAATAAGGAATTCATTCAAACACAGAATACTCAAATCTGTATTGTGAGTACTGTCACGGGTTTTTAATTTTCAGTGCTTTACATCAGAGAAGCATTTGTTTTTCCACAGACTAACGACCAGAGAGATAAAATCACATGTTTTTTTTTGACAGCATGAGCTAAAGCCGTTACAAGGCTTGAAGACAACCTATTTGCTGTATGGTAGGTGTGAGTGTTGGGGTCAATGTCTTGGACAACCTGGAACCGTAACCGTGCTGTTGCTGTTTCTTTTGGTCTTGGAAACACTTTGGGAATCAAAATCGTGGAAAGACAGCTCTCCTCGGAGATGTCTGTGGACCTCAGCCCGAGATCAACTTAGCTTGGCCCTAACAGCTCTGTCTCCCTTACTGTTAGGCAAAAGCGGACCTGACTCTCCTCATTCCTCGTACAGTCCACCGTGAAGACTGCAGCAAGTGGGATGGATGACTGCTCAAGGGACAGCTGACTAAACCAACATACAGAAATAAAGTTACTGTAGAAGAGGCATTGGGTCTCTATGTATATTTCAACGTAGATTATACCACAGGTAAAGGCAGCAAGCAATGTCTGCTGAGGCCAGTAGAAATGAAAGATTCAGTTACATTACTTGAATAATTACTGCAGCACTGATCCTTGCAACTGGAATTGTAACAGCTATGTCCAAGGTACAGCATTTGGAAGAACTCAGCTGGAATAACCCTAGGCTGCTTCTCTACAAATTTCTGACATTGGTGTAATTTTGAAGCAGAGAAAACCATAGCTCATTTTTGACCTTCAGTGTTCAAGACAGTTGGCAAATTGGCAAAACTGGCTAATCCATCTCCCTGATGGTAAATACACATCAGTGTATAATCAAACAGAGCAATTAAAGTGCTTGTCCATACAATAAACCAAATCTTAGGTATAGAAAGAATGTAAGGGTTTTTTTTTTTTTCTCCTGACGTGACACAGAGCTGTAGAAAGGATACCTATCAATGTCATTTTGATTGGTGTAGCTAAAGCTCTGCCAATATTTTTGGAGTGAAATTCAGCCGATGCTGCCTAAAGAAGGCAGAAGAATCAGAAGTGCATTATCTTTCTGTTTGAACCTTAGCTAATAGGAAGAGCCTTTACAAACAGACGCCTAAGTAGCAAGGCAAAGCCGGAATGCAAACCACGTCATTTTTGGGACAGGCAAACTGAAATCTAAACTAACAAAAGAAAATGGCTTTTCATGCAAGTTGAACATTGCAGGGTAGAAAGAGGCCAAATATATCTGTAACAGATATTCTGCTAGGAATATTGAAAGGATGGGTCTTAAGAGAGCTGAATAAAAAGCCAACATAGGTTATGTCCTACAAGTAGTGTAGGATTAGCAATACTAAATGCCTGAACAACTTTCAAGCCCTACTGAGCTGCTCTTATTGAGAACCAATTCAAACATGATGAAAACATATCCTGACAGCTGTTTTGGAGTTCTGTAAGAGGATTTTCTGGACCTCAAGGGATAGCAACTGGCCATCAAGAACTTTGGATCTAGAAAGAGTATCTGGAGGTGGTGCAGAGATTGGTTTTTGGCAGTCCACAGGCCAGAGCAAAGACTATGCTGGACATCTGTGTTAGGCTGAGTAGCCAAAACTGGCTTGGAGACTGTGGAACTGGAACAGTGTTGTGGCTCTGTTTCCTTTGGTCTTGGAAATACTTTGGGAATCAAAGCATTGCAAAGAAAGTGAGCAGGTCTATGCTACACTGGAGAAGGATCCTGGCCTCAGGCCTCTGATGATAACAATAAGCACTTCAGATTTACCACTCTTCTGGCTAGAAGCTGGTGTAACGGTCACATCAGGAGATGACGTCAATGATTTTGGCAGCGAGCACCTGCTCTCCCCAGCTCGTAGCTGTTAACAGCATGCTTTGTAGCATTGCTACAAAGGTGTCTGATTGCCAGGTATCCTCATACATAAAAGATGCTCAAGCTGACAGGTCATGCAGGACAGTTTAACTAGAGCAGTAAGTCAGATGGACTCAGGACTGGTTATATAGTAGTTAATTCAGTGCCACACTGCTGCTCTCCACAGCCATAGCGTAAGAGACATCTCTAGCACTGGAGTTACTTTTGGATAGCAATCCTCAACTCCGAACACAAACCAGGGCTGCCCTAGTTACACCAGCCTTTGTAGTACAGATGTCGTCTGTTGAATTGTTCTATTCTGCCGAATAAATTAATTCCTTAGGAACGTACATAAGGCCTAAAGAAACAGCTCTTCAGAAAAAGCACTGCAAAAGTTCATTGGACAATCTGAGACATTTAGCTGCCGACCCAAAAAAGGATTAATGCCAGAATTCATGTTCCTATATGGAAGCCTCTAAGATGGACTCTGCAGTACTTAGGTGGATCACAGCTATGGTCTCCTCATTTTCACAGTCCCTTTAGACCACACCCCATGCTAGGGAAGACTAGAAAGAAAATCAGTTCACTCCATTACTCTCTGCATTCGTGCATGTGCTCCCTCAAATATTTATATATAATTATACACACATTTCACTTTTTTTAAACTAGCCACTTCTCTACCAACCAGTTAATTCAATCATGTCATAGTTCACTGTTTGTTGTATCCAAACACTCTCAGCATGCAGTTTTGTGTAGAACCTGATCTGAACAGTCCAGCAGATTAGAAAAAGACATTGTCTTTAGTACAGCAACTGTGCAGAAGAGCAAGCATATGCACCAACAAGTAACTGCCTGAATCATCAGGCCATTTCTTTAAGCGTGCAAAATGAAATCTGTTTCATAAGAAACACAGGAAACGTGAGTTAGTTAACGTGTAGGTATCTCTTTTTGTCTTTCTTTGACCTTTGAATATTTAAGCTTAGAATTTCAGTGTTCCCTTGATGTAATTTTTTTGCGAATCAACAGGAAAAGAAAAACACACGCTTTATGTGGTCAGTCATACTTCCCCAAAAGCCTACCCAGAGAAATGCATACAGTTTTATCTGGCATTATTCTTCTTGTGGAGGTAGAGGTAGAGATAGGGAGAGAGAGAAGGAGAAAGAGGGGGTGGGGGAGAGAGAGAGAGAGAGGTGTACGTATGTGGCATTATGAGAAGCAAATGAATTTAAAATATTGGCTCTTTTTATCAACATTAATGACAAAATATATAATAAATTTGACAAAGTATTTGACAGCCTTTCACCTCACAGAAATAAAAATGACTCTAAGACTTTTCACCTATTCAAACTGGGAGTAGAAGGTACACTTCTTAGCAGAGAGGGTCAGGCATAATTGAAACAATTTACCAAAGGACTTGGTAGACTATTCTTCATTTTCAGTCTTTGTGAGAATGTTGAATTTCTAAAAACTACACAGAAACCACAAGCGTCAAGCAGAAACTGAAGGATGATTTTTTTGGTATATGTCCTACAGAAAATCAAACAGCATGAACACCATCGTCTTTTCCAGCCTCAAAAATCTACAAATGATACCAGATCTCAAGCTGGGGCTACAAACATTGGCATATCCTTCAGGTTATACATGGGTCACACAGTCACCCTTCATTTCTGTTCCTCCATGTCCACACTGATCTCTATCTTTCTGCAGTCTGCCACTTGTAAAATGGAATTTCTTATTGTTTGGAGAGCTACAGACAGGCAGGTAGGGGAAGGTATCACAGAGATGGCTCATCTCTCTTCAGGTGGGCCGTAACGGATCTGGGATAAGGTACTCAAAAAACATTCTGGCACCTCTGCTATTTCTCCTTTTTAAAGTACAGCAAGATACATTCATTTCTATTTAGGAAAACGATAAAACTTAAACTAACTTCTCCTTTTACTTTGAAAGCATTTGGAATCTGCTGAGGAATGCAGAAATCATCAGGACAGGAGCCTATATTCTTCAAGGTGATACAGAAAGGCAAATTTTCACAGTCCTGACGATGCATTACAGAGATGGTGGGAAAGTGCAAGGATTTGAGGCAGGCTGAGAGACAGCTCGTCTATGACTTGCAAAGCTCTCCTTGTTGTCTGACTCCAGACAAGCAGTCTCTGTTTTACCCTTTCCATCCTCTTCATTGTACAGAGCCTCGTGGTTTTTTCCATTCGCATATGACAGCTCGTTTATTCTGACCTTACTGACTTACTCATCTGATGTTTTTCTTCCTCACTAAAATCAAGCTTTACTTCCAGCATGTAGAGCCATCACTGATCCTAGGAAGAAAGTCTCAAGCGCAAATGAACATCTCTACTTCATTCTAATACTCACTGTATTGCCACAACAATCCTGAACCTAGCTTAACACCTATGAAGAAAGATATATTTGAAAGGAGGAATCTGAAGCATCCAGCTATAAAGAGAGATGCCTGTCGGTGGTTGTAAAGGCACCCTTTGATAACTCAAGAAGATGGCAGGGATGAAGAGAGGCATTTTCCCTACTGGCTGATGGAAGTCAGGAAAAAAGTTACCTTTCTTCTAAAAATTAATCAGAACAGCTTTAGAGATGAGACAAACATGAAAACTATGACCCTAGCATGCAAAGATAAAAGCCTCTTCACCGCAGTTATTTATTAGCTCTTTGTTCCCTTACTTAATAGCTAATTACCCCATGCAGCTGACACAACAGACCTATTGGAGATCAACATCTGTTTCTGAGCTACAATAACGTTGTATTAGAACAGAAGTAGCTTGCTTATTTTGTGAGTAAAAATTTCGTACATAGCTAGCATCTTTCCTAATTATTTGCTTCATTACTGGAAGTACTACTACATTGCTAACCTTCAGGGAATATTTTTAACACGTAAAATACATGATAAAAATGCCAGCAACTGCGCTTTTGCTGAAAGCCAGTAAAAAGTCAATTCTCCTCAAAGCAGGTACCATTTCTGACAGTGTCAGACTGGAATTACATGCATTAATTTTGAAGTGTAGAATGAATGCAGCGTCTTTGTAACAAAACCTGAAAATTATTAGCAGGTCAATATTTTGTCCCTTAAAAAGCTATTGTGGAGGAGGACATTCCATAAGTCTCAACCTGAAGATCATAACCATACACTTCAAAGATCTGCATGGAAATTTATACTGTTCCAAGTGTTCTCCTGAATGATGATGTCTAAGAAAAATTGGTCACTTGGACCACTGGTTGTATTCCACAGTATTCAGCAAATCTGTCACTTGCATCTATTCTATACTGGGACGTGCTACTTATCATCTGAGACTGTGGTTTTGTGAGCTTTATAGGGGTAAAAACCAGTAGCACGCACATTGGTAATGACATGCTCCATTACAGAGTAAAATGTCCAGACTGCATTCATTTCAAGAAAATGAAACGTAAATGTACAAAGCACACAGGAAATCCATTTCAACTCCTAATCAAATTCAGTGGGATCAAACCTTGATGGTCCTCTAAGAAAGAAAAGAGATTTTATCCCAGCATGAGAGAACATACGGTCATTTTTGTTTAAAGATTTTCTGACAGAGCCTTCTTACTCATCAGTCACTGCTTTTAGAGCTTTTTTTTTTTTTAATATCCT